>OHAF01000304.1_pt1 | contig 53201 bp, 32 predicted proteins | sample 1577041 | NCBI WGS metagenome assembly OHAF01 (sample SAMEA3541495, study PRJEB24748) | human gut metagenome | biome: human gut; feature: human-associated habitat; material: faeces | place: China | collected 2012
ACGAGAAAAAACTTCGCATTTTACTTGCATATGAACTTAGAAAGCAAAGGGTTACACGTCACGGGGAACACAGATCGCTACTCGTCTAGCCGTGCTACAACGGAGGAGAAAGAAACAGCCTCCTCACCTGCTGAGCGGTGAGGGGGCTGATGCCGTGAGTCGCTGGGGCTGTGTTGCTTTCGCTAAATACTAATCACTAGATCCGTATCCAGCTCCAGAGGTCGCGCAGAGAGGGTTTCTTGCCCGTGAAGAGGATGCCGACACGATAGATACGAGCAGCTAGCCAAGCGATGCCAAAGGCGGTGAGGTAGAGCAGCACGATGCTGAGGAGGAGCTCCCACGTGGCGACTCCATAGGGTAGTCGTACCATCATCACGAAGGGTGAGGAGAAGGGGATGATACTGCCCCAGAAGGCCATCGCGCCATCGGGATTGTCCATACTACCCATAGCGATGTAGAAGCCAAGCATCATGACGAGGACAAATGGCATCATAAACTGGCTGGCATCTTCGTCGCTCGAGACGCTCGACCCGATCGCTGCAAAGAGCGAAGCGTAGAGGAGGTAGCCCCCGATGAAGTAGACGAGGAGCATGATGATGAGCTGTACGAAGTTGATACTCTGTAGCACCTCTAGGCTAGACTGCATCTCAGTGATCGAGTCCATACTCATACCGCCAGCGAGACCGCTCATCTGTGCGGGGTCTAGCTGCGAGAGTGCCGAGAGGTCGTAGACGCCACCCACGGCGACTAGTGAGCCGACGACAAAGATAATCCCCGCAAAGATCAACCAGATGGCGACCTGTGTCAGTCCGACGAGGAAGACACCGACCATCTTTGCGATCATCATCTCTATGGGTCGTACGGTGCTGACGATAACCTCCATGATGCGGTTTTTCTTTTCCTCTAGCACACCGCTCATCACCTGTCCCGAATAGTTCGACATGAAGGCGAGGATGATAGCCGAGAGGATCATACCGATGACTCCAGCCAGTGTGCCGCTAGACTTAGATTCTTCGCCCTTGGAATCCCACTGATAGGTGGGTACGGAGATGGTCGTCTCCACATCGTCGATGATTTCGGGGAGACCCTCTATATCGTACTGAGCGATGCGCTGCTCTTTGAGTCGCTCGGTAAAAGCATCGTTGATGTAACGGACGATGCCGTCGGGGAGCTTCTTGTAGGAGTAAAGGCTCCAGCCGTTGGGATTGTTCATCAGCGTGTCTTTTATATAGAGGACCGCTGAGAGTCCCTCCTCCTCGAGCTTCGCCTTGTCGGTATAAGCTTCGAGCGGCTCGGAGCTTTGGATAAAGGTGTAGTACTCGTTGTCGGCCAGCACGTCGCTATAGAGTCCCGTCTCGTCAATGACGGCGACACGCTCGTCACTGAGCGAACTCATACTGATGTAGATGACGATAAAGAAGATAGCCGCAATGAGGATGGGGATGAGGAGGGTGGTGACGATGAAGGACTTCTTCTTGACACGCACCATATATTCTCGCTCAATGAGTATGGAGAGCTTGGAGGGTGATTTCTTGTTCATAAGAGTGGGTCTGGTTAAAGGGTGGTCGTAGCGGGCTGAGCTTGAGCCGTGGTGGTGCGGATAAATATCTCCTGCATGGAGGGTATTTCCTGTGCAACCTCTAGGAGGTGCAGGTCGGTGGGGACTAGTCCCGCTAGGGCGCGTACGTCACGCTGCTGCGGGTCTTTGAGGCGGACGCGCATATCGTGTCCCTCCCGCTTGATCTCGAGTAGCTCGATCTGCTGCTCGGTCAGAGACTCGACCCAGTTGGGGCGATACCCCTCGCCGGCTATGAGTAGCGAGGCGACGCCGTCGAAGTGGCTTCGCTTGACCTCGGTCACATCTCCACGGAGTACCACCTTGCTCTGGTTGATGAGGGCGATGTCGTCACAGATCTCCTCGACAGACTGCATGTTGTGCGTGGAGAAGATGACGGCACAGCCGTTGTCCCGTAGCTCTAGGATCTCACGCTTGAGGAGCTCCGCATTGACTGGGTCGAAACCGCTAAAGGGCTCGTCGAAGATGAGTAGCTTGGGACGGTGAATGACGGTGCAGATGAACTGAACCTTCTGCTGCATGCCCTTAGATAGCTCCTCGACCTTACGATGCCACCAGGGCATGATGTCAAATTTCTCAAACCAGCGCTTCAGCTCCTGCTGCGCCTCCTGTCGGGATAGTCCGTGCAGACGTGCGAGGTAGATGGCTTGGTCACCGACCTTCATCTTCTTATAGAGTCCACGCTCCTCGGGGAGGTATCCGATATGGCGTATATCTTCGTAGGTCATCTCCTTGCCGTTGAGCAGTACGGTACCACTGTCGGCTAGGAGGATTTTGTTGATGATCTTGATGAGGGTACTCTTGCCGGCGCCGTTGGGACCGAGGAGTCCGAAGACGCTGTTGGGCTGGACTTGTATGGAGACATCGTCGAGGGCGAGGTGGTTTTTGTATCGCTTGACGATATGCTCTGCTTCTAGTAAGTATGGCATGAGGCTTTAGAGGTTAGAAGTTAGAGATTAGAGGTTTGGAGTATGTCGAGGGCTCGCTGGTAGGAGGGTATCTCGGCGAGCGGTTTTGCCGTGGCGGTGGCGTAGTCTATCTGCAGGACGAGGTGGGTGAGCCCGTTGGTCATCATCAGGAGCGGTGCGTGGTAGTGCGCATTGTAGCGCGAGATCTGGTTGACCGTCTCCTGTGAGAGTGACACCTCGGGAGCTTTGCACTCGATGAGGGCGAGGACTCGTCCGCCAGGACCGTAGATCATCGCGTCAAAGCGGTCTTGACGTATGGAGCTGGCGACGAGGCTCTCCACCTGTATGGAGAGGCGCGGGTAGCCTAGATGATCCGAGAGATAGTGCAGGAAGTGCTGCCGCACCCACTCCTCAGGGGTCAGAGCGACCATGCTCTGACGATAAACGTCGTATATGACCGAACGCCCTGCCTGCTCCTCAATGAGAGCTGGATAGGAGGGTAAGTGGAGGGGTTTCATTAACTTTGCTTCGCACTACTGCTATTAGACGGTGCAAAGTTACCATTTTCACCAATGAAAACAAAGAAAGAGATTGCTACCAATTGGTTAACGAGGTACACCACACGGAGCCTCGAGGAGTTTGCGCCACACATACTCCTGACCAACTTCACGAGCTACCTGCAAGCTTTTGCCAAGAAGATCGGCGAGCCGATCCTAGGCGAGAGTGCCTCGATGCCAAACTGTGGCAATGCGGAGATGACGATGATACACATTGGTATGGGGAGTCCTAATGCGGCGACGATCATGGATCTGCTCTCGGCCATTGAGCCACGGGCGGTGGTCTTCCTCGGTAAGTGTGGCGGGCTTAAGGCGCAGCTGACGCTGGGGGACTACGTTCTCCCGATTGCAGCGATACGTGGCGAGGGAACGAGCGATGACTATATGCCTCGTGAGGTGCCGTCGCTCCCCTCCTTTAATGTGCTCAAAGCTTGTAGCAATGCGCTCCTCGAGGCGGGCATATCGTATGCGCCGGGGACGGTCTACACGACGAATAGGCGGCTGTGGGAGCATGACGAGCACTTCAAGGAGTACCTCCGCACGACCCATGCGGACGCCATCGATATGGAGACGGCTACGCTCTTTACGGTGGGCTATGCGAACCGTATCCCGACGGGAGCTCTCCTGATGGTGAGTGATATGCCGATGACACCCGAGGGGGTCAAGAGTGACGAGAGCGATAGCTACGTGACGGCACACTTCGCCGAGCAGCATCTCCAGCTCGGCATTCGCACCGTCGAGAGCCTCCTCCAATCTCCCGAGGAAATGAAGAGTATCGTCTTTGACTGGTAATAGAGACTCCAAACAGCTATGACTGAACTCGTACAGATTAGTGACCTGATCCGATCGGGTCAACCGCTCCCACCTCTCGTGCTTGGCTACGGGGAGGAGAGCTACTACATCAATCGCCTAGAGGAGCTGGTTGTCGAGAACTACATTCCTCAGGAGGAGCGCACGACTCAGCTGGTCGTCTACTTCGGCTTCGAGACGACGGCTCCCGAGGTGCTTCAGCAGGCGCAGACCTTCTCGATGTTTGCACCGAAGCGTCTCATCGTCTTGCGTGATGCGCAGGATCTCAAGAAGAGCAGCGTCCTCAAGAAGCCGTACGGCATTGCCGAGCTGATACGCGATGCGACAACCTTTGCCGAGGGCACCACACTCCTTATCCTATACCACGATGCGCTCCCAGCAGCTGCTAAGAAGAATGCGCAGGCGCTCAAGTCGCAGGTGGCGCTTATCGAGTCGACACCCGTCAGGCGTGACAACGAACTGAGAGAGGCGATGATCCATATGGCTGAGGGGCTAGGCTTGCAGCTGGCTCCGCAAGCGATCTCGACGCTGATCGAGCGGGTCGGATATGACCTAGAGACGCTCTACTCGGAGCTGCAAAAGCTCGCCATACCAGCCAAGGGCGCCGGCGGTCTCATCTCACGTGCCATGGTGCAGCAGGTGGTGAGCAAGTCGCGCAAGTACGGTCCCTACGATCTGCTCAATGCGGTGCAGCGACGCAAGGACGATGAGGCACTGCAGATAGCACTAGCCATGGCGGAGGACGAAAAGCGATACCCTGTACCGCAGATCATCGCTTCGCTCTACGGTTTCTTTGCCAATCTGATGGTAGCGCACTACCTACCGTCCAATAGCCAGAAAAACATACAGGAAGCGCTCAACCTGAAGTATGAGTCGATGGCACGCATGTACCAGTCGGCCATGCGCCTCTACTCTAAGCAGCAGACGCTCAACATCATCTCCGCCATACGACGTGCCGACGGCGACGCCAAAGGCGCCCATGGGGTCAATGCCTCAGCACGCACCATCTACCTAGACCTCCTGACGCAGATCTTTGCGCTGAAGTACTAAACGAAGACTCTCCGTAGTTTTCCAAAAAGTTTCCAGTCTTGGAAAAATAAATTTCCAAGGCTGGAAATTTTGTTTTCCTCTCTTGGAAAGTTTCTTTTCCAACGGAGGAAATTTTGTTTTCCAACGTTGGAACCGAAAAGTTCCAAAGGAGGAACAACTTTTGGAACTCGTATGTACAATAAGTTCAGCATGATACGAATAGTGAAGACATCGTCATATAGGGACGCACGGATTGTGTCTAGTGGGAGGGCGTCCGTTGTGTCAAAGCGATAGGAGTAACTCGTTGTAGGGGCGGACCTGCGTGTCCGCCCACAGGTCATACTGTGCTTCAACGAGAACGGGCGGACACATAGGTCCGCCCCTACAAATCGTTACTCGTCTCGTTTTGACACAACGGGCGTGTTTAGTTGGCGATGATGCTGACGAGCGGGTAGGCGCGCTTGCGGTCGGGGTGGTGTAGCTCCACGAGGAGGATCGCTCTCGTGGTGCGTGTCGCAGGCAAGAGCTCCGCGAGGCCCTGCCGCTCTACGATGGCTCGGCAGAGGGCCTCGGTACCGGCGTGGTCATACTGTACCAGCCGATAGCCCGCCACGGCGTATAGCGTTGCTGTGCAGCGGGTCTCACCGTCTGAGATCTCTTGGAGTACCAGTCGGGCGAGCTGCGGTAGCGATAGGAGCGTGCGTCGCTTCGGAAGGTCTAGACTGTCGTCAGAGGTGGCGGTGCGTCCGTAGACACTGTTTTGCCGCCCTGGCGTACCGTAGTTGGCCCACGCCTCAGCAGCTGTCCAGTTGCTCAAGTCTTGTGACTGTTTGTCTGGGATGATGCGCTCCTGAGCTACCCCTTGAACCTTTTGCAGAGCCTTGGGGAAGGTCTTGATGTCGTAGTAAACCTCCTCGACGATGCTGTCGTTTGCCAAGTGCACGAGCCGTATAGCGCACTCGCTATCAGGGAGCTGAGGCATCTCGGGGAAGAGAAGCAAGCTGTCGGGCTTGGCATAGTACAGACGCTCGAGCGGATGCGTGCTGGGAGTGAGTGCGAGGTAGCCCCGTGGGGGGATGCCACCCGTGGGGTGAGGCGGGAGCGGATAGACCTTGGAGGGGTGCCCCGACCGTACGATGACCAGTCCGAGATGGGCTGTATTGACCGTGGTGTCGTTGGGGTTGTAGAGCTCGATGTACTCGGAGCCGTCGACCGTAGGACGAGCCATGATCTCGGTGATGTAGAGCGGTAGGGGAGCTTCGCTGTGGGTCGTGTCACTAGGCGAACTGCCTGCGGTCTGTATGCTATTTCGCTGCCCCGGGGTAGCGAAGTGCGCCTGCGGGGTGGCTGCGGCCCAATACTCTTGGCTCTTGTCGCCCGTGGGGGGAAAGTATCTCTCGAGGGCTACGCCACGCTGATTGCGTCGCTGACCGAGGAGCCCCGGGTCGTAGCGAAAGGTCTCTACAACCGTTGAGTCGGCATGACGTAGTAACTCGATGGTGAAGCCTTTGTTGGCGAGCTGTGGCAGCGTCTTGCTCTGCGTCAGGCTGTCGCGCGGTGCCTCATAGAAGGCGGTGATGCCCTCTACCGAAGTGGTGAAGGCGTGGTACCCGCCCGCAGGGATTGGACAGGGACGACTACTTAGCGGGTACCATGTGGACACCTTGCCCTGTCGCAGCATACCGACCGAGTAGCCACTGGCATCGAGCGTTTGACCCGTGGGGTTGTGCAGCTCGATATACTCAGAGGCCCCCGAGAGCGGGTTGGCCATAAACTCGCTGAAGGTGAGTGTCAAGCTATCTGGACGAGGCTGCGGCTGGTCATACTCGATGGCTATCTTGTAGATCGCATTCTCGACCTTAGTGGCGCTGGCAGTCCGTACACCGCGTAAGGAGAGCGCATACTCTCCCGCAGGAATTGCTGCCTCACTCCTTATATAGATGCTTTTGTCCTCAGTAGAGGTGGTGAGCTTGCCCCACGAGGGAGCCATAGTAATGATTGCCTCCGAGAGGTCGGCCGGCTCGGAGCAGAGCATCTCGACCGTGTGCGGATCTCTCTGACGAAACTCTTTGTAAAACTGGCTCGCTGGTATCACGTTGCGCTCACGACTCAAATCCTCAGGAGAGACTAATGAGGGGTAAACGTCTAGGAACTCTAGCGAACTGCTCTGTGCACGAGACTTGCTGTACTCGCAAGCGAAGAGGAGCGAAAGTCGCTTGTATTTGCTAGGAGTCGAGGGCGTATCTCCTGCACTCCCCACATACTTGTAGAGGTCGCTCGCTCGGTGCCGCACCCACATCAACCAGCGAGCCTCAGCCGTCGGATCATACTGAATGACAAAGTCAACGACTCCGCCACCTTGGCGCATCTCGTCAAAGTAGTTGTAGGCTAAGATTTCGTTGGTCGAGATGATCTTCACCTGTCCAGTGCTTTCTAGCGAAAGGTTACACTCAGAGAGACGCAAGTATTGATTGTCCTTCATGTTGAGCACCACATAGTTGAAGGTGCCGTCTGTCAGAGCTTCGTAGCAGTAGAGGAGGAGCTTTACTTTGTTGTCTTTGGTCGGGGTGTAGTCTAGTTGTACCTTGCCATGCCAGGTCATCTGCTTGCTAAGGGAAACGTCCGCCTTGATGTAGGCGTAGTTGGTCGTGCCACTAGCCTTGCTGTCGTTGAGCTGTAGCCCTCTGATAGGATCGCAGCGAAACTTGTCGAGCGTCCCCTGCCATACGGAGAGAGAGAGCGAAACGCTATCGGCAAAGTGCGCCTGCCACTGCCCCATGACGGGCCAACTGCTGAGCACTCCTAAGATGAGAGCGAACCAGATCCAGCGAAGGCGCATAGCTTCTCTTCTTTAGTTAGCTGAGACCTCCTCTTGTGGCTTGATACCGTCACGCTTGAGCATTGCGGCGAGCGTAGGCTTGCGCCCTCGGAAGCGTACATAAAGCTCCATCGGGTCTAGCTCATCACCCCGCTCCAAAATCTGATGCCGGAAGTCGGTAGCGACTGTCGGAGAGAAGATACCCTCCTCGCTAAATCGCTCGAAAGCGTCTGTGGCGAGCATCTCGCTCCACTTGTATCCGTAGTAGCCAGCGGCATAGCCTCCTGCGAAGATGTGACTGAAGGCGGTAGCGATGATATGCTTCGGATGTTCTGGGTCTCGCTCCTTGTCTCGCAGGGTGGTGCCTCGTAGGGTCTCACGCTCGTAGGTGTAGAGGTCATCGGGTAGGCTCTCGCCCTCGGCCAAGGTGTGGTAAGCCATATCAAGCTTGCCAAAGATCACCTGTCTGATGGTGCTGTAACCGACGGGGTATTGAGTCGCCAGGATTGCTTTGTTGAGGAGCTTAGCGGGGAGTGGTTCGCCCGTTTGGTAGTGCTTAGAGAGCAGATCGGTGACCACGTCAGGCTGGAGGAGATAGTTTTCCATAAACTGGCTCGGTAGCTCCACAAAGTCACGCTCCACATTGGTCCCCGACATGGAGCTGTAGCGCGTCTGCGTGAGCAAGCCGTGGAGTGAGTGACCGAACTCGTGGAGGAGCGTGTGCACCTCCGAGAGGGTGAGCATAGCCTCCTTGCCAGCCGTCGGTGGGGTGAAGTTCATCACGAGGAGGATATGGGGTCGCTGCGTGGGTGTCCACTCCCGTAGGTTATTCATCCAGGCACCGCTGCGCTTACCCTTGCGGGGAAAGAAGTCTAGGTAGAGCAGTCCGAGATGCGCTCCATCGTGGTCTAGCACTTGGTAAGGGCGCACGTCGGGATGGTAAACGGCGACATCCTCGGCGGGTGCGAAAGTGATGCCGTAGAGCCGTGTGGCAATGGCAAAAACGCCCGAGATGACCTGCGAGAGCGGGAAATAGGGACGTAGCTCCTCCTCCTTGACCCCAAAGGTCTGCTCGCTGTGCCGCTCCATATAATAAGATAGGTCCCACGACTCTAGTTCGAAGCCCGCCTCACGATCTAGCTCGTCTAGTTCGTCGAGCGCCGTCTGTCGGTAATACTTCGTGAGGTCGTCGAGGAGTTGCTCCACCTGCTCAGGAGTGTTGCACATACGATGCTTGAGGCGGTAGGTCGCGTAGTTGGGGTGTCCTAGTAGTCGTGCCAGCTCGCCACGAAGTGTAGCTATCTGGCGAACGATCTGCCGGTTGTTCTGTTCGTTGTCTCGATTGCCCACGCTGCCCCGTCCTAGGTACATCTTGTAGCGCAGCTCCCTGTCGGCACAATGCTTCATTATGGCACCCACATGCGGAGCCGACAGATCAAAGAGGTAGCCCTCGCCATGCGCTTCGGAGGCAGTGCGTGCCTTCTCCTGGGCATCGTCTAGGATCTGCTGGGGCAAGCCACGTAGTCGGTCTCTTTCGTCAGCAGGCACGAAGAGCGTCCAGGACTCCTCGTCGCAAAGTTTGTTTTGAGCAAAGCGTGTGGTCAACTGACTGAGCTGCTCATTGATCTCTCTAAATCGCTCCCGCTCGGCACCCACGAGCAGAGTGCCATTGTCCGCAAAGCCCTCGTAGCTCTCGGTCAGAAGACGCAGGTCTATCTCGTCTAGGTGTAGCTCCTCGCGCTGGTCATAGACGGAGCGAATGCGGGCGAAGAGCGCTTCGTTGAGGAGCGTATCTGTTGACAGCTTGCTGAGCCAGTCGGAGAAGGTCTCCGAGAGCTGCATCATCTCGGGACAAGAGTAGGCGGAGAGCAGATTGTAGAATGCTGCCGTGACCGCCTCCAGTGCCTCTCCACTCTCCTCGAAGCGACGAATCGTATTGTCAAAGGTGGCAGGCTCACTCTGTGCCGTGATCGCATCTATCTCCGCACGATGTAACGTGATCGCCTCCTGCATAGCTGTGCGGAAGGTCTTCATCGTCTGCTCTATGGCAGTAGCAGAGGAGAGATCGAAAAACTGATCAAAGGGGAAGCTCCCATAGGGTGTCTCGGGAGCGGTAAAGAGTTTGCTTAGCAGTGCTCTCGCTTGAGGCGTGGTTGCAATCATATATAAGGAGTCGGGTGGGTTCGGTCTATTTAGCCAACTGATCCTCCAGCTGAGCTATCTTCTTGTTTTGATTTTCGATCGTCTGCAGGAGTGCGTTGAGCTCCTCATTGCCCATAGAGGTGGGGTACTCGGCAGAGACACGAAGGAGGAAGTCGCTCAGGACATTCATATAGTTGGTAAAAGCCGCGTAAGGCGTCTCGTAAGGCGAGAAAGCGCCTGGACCGCCCAACTTAGTGGTCATATAGAAGAGGTGATCGGAGCCCTGCAAGTTGATCCAGTCCTCCAGTAGTCGCTGGTCTCGTGAGAGACGTATGCGCTCGCCCCACTCCTCGAGCTTCTGTATGACACATTGCTGCAGCTCATTGCCTGTCCATAGCGAGGTGTCTCGCTCTTCGCCCATACGGCTCACTGGATAGGTCGCCTGTATCGTGTCTTGCGGGGTGCAGTGCGTGGCAATCTCTTGGGGCGTGGTAAAGGTGAAGCCACGCTTAGAACCCTGCTCGGGAAGAGCGCGGAGGAACTCAAAGATGCCAGTCTCACGGCTCCATATCGATCCAAGCGTCTCCAGAGGTAGAGAGACCAAAGCATAGTCGCCCTGCTCAGCCTCCAGCGTCGCAAAGAAGCGCTCCGTCGTGTAGGGATAGAGCGGACTGTCGTACCGTGCGAAGTCGTGAGCGATCGCATCGGAGAGCGCCGCGTGACGCATCAGGAGCGCTACGCCATCGGTCGTAGCGTTGTACAGGTAGTTAGGACTCTTCCACGCTAGGAGGTGCTTGGCGCCCTCGGTGACTATCGCTTTGTACCCTTGGCTGTGGGCTATCTGTGCGATGCGGTCGCTGTAGATCAGTTCAGGATTGGAGAGCGTCACAGGAGCGACGCCAAGGAGCGAACTGATACGAGTGCGGTACATGCGCAGTTGGTTCGCATACTCCTCTTCATCGTACAGTCCACAGAGTCCGTGCGAGATCGGCTCCCCTAGTATCTCGATGCGCCCGCTCTTGACTAGTCGCTTGAGCAGCTGGATCATGTCTGGCGTGTGTAGCTCCATCTGCGTGAGCACCGAGCCTGAGAGTGTGAGGGCAACTCTAAAGTCGGGATGCGCTTCGATCAATTGCTCGATCAGTTCGAGCGCTGGTCTATAGGAGCGGTCTACCACTTGACGCAGTATCTCCTCATTGGCAAAGTCGTCGTAATAGTAGTGGTCGCTACCGATATTGAAGAAAGGGTAGTTCTTGAGCCTAAACGGTTGGTGTAGGTAGAAGTGAAGTATAATCTGTATCATAGGAAGGTGGAGAAGTCGTTTGTCAAAGGGTTATACAAGTCGGTCATAGATAGCTCTGAGGCGCAGTCCAGCTTTGCTCCAGACGATGTTGTTGACCTCCTCGATGCCCTTTTGCTTGAGATGCTCGTGGAGGGTCGGATAGGAAACGAGAGCGTGCATAGCGTCGGCCATAGCGTCCACGTCCCAGTAGTCGGTTTTGATCGCGTAGCGCAGGATCTCGGCACAGCCACTCTGCTTGGAGATAATGCTCGGCACGCCACACTGCATAGCCTCTAGCGGTGAGATGCCAAAAGGCTCCGACACCGAGGGCATCACATAGACATCGCTCGAGCGAAGCATCTCATACACCTGCCGCCCCCGTAGGAAGCCTGTGAAGTGAAAGCGGTCGGCTATACGCTTGCGAGCCACGAGGTCGATCATCTTGTCCATCATATCGCCGTTGCCCGCCATCACAAAGCGAATGCCGTCGGTATGCTGTAGCACCTTGTGGGCTGCCTCGACGAAGTACTCAGGCCCTTTTTGCATCGTAATACGCCCGAGGAAGGTGATTACCTTGTCGCCCGTATGCTGCTCATTGGGCAGGGCTAGTAGCTCTGGACTAAGCGGCTCGACAGCGTTGTGGACCGTAAAGACCTTGTCGGGGCTCTGACCATACTTGTCGATGACGGTACGTCGGGTCAGGTTGCTCACACAGACGATAGCGTCTGCGTAGTCCATCCCTTGTCGCTCGATCGCATAGACCTGCGGATTGACATTGCCACGACTGCGGTCGAAGTCGGTCGCATGCACATGGATCACCAGCGGCTTTCCCGTCACCATCTTCGTATGGATCCCCGCTGGGTAGGTGAGCCAGTCGTGCGAGTGAATGATGTCGCATGGCACTGTCCGCGCTATGACACCCGCCACGATCGAGTAATTGTTGATCTCCTCCAGCAGGTTGTCCGGGTAAGCTCCGCTAAACTCCAGACAGCCTAAGTCATTGGGACAGCGATAGCGGAAGTCATCGTAGATATGCTCTCTAGCAGCTTGGTAGTAGGTCACCTCCGCCTCATTGTGTAGTCGTGAGCGGAGGTACTCGGTACTATGATCATGGTAAACGATCGGCGTGCGGTCGGCGCCAACCAGCGTTATGTGCGAAGTGTCCTCATCGCCATACAGCTTAGGCACGACAAAGGTTATATCCATATCGCTCTGCTCGGCCATACCATTGGTCAAGCCGTAGCTAGCCGTGCCTAGCCCGCCTGAAATGTGTGGGGGAAACTCCCACCCGTACATCAATACTCTCATCTTACAAGAACATCTTCATAGGTCTCACTTGTCGCGTTAAGAGGCAATCTCCATCAAAGTAGTATCTTTTGAGTGAACGGTTTGGAGCCGTCTGCGAATTCTATATGAACTACAGAACAGTGACTAGCGTCTTGCAGGGGAATGACAATCTCTTCCCGAGCATCTGTCTCATATCGACTTGCATACCCCTCTGGACTGTAGAGCTCAACGAATGAAATGGGTCGAATGCTTCTGATAAGGAGCCTCTCTCCTTCAAACTTAATGATAGGAGCAAGGCTCTGCTCTGTAGGCAAGTCTATACTTGTCGGTTTTGAAGATAGTACGTGTGTCGCCATATAGCTCCTGCCTATCTCTACAAACCTAATGGTATATATAGAGTCCGGGGGAGTAGTGAATGTCAAGTCTCTATTCACGGCATAAAGGTGCTTGCGAGTCCATCCACCCAAGGCGGTTACTATACCTCCCCACTCGGTAAACGCATCGTCCATACGAACCTTATCTTTAGTTAGGAAGAAACTTTCGATTCCTGGTATCACGACCCCTGTATTGGGGTCTTCACCCATAAGGGCTGTAACAAACCAACCCTCAGCCGTAATGTACTTTGCGCCTTTGTATAGTTGCTCGAAGTCGTAGTTGTAGCTGTCTCCCTCACGATTGCAGACAAAGTGGTAGATGCTGTCTAGCTGGATAGGCTTACCACTTAGTTCTAGCGGGTCGCTTACTGAAGCATAGACACCTTCTTTAATCTGTATCGGGATGTACGCATCATTAGTCATAATGGCAAGAACTCGCCCTTGCGCTGGATTAGTCGGATGCTCCACTGTCGTAAGGAGTCCATCCCACTCTTTCTGAGCTGAGGCGATAAGCCCGCAACTGAGTAGTATGGTTAGTAATAGTAGTTGGTGTCTCATTGTTTCGTAGGCTTTAGTTACACTTCAAAGGTAAGGACCTTTATTGATCCGTTTATCTTGTAGGACGCTCTTCGTTGCTGGTTGTATAGTATAGGTAGTTAGCCAGAGGGGTCTCCTCACTATTGTATCGCTCGAGGGTCACCAAGGCGCGCAAGACCTCTGCACAGCTCATCGCAAAGGAGATACCGCCGTGACTGTCGTAGGGCGGGTTGCCATCGTACAGCTCGCTCAGGGTCGAGATGCCGTGATGCTGTAGCTCATCCTGTATATCCCCGAGCAAGCGCGCCAGGTGGGTCACACCGCTACGCCCATTGATCTTCAGATAGGCATCCGTGTAGGCACCCAGTAGCCACGGCCACGCAGAGCCATTGTAGTAAGCATGCTCCCGCTGCTCTTGAAGTCCGCTGCACTGCTCCACATAGCCCTCACTGCGGGGGCTCAGCGAGCGAATGCCCTTGGGTGTGAGTAGCTCAGAGGTTACGATCCCTAGCACTTGTCGCTGCTTAGCACGGCTCAGCGGACAGAACGGTAGCGAGATAGCTATCAGCATATCGGGTCGGACAGCCCGCTCCCGATAGCCCTCCTTGGTAACGTAGTCATATAGGTAGCCGTAGGGATTGACAAAGGTCTGCTCGAAGGCAGGTTCCAAGCGTTCGATTACGCTAGCCAGCTCCTCGGGAAAGCTCCCTTCGCCACGAGCCTCACGGTAGAAGCAGAGCGCATTGTACCACAGGCCGTTCACCTCCACCAGATAGCCCCGTCGTGGTACGACCGCTTGCCCCGCTATCGTTGAGTCCATCCAGGTGACTGGAGGCGTGCCACTGCCCTCGGCATAGAGCAACCCGTTTGGCTCGATGCGCAGGATCGGGTGACGATCGCTCAGATAGTAGTCGATGATGCGCCCCACGAAGTCTAGGTAGAAGGAGCGGTGGCTGTCGTCTGGATACTCAGCGAGGAAGAGCTGTATAGCCCGTATCGCCCAGAGCCCCACGTCTGGGTCGCGCACACCCTCCATATCTAGTGGCAGTGCAATCTGCTTGATGAAGCTGATGCTGCTCCGTATGAAGGTACTCATCACATTGTGAAAGCGCTCCGGGTGATCGCTGTAGATCGAGCAACCAGGCAATGCAACCATCTCGTCTCTCGCCCGCACACCATACCAGGGGAAGCCCGCTAAGATGTAGTGACGATTGGAGACTGGCTTATAGTAAAACTGGCTACAAGCGTTGCGCAGACAGCTCCGCAGATCCACCCGCGCCTTGCGGTGCGCCACCTCTGAGTCAAAGAGTGCGGGCAACGTGGTTACGTCGACCTCCTCTAGCTGTGCGGTGAAGTAGACTGACTCACCATTGCGCAGATCCATCTCGAAGTAGCCCGGCGAATAGAGGTCTTCGCAGCTTTCGTACCCTCGTATTTGCTCCTTAGGGTAGTGCAGGTTCTTGATCCAGTAGCCCTCATCGACCCAATGCGAGGGGGCATCCACCTGCATGTATAGATCGGGGTAACCCTCATAGAGACAGGTACGCACACCCGTTGTGCCGACAGGGTAGACGGTCGTGTGGGCGGTCTCGTTCTCATGCGATAGGAGGATCACATCCCTAAAGGCTACCACCGGACGCAGCCGCAGCGTGGTCTCGCTGTGGCTGTCGAGGAGCGTGAACTTGATAATCACCTGATTCTTGTAGTGGCAGAAGATCGACTCCCGCTGTAGGACCACCCCACCCACACGGTATATCGTGCGGGGCATCTTGTCTATGTTGTACTCTCGTATGTACTTGTGCCCATTGGGATAGACCGTGCCATCGCCGTAGAGATGCACCCCGAGGTTAAACTCCGCCCCATGCTGTATCACCGTAGCGTCTAGCGAGGAGAGGAGGACGTGGTTGTGACGGCTCAGGTGAGGCAGCGGCACCACGAGCAGACCGTGATACTTACGTGTGTTGCACCCCACGAGGGTCGTACAGTTGAAGGCGCCCCCACGGTTAGAGCGTATATGCTCCAGCTGTAGCGAGCGGTCTAGGTTAGAAAGCGTCGTGCGGTCAAACTTGAGATAACTCATAGATAGTAAATTACTTGGGAGTCATGATGCGATCGCTCCTCGACGCGCGCCAAAGACAAGCGTAGTCTGGCGAGGTGACGAGCGGTCTTGAGGATAGTCCTCTCTGCGTTGCTAAGATACGAATTAACCGCTGAACGGAGGTTAACTTCCCGCTAAACGAATCGTTTCCCTATGAAACGGCTAATTCCTATTTTGAGGTGCTGGGAGAACTTTAAGATGACATATTCTAATCATCTGAGACTATAAAACAGAATATCCACGTGGAGAATTTCGATTTTCCACGTGGATATTTTTTATTTTCCACGTGGGGGCGAAACAATTCTTCCGAAGTTTCATTTGATTCCTCCGAAGTTTCATTTCGTTCCTACGTAGGCATTTTTAATTTGCTACGTGGAGATTTAAGAATTTCCACGTGGGGATCTACCCCTTCTAAAGGAAAATCGTATCGGAGCCTAAGAGATCCTGTCGATCACATCTCAGAGCGGTCCCCTTCGAACTCCTCAAAATAGGAATAAATCTATGAAATGAAAGATCTAGGTCTGCTAGCGGAAGGGTAAGCCTCCCTCCCTGCGATAAAAACAATAAGAGAGACTCCCCCTCGGTTGGATCGTGTCCAGCTGTGGGGGAGTCTCCTTTTTTTCGTGTTGGGGAGCATGCTTCATCCTTTCGTGCGAATGCGATCGTCGAAGGCCGAGAGAGCAGCTTTGGCACCCTCGCCCATAGCGATCACCACCTGCTTGTAGGGGATGCTGGCACAGTCGCCCGCGGCATAGATACCCGCTACGGAGCTACGGCAGTGGTCGTCGATGATGATCTCGCCCATGCGGTTGCGCTCGACCAGACCATCGAAGACATCCGTATTAGCCTTGAGCCCGATCTGCACAAAGACCCCAGCGACAGCGAGTTCGAAGGGAGCACTCCCGTCACGAGGAGCTATGCGCAGTGCGGACACCTTGCTGCCGTCGCCGATGACCTCTTCCGTTGCCACGTTCGTGTGGACGGTCACGTTCGGTAGCTTAGCCAGCTGCTCCTGCAGTACGGTGTCTGCCTTGAGGCTCTCCATAAACTCCAAGACGGTCACATGCTTGCAGATGCCCGCTAAGTCGATAGCTGCCTCAATGCCTGAGTTACCACCGCCCACGACCGCTATGTCTTGTCCCTTGAAGAACGGCCCGTCGCAGTGCGGACAGAAGGCTACCCCGCGACCAATATGCTCCGCCTCACCTGGCACACCTAGCTTGCGCCAGGAGGCTCCAGTGGCGATGATCACTTGCGGTGCTACGAGCGTCTCGCCGAGCGAGGTGACTACCTCTTTCTGGGTGTCGACCAGCTTGATCTGCTCGACATGTCTCTGCTCTAGTATCTCTACCTGGTAGTGTAGCACATGCTGGCGCAGATCTTCGGCAAGCTGCGTCCCTGTGGTGTGAAGCACGGAGGGGATGTTTTCGATAGCTGTCGTCTCATTCACCTGACCACCTATGCGGTCCGCCACAAGTGCCACGTGTAGTCCCTTGCGAGCCGAGTATAGCGCAGCGGCTGCACCCGCAGGACCACCACCGATGACGATCTGGTCGTACTCCTTGCGCGCTGCCGTGGCGGACGATGGCTCCACACCGACAGCGTCGGCTAGCTTCCCGAGTAGTTCACCTAGCGAGCTCTTACCTATATGTAGCACCTGATCTCCCAGGTAGACCGTCGGTACGGCCGATATGTTTAGATCCTTAGCCTCCTCCGTGTAGAGAGCCCCGTCGACCATCTCGTGGGTCACCCCCTCACCCGCTATGAGCGTGATCAGGTTAAGGCTCTGCACCACGTCGGGGCAGTTGGTACAGCTGAGCGAAATGTAACTGCGTAGATGAATTGGTTTGCGTAGTGAACGGATTTTGTCGCAGATAGCCACATCGGGGAGGTTCTTCCCCTGACCATCCGCATTGTATATGGCCAGTATCAGACTGCTAAACTCATGCCCCGAGGGGATTGCTCTAAAGGTTATCCCCGTGGGCTGGTCGTCACGCAGTATCTCCACGCTCAGCTTGTCGCCCACGCTCATCTCTAGCGATATTTGCGGAGAGGTCGAGGCGAAGTCGCCGAGGAGCTGCTCTAGCTCCCCGTAGTGGCCACCCTCGGGAGCCTTCGCTCTAAGTGTGTATCGATGCTTTAGCGAGGCAAAGATGCTTTGCAGTTGCTGTAAGGTATCTTGGTCTAGTCTCATGATTGTGCTGTCTTTTAGAAAGAGTAGAGGGCTGTGCCGCTCGTGTGAGTATACGACACAACCCTCTCGTCTTGATATGTGAGACTGTTGCAAAGTCAACAGTCTCACAATCTTGCTTGCAAGATTGTCCTGACTTTGCAGAAAGGATGAAGCGCAAGGCGCTGAGGGTGAGGTCTGAAGGGAGCATACCTCCGTGTGTGACCGAAGCTGAATCCCGAAAGCAACACAGCGATTCGCCTTTATGCAACAGTCTCTTGTGGATCTATGTGTTAGATCTTACCAACTAGGTCTATGCTAGGCTTGAGAGTGGCATCGCCTTGTCTCCACTTAGCGGGGCACACCTCGCCTGGGTGCTCATAGATAAACTGAGCCGCGCGCACCTTGCGCAGTAGCTCCTGAGCGTCACGGCCTATGCCGTTGTCATGGATCTCAGCCACACGCACTTTGCCGTCTGGGTCAATGAGGAAAGTGCCACGGTAAGCCTGTCCAGCCTCCTCGATCATCACGCCGAAGGCACGAGCCAGCTCGAAGCGCATATCAGCGAGCATCGTGTACTGAACCTTCTTGACCGCCTCGCTGGCATCCTGCCAAGCCTTGTGAACGAAGTGCGAGTCAGTGCTCACAGAGTAGATGTCTACGCCGATCTGCTGAAACTCAGCATAGTTGTCGGCGAGGTCAGCTAGCTCCGTAGGGCATACGAAGGTAAAGTCGCCAGGATAGAAGAAGAGTACACTCCAGCGCCCCTTGAGATCCTCGTTAGAGACCTCGTGAAAGCCCTTGGACTTGGTATATGCGGGTACTTTGAATTCTGGTAAGCTGCTATTGATAATAGGTTGCATAGTCATTTGCATTTAAGTTTTAGATAAAGATTGATTAACGTTGGTCGGACATCCCTACCAACAGCCACAAAGATAGGCGTAAGCACCTGAAATAAAAAGCAAAACGCATACCCAGAACAGGGTATTCCCCCTAGAAGCGAGTAGTCCCCTCTTATGAAACTGAAGGTTCTTCCGTATGGACATAGACTGCGCCCGCACGGAGAGGAAAGCCCTACTTTCGTAGAGCCTCCTAGATGGCTATTTAAGGTTTGCTAAATGAGAGCCCCTCATTGGCAGAGTCGGTGAGACGAGACTCGCTATTGACCGGCTGACGGTTAGAGCTCTTGAGGCGCTTATTGCCTAGTGTACAGCTGATGCTGAGCGAGACCTTCGGACTATACCAGTTCTGGACGAAGGCTATCGGCTGGGAGAGCCCCATGATCTCGCCCCGTGCTACATTGCTATTCAGTAGGTCGTAGCACGAGAGAGAGAGCTTCCAGGAGGCGATGCGCTTGCTAATAGATAGATTGATCCACCACTGGCTCTGAGTCTTGTAGACTCCGACGAACAGCGGACTGTAGTAGGTGACCTGAGCGTCAAGGTACCACTGAGCAGGGAGGTTGAGCGACTGCTTGTGCTGGAGATAGTATGCGTGAAAGGTGCGGTCGCACTCGCTCCCAGCTATAGTCCCCTTGTCACGCTGCAAGTGCCAAGCTAGATAAGTGGTGGCGATCCACTGCAAGCCGTTGTCTCGGTAGATGATAGGTATGGGTGCCCCCGCTACGATGCGCAGGTAGCGACTGTAGTCCAGGTTCCCTTTGGTAATGGCATAGCCTCCTTGATATGGTGTCAAGTACTCAACGATGGGGCGCTGCTCGTTGGAGAGGTTTACCTCTAGCATCGCAGCCCGTCGGTAGCTGTAGTTGAGCGCAAGGTTGTGGCGCATACTACTCTGCAGACGATCATTGCCGACACGATAGAGAAATCCCGCATAGGAGGCATACGGCATCAGATCTCTTAGCGCAGGACGCTGGTAGTAAGTTTGCAAGGAGAGTGCTAGACGATGGTTGCGCGCTATATCGTAGGCCACGTTGAGGTAAGGTTGCCAGCGCACAGCTTGGTCAGATAGTAGGCGAGTCCCCTGAGCTTGGCTCGTGCGGTGGTCGTAGTTGAGCTGTACTCCACCATAGCTGTCGAGTGCTCCTTTGTGATAGCGCAGCGTGACGTAAGCAGAGCTGTTACTCTCATAGTACTGCTCATTGACTCCGCTGGGAGCTGTGGGGGCTTGTGTCGCAAACCAGATATTGTTTTGCGTTACCCCGAGGAGTCCCAGTAGTGAAGGGGTAAAGCGGTAGGTATAGTTTGTCGATAGACGAAGGTAGTGATACCGATCTTGTAGCTCGCTGTCACTGTGAGAGTAGGTGCGATGATTGCTACTGGAGGTGTAGTCGGCATAGCTCTTCCAGGCCCAGCGATCAGCAGAGAGGGTGTGATAGAGATTGACAGCCCCGACCATACGTCTCATATCGGTGTGATACCCTCGACTATAGTCTATATGCTCATCTGAGAGTGATCCGTGAAGCCGTATGTCAAAGAGCTGCTGCGGAGAGATCTGCCACTCAAAGCCCGCCTGCATAGCCTGTCCACGATGAGGCGATGTGCTCGTCGTGTCAGCACCCAGTGTAGTCGTGAGGGACTCTATACGACGATTGTCAAAGATTTGGTACGCTATGTAGCTTCGCTTATTATCCTTATTGTAGTTGAGTCTGAGCCGACCGCTCTCAGATATTTTCCTCCGATAGCTCGCGTCGGCAGAGATGAAAGCATTGAGACCCTCTCGAGGGTTCCCCTTTGTGACGATGTTGAGGACGGCACCGCTCTGCACGCCATATTCGGGCCCTGGATGGCGAATGAGCTCCACCCGCTCGGCATCCTCCACGCTCAGAGAGCTGAGGTAAGCTTGGACCTCCTCAGGGGAGAGACGTAGTATACGACCATTGACAGCTACCGTGAGTGTGTAGAAGCCATATACAGAGAGCCCTCCACGCTCCTCCACCTGTACCCCCGGGATTAGCTTGAGCCCGTCCAAGAGGTTTCCGCCGATGGCTGCTGGATTAGCCAAAAGGTTATAGCGAGCCACATCGCCACTGTATGTGACAAACGGACGCTTGGCAACTACGACCACCTCATCGAGTGCTTGAGCGGCAGGCGCTATGACGATGCTCAGAGGGTTTGTAGGCTCCTTGCTCACCTCTACATGATTTCGCTCAGGGGTATAATTGGAGCCGAGGTAAGAGACTCTATACGAATAAGCTCCTAGGGGTAGCTCTTGGTAAAAGCGCCCTTGCCCATCACAGACAGCGGGGAAGCAGTGCGTGGAGTCCTGACTGCTGGTGAAGAGAACCACAGCATTGACCAGTGCCTCGCCCGTTTTCGTGGTTACCTCCCCAGTCACGGTGCCGATGCGCTCTTGTGCGAGCGATGCCACGGCTGAGGCCACCACGAGGAGAAGTGAAAGTATGAGTCTCACGAACGTCGTCTTACGATCCATCACAGGGAAAGGGCTTTCTGTCATCGCTTCTTGTTGTCTTGATAGAGAGCTATAGGTATCTGAGGGGGGCTTACGCAAAGAACAGAACCCCACCCCAGGACACTTTCTTTATACGCCTGCAAAGTTAGATAGGCTTTACGCTCTACACAATACCCGAAAGGGTAATTCTGTGCCTCTATCCAATGTTTACGACTTTCTGAAATTTCGCAAATCTCACGAGTAACGCGTTACTCGTGAGATTTGCAGGGGAGGGTTAGAACCACTTGTCGATCTCCTCGGAGGTGAGCGAGACCATGATAGAGCGTCCGAGCGGGTCGAACTGCGAATTGGGCGTCAGAAAGAGGTCGGAGATGATCTGACTAGGCTGCGCAGCGCGTGCGTGGAGTGTGTGGCGCACCAGTTCACTGGCTTGGCGAAGGGCTTCGCTGGAGAGGAAAAGCTGCGCGAGCTGCTCTGCCTGAGTGAGCTCTGTATTGGTCTCTTCACGCTCTAGCTGATCGAGGTACTCGCCGAGTGTCTGGGTGATCATATCAGCGACGCCGATGGGGCGGAGCGGCTTGGGTACAGAGGTGATGAGGTAGACGTTTTCGTCTGTGCCTGTGGAGGCTTCTTCTTGCGGCGTGATCTCGAAGCCAATCTGTCGCAGGCTTTCGACCAACTCGTGATGCATCGGGTAGATTTCGCTGGGTAGCGATAGCTCCTCGGCAAAGAGTAGCGGCTGCGCCTGATCGGGCTCGAGCGTGAGGGTGGCTATCTGCTGCTCGTAGTAGATGCGTAGCAGCGCGCGATCAATCTGTATGACCGCAAGACGGTCGCTCATCGTGGTAAAGAGGTAGCGCTCCTGAAAGGCGTAGACCAGGTTGGTGCTATTGGCAGCTGGTTGAGGGGAGCTAGGAGATACCGTAAAGAGTGGATCTATCGCTGTGGGGGCTGCTCCAGAGGGTTGGCTTGTGGAAAGCGTTGACTCGCCTCGTCGCTGCTGGAAGTCGTCGATGAAGTTTTCCCAATGAGCGGGAGAGCCACTACTCAGCGGGGAGAGTGGGTCGAGGGGTTGCTGATCGTCTGTAGAGATCGCCTTAAAGGGGTTGTACTCAGGGTCTATCTGCACGGGCGGTGGCTGGAGCGTACTGCTACTCTGTCGTGTGGCATCGTAGGCTGGTATCTCGATGAGCTGGTCGGTGCTAAAGGTGATGGCGGGCATAGCACTGGTGGTGCTGAGGTGCTCGCGTAGCACTACCATGAGGAGCTTGAAGATAGCCTGCTCATCGAGGAACTTGATCTCCGTCTTGGTCGGATGTATATTGACATCAATGCGACTGGGGTCTACCTGGAAGTAGATAAAGTAGTTGGGCTGGCTACCTGGCGCGATGAGATCCTCAAAGACGTTCATGACCGCACGGTGGAAGTAGGGGTGCTTCATATAGCGTCCATTGACAAAGAAGAACTGCTGGGCGCCTCTGCGCTTAGCATCTCGTGGCAGGGTGATGAAGCCTGAGACGTTTGCTAGCGGCCCTTGGTACTCGATCGGAATGAGCTGCTTGGAGTAGCTCTTGCCTAGGAGATCTACGATGCGATGCTGCAGGTCACTCTTGGGGAGGTTGCGTATGAGCTTGCCCTCGGAGTAGAGGGTGAAGGCAATCTCGGGGTAGACTAGTGCGATCCGCTCAAACTGGCGGTAGATGTGTCGTAGCTCTGTCTCGGAGCCTTTGAGGAAGCGTCGCCGTGCGGGGACGTTATAAAAGAGATTCTTCACCGTGATAGAGGTGCCTACCTCGGCAACGGTGGGGGAGGAGCTGAGGACCTCCGAGCCGTTGATCAGGAGCTTGTAGCCTATGTCGCTGTCGGCCTGTCGTGTGACTAGTTCGATCTGAGCTACTGCCACGATGGAGGCAAGCGCCTCGCCGCGAAAGCCCATGGAGCGAAGCGTGAAGAGGTCGTCGACGGAGGAGATCTTGCTGGTAGCGTGCCTCTCGAAGGCCATACGAGCATCTAGCGGACTCATACCGACGCCATCATCGATGACACGCATGAGCTCTTTGCCTGCATCTTGTAGCTCGATGGTTATCTGTGTGGCATGGGCATCGATAGCGTTTTCGACTAGCTCTTTGAGCATAGAGGCTGGTCGCTGGATTACTTCACCAGCGGCTATCTGATTGGCAATGCTGTCGGGGAGGAGGTGTATGATTTCGCTCATAGGAAGGAGAAAAGGGGACCCTGTCTGTAGTATAGTACCCAGACGATGAAGCCTAAGAGGATGAGTGTCAGGATAGAGCGCAGGATGATGCCCGAGCGGGCGTAGTTGTCTATGCCTCGGTCTCGCTGCTTTTTGAGATGACGTGTGCCTCCGTAGAGACTCTCCGAGAGGCTCTCACGAAACGCTTCGCCAGAACCATAGTCGGCCTCTACTTGCTCTTTGTGGGCTCTGTCGGTGTCGTCGCAAGCTGTGCTGCTGTCGGTGTGGGCTTCGGTATCGGAGCCTTCGGCAGCTTCGAGCTCTCGTCTGATCTGTTCGATGCGTCGCTGGAGTTGCTCCTTCTTAGGATCCCAATAGATGGGCTGGTGGTGGAATGAGCGCGGTTGTCGTGGTCTGAATATGAGTCCCATGAGTATAGTGGTAAAAGGTGTATGTAGCTCTGTAGCGAGTCTGCGAGAGACTGTACGGAGCTGGTGTCGCTCTCTAGCGGGCGACGTATGTAGATGGAGAGTGACGTCTCGGCTACGGCAGTCGTGTCGGGGACTGTCATCTGAACGTCTGTTGGCTTAGGCTTCTCGATGGCTTGCTGGTACTCCTTGTAGAAGGCTTGCCATGCGGCTAGTCCGTCGAAGCCTTGGCTCATTTTGCTGTTCTGATTCTGCAGGGTAGCGAGCGAGTCGGTAGATTGTAGCGGTGCTGTGCGGTCAGGGATAACATCTTCGGGTGTGAGCGGACGCTGGTCGCCATGCCACTCGGCACCACTCATCTGACGCAAAGCATCGGTGAGGTCTTGGATCGGGTGAATCGTCCCCTCCGCCTTACCATGCCAGAAGATACGATCGAGCTTATCATCGACAATGTAAACGTCCATTTGCGGGTTCTGTACCTGAGCGAGGGCATAGTAATGCTTCGTCTTCTCCTGCTGAAGGTAGTAGCGTGACTCTACATTGGAGCGATAGAAAGCGTGGTCAAGAGTACCTTCGCGAAAGTAGGCTTGGATCGTATCGGCCTTGACACGATCCTGCTTGATATTATCGATCCAGCGCACTGTCGAGGCATTTTGCCAAGCGAAGGCATGATCGATCGTGTCGTTAGCAAGGTGGGCATAGATGGTGTCACCCTTGAGCTGTGTCGAGTCGTTCCACAAGATAGGACTGCCAAAGAGCTTGATGAGCGAGTCAACGGAAAAGTAGTGTATAGAGTCACCGATGGCCTGTATATCCTTGCGGTACAGGCGCACATCGTGGTACCCCTTGGTGTACTTGACCTCTAGCGAGTCGGTAGTGCCTGGGGACGGGGGCAGGTTACGCTTGATCCCCTCCATGATCTCGGCAGACATATATAGGGTGTCTTTCTCGGAGTAGTCCATGACGTAGGCTCGTCCTGTGGCGTAGACATAGCCGTTTGCCTCGTCCATATAGCCATAGTCACCGAAGTAGGTTACCTTGTCCTCTTGGTTGTCTATTACCACATCATAGTAGGCTTGGCTGATCTGTCTCTTCTTGTCATAGAGTATCGAGTCGCCCGTCATGGTACCATCGGGATGCGTAATGAGAGAGCGATCGAGGAGGATGCTCTGCTCGGTGTTTGTATTGTAAAAGCCTCGGTCGGTCTCTATCCTGACAGAGTCTTTGGTCTCTATAAGGGTGGGGCTGACGATACGACAGATTGAGGTCTTCGTATTGTAGTGCAGTATGTCGGTGTCGAGGGTAAAGCGGTCGTTCTCTAGGTGTACTTCATTCTGAAAGAGCGCTTCATCAGAGCTGGTATTGTACTCACCATAGATAGAGGTGAGCGTGTTGACTGAGTCGGCAAGGGTCCCGAAGTTGTCGTAGTAACCGACCTGTTGGTTGCGATCGTAGAAGAGACTTTCGGTGAAGAGTGTCGTCACATTCTTCGTCAATATCACATTGTCGTGCAGCTCCGCGAGGGCGGTCATACCATCGTATAGCATCTCTCCAGCAGTGATCGAGATCGAGTCTCCCTCTTGTATATGCACATGACCGAAAGCATCAAAGGAATTGGTCGTCTCGTTGAGATTGGCACTATCGCAGGTCATAATCCAACTGCCATGCCTGAGACGCACATTGCCCGTTAGGATGACAATGTCTGGGTGTATGTCCTGATCGTGACTGAGTACATCGGCGTGATCGAGGATGATAAGACGCTTGCCTCGCACCATCGTAGGAGGAGGTGCTGGAGCGTCCGCTATATGAGTCGAGGGGTGTAGTCTTGCCGTCCCGCCCCATAGAGGCAGCCCCACAAAGAGTAGCACAGCGACCGCTAGCAACCCGCTGAGGGTGAGTAGTAGTCGCCGTGTGGTGGTCACTTCGCTAGGCTGATAAGACATGAAACTTTATAGTCTAATGGGCAGAGATGTGTGTACTCTATCGTCTCCCTGTAGAAGAGTAAGTACTACTTCTTGATCCAACCTGGATACTTGAAGTCGCACTGCTGATAGTCAGGGCTGATGCGTATATAAGTACTCTTCTGGTGCTGGACGATCCACTTGTCGAGCTCTTTCTGCTTCTTGTCCTGCAGAGCTAGCTGCTTGATGAGCTGAAAGTCGGTAGCCATGTCCGCACGGTGACCAGAGATGCGCTGCTTGAGCTTGAGAAGTACTACCTGCGTATTGCCGTTTGCATCCTGTGATACGAATGCTGGAGAAATATCGCCTACCTGCATCTTGTCCACATAAGAGGCAAAGTCTTGCTGTAGCTCGGACATGGTAAAGAGAGCCGTGCCGTATCGGTCGCTCTCGTAGTCTTCGTTGAGGAGGAGACCAAAGTTGTTTTTCGTCTCATCGACATTACTGCATAGTACGACTGCCTCGTCAAAGGAGGTCTTGCCATTGCGTACCTGCACAGCGACAGAGTCTGCTTTGTTGACGGCTTGCTGGAGTTTGTCAGGAGCCACACTGGGCTTGAGGAGTATGTGACGGAAGTTGATCGTGTTGTCACGCTTCTCGATAAGCTGTACGATGTGATAGCCCGTGGCGGTGCGTATGATAGGAGAGACCTGCTTGGTGTCGGATAGTGCGAAGACTACCTGAGCAAACTCAGGCTCTAGAGAGCTACGAGCCACGAAGCCATACTCACCACCACGAAGAGAGGTGCGGGAGTCCTGTGAGTAGAGTCGTGCGATCGTAGAGAAGTCACGACGCCCAGCGACTATATCGTCGGAGTAACTTCTGAGTTGCTCCTTGATCTGATCGATAGCTGCTAGCTCGATGTCAGGAGTGATCCGAAGTGCTTGTACCTCGACGACGTCTGGTATGTATGGCAAGCTGTCTTGTGGTATCTGAGCGTAGTAAGAGCGGATTTCTGTAGGTGTTACCGCCACTCCCTGGATAATCTTCTGCTGCATCTGTCGGACGATCTCATTATTGACCGCCATGATGCGCTGCTGCTCACGAATGCTGGAGTAGGGGCGATTGAAGTACTCCTCAAGACGCTCACGGGAGCCGATCTGCTGCACGAGGCTCTCCATAAAGTTGTCCACAAATCTGTCTACCTTAGTATTATCCACCGAGATACTATCGATCTTAGCTTGATTGAGGAAGAGCATCTGGACAGCTAGTTGCTCCGTGAGATAGCAGTCAGGGTTTCCCTCGAGAGGCATTCCCTGAGAGCGCATGTAGAGCTTCTGGTTTTCTATCTCAGACTTGAGGATAGGCTCATCGCCCACGGTCCATATAACCTCATCAACGACAGATCCTGCGGAAGTCTTTTGCTGTGGAGTCTGAGCCGTCAGAGGGAGGCTAGCCAACAAAGACAAGAGCATGGATGCTATCATCCAGCGTGCGGGTGATGTAGATGATCTATAGATAGACATAAGAGTTGTATTGCTAAAGTGGTCTTATTGATTGCAGGAGAAGATGATCATAGCGAGTCGTAGCTCCGCTTCACTATAGAAGTCTTCGTATTCGCTGATGAGGTCGTCTAGAGTACATCCTGGGTGATCTTCTAGATACTCTTTCAGCTCATCATAGCTATCCTCGCCTAGCTCGGAGGCTATGAGGTAGTTGAGCTTGACTTTGGTACCAGACTTGACGATACGCTCCAGCTCGGTGAGCAGATCATCGGTACTGATAGAGTGCGAGATAGCAATGTCCTCGAGGATCACCTGACGGTCTAGTTGCTGTACGATAGAGATATGCTGCTTGGTATTGTTAGGTAGTGTGCGGATCTTGTAGTCCTCGGGTCTCTCGATCTCATACTCCTCGACATAGTTACGTATGACACGGACGAAATCCTCTCCATATCGATCAGCCTGCTCTACGTTGATGCCCGATATGTTCTTAAGTTCAGGCAACGTAATCGGGTATAGGGTAGACATCTCCTCAAGAGCTGAATCAGGGAAGACCCCATTGGGTCCCAGCCCGAGCTTGATGCTGAGCTTCTTGCGCATGTCCTTGAGTATATTGTATAGAGCGGGGTCTGTAGAGGCTGTACGACCACGTCCTCCAGATACGGAGCTATCCATCTCCTCATCATCATCAAGATCCTCATCGTCATCCAGATCTTCCTCATCGGGAGTCACAATCTTGAACGAGGTCGGCTTCTTGATAAACTTCTTACCACTCGGTGTGACGCTCAGGATGCCATATGTCTCTGTACTCTCGGTGAGGTACTGTAGCACCAATGCTCGCTCTACGACCAGCTCCCATACATCTCGTGAGTAGTCGCTACCTATGCCGTAAGAATCAAGTTTGTCGTGATGAAAGTCCTCAATAGGAGCGGTGTCGCAACCTAGGATCACATCGATGACGTGATCTTTCTTAAATTGTTCTTTGAGCTCCAAGACCGTTTGGAGCAGTTGTTTCAAAAGCTCTTTAGCCTCCATTGTTTTCCTGTTTTTTGCACAATTGTCACACGCTCCACAGTTCTCCTGATCATATCTCTCTCCGAAATAATAGAGCAGATATGCCCGTCGACACATGGGCGTGAGTGCAAAGGTAGAAGTTTTTGCGAGTAATTGCCTACCTATTTCCTGCTCGGCGATAGGTTTTCCCTGCATAAAGTTCTCCAGCTTCTGTATATCTTTCTCATTATAAAAGGCTAAGCAATATCCCTCGCCACCATCACGACCTGCACGTCCCGTCTCCTGATAGTAGCCCTCGAGGCTCTTAGGCATGTCGTAGTGTATGACGTAGCGCACATCGGGCTTGTCGATACCCATGCCAAAGGCTATCGTGGCAACGATCACACGGCACTCCTCGCTCAGGAAAGCATCCTGATTGGCCGAGCGCTCCTTAGCGTCTAGTCCAGCATGGTAGGGAAGCGCCTTGATGCCGTTCATCTGAAGCAGCTTGGAGAGGTTCATTACTTTCTCACGGCTCATACAGTAGATGATGCCGCTCTTGTTGGGTCTCTTGCGGATAAAGCGGATGATGCGGGCATTGACATCTTCGCCCTTCTTCTCGACACTGTAGTACAGGTTAGGACGGTTGAAGCTAGACTTAAAGATCCGACCCTCGAGGATGCCTAGATTCTTGCGAATGTCGTGCTCCACCTTAGGCGTAGCCGTTGCTGTCAGTGCAATGATCGGTCTGCGTCCTATCTCATCGACCACAGGGCGTATCTTGCGATACTCAGGGCGAAAGTCATGTCCCCACTCAGAGATACAGTGCGCCTCGTCGATCGCAAAGAAAGAGATCTTGACCTGACGGAAGAACTCTATGTTCTCAGCCTTGCCGAGTGACTCGGGAGCCACATAGAGCAGCTTCGTATCACCAGAGGAGACATCGTGGTAGACCTGATCGAGCTGTGCTTTATTGAGCGAAGAGTTCAGTACGTGCGCTATATCGTTAGATCCAGTCGTCTCTCGCAGGGCATCGACCTGATTCTTCATCAGAGCAATCAGCGGGGAGACAATGATAGCCGTCCCCTCCATGATGAGTGCAGGCAACTGATAGCATAGAGACTTACCGCTACCCGTAGGCATCAAGACAAAAGTGTCATGACCCTCTAGCAGGCTTTGGATGATCTCTTTCTGATTACCCTTGAACTCTTCAAAGCCGAAGATCTTACTCAGTAGTTCTGTCAGATTGTGTGTCATGGTTTGTGAGATTGGTCGTCAGGAGAGTCTTTGAGATGCGCTCTCCATAGGTGGATTAACGATTACATAAGAGGATGCACTGGGTTGTGTCAGAGGTAGACTTAGTTTGCTAGAGAGGCAGTCATGCTCGGGGTCACCTTAGAGCGGGCATACTGCTCTGTGATACGTAGCGTCTTACGCTTGAGAGAGGGTATCTCGTACATAGCGTCGATCATAATCTTCTCCACGATCGAGCGCAGTCCGCGAGCCCCTAGCTTTGTCTCGACAGCGACATGGACGATATACTTGAGTGCGTCCTCATCGAAGGTCAGTCGTACGCCATCCATCTCAAAGAGCTTCTGGTACTGCTTTGTGATAGCGTTTTTAGGTTCGACGAGGATACGCAGGAGCGAATCACTATCTAGTGCGTCTAGATAGGTGAGGATAGGTAGACGTCCGATGATCTCGGGGATCAACCCGTAGCGTCGTAGGTCTTGGTGAGTAATGTGTGCCAGCAGGTTGTTCTGGATCGTCTGATAGTCCATCTGCTGCTCCTTATAACCCACCACGCGGGTGTTGAGACGAGAACCGATGATGCGCTCAATGCCGTCAAAGGCGCCAGCGCAGATGAAGAGGATCTGCTGCGTATTGACCTGGATAAACTTCTGCTCGGGATGCTTGCGACCTCCATAAGGGGGTACATTGATGACACTCCCCTCGAGCAGCTTCAGAAGGCCTTGCTGCACACCCTCGCCACTCACATCACGGGTGATGGAGGGGTTGTCGCCCTTGCGCGCTATCTTGTCAATCTCATCGATGAAGACGATGCCACGCTCTGCGGCTGCTACGTCGTAGTCGCAGTTTTGCAGTAGGCGAGAGATGATACTCTCTATATCCTCTCCCACATAGCCAGCCTGTGTCAGGACAGTCGCATCGACCATCGCAAAGGGCACCTGCAGCATACGAGCTATCGACTGAGCTAGGAGCGTTTTACCGCACCTAGTCGGCCCCACCATGATGATGTTGCTCTTGGCAATCTCTACATCGTCTAGCTTAGAGCTCTCGTCGCTCTTTTCGCCCTTCTCTTGGCTAGCTAAGATACGCTTGTAGTGGTTGTAGACAGCTACCGAGAGATACTTCTTAGCATCAGTTTGCCCGATCACGTAGCGATCTAGATAGGCAGCTATCTCCTGCGGCTTAGGCAGCGACTCATAGGTGAGTGGCGCAAAGGTAGAGTTCTTGTCTCCCTGCTTCCTCGGCTCATTAGGGTCAAGCTTAGGTGCAGAGACCAGCCCGTTCTGATAGAGCAAGGTGTAGATCTGCTCTGCGCAATCACTACAGATCTGCGCGGAGCCCTCGGCACCTATTAGTATAGGCACCTCGCTCTCAGGGCGATTGCAGAAAGAGCATCGACGCTCTATCGAGTTACTTTTCTTTGCCATCTGCCTTCTTGTCCTTCGCTACTTGCTTAGTAGATGTGAGTACCTTGTCGATCATACCATACTCTAGAGCCTCAGAGGCGGTCATCCACTTGTCACGATCGCTGTCTCGCTCGATATCCTCGACAGAGCGACCTGAGTGATCTGCAATGATCTTGTACAGCTCAGCCTTCACCTTGAGGATCTCCTTAGCAGCGATCTCTATGTCGCTCGCCTGACCCTGCATACCGCCCATCGGCTGGTGAATCATCACCCGTGAGTGGGGCAGTGCGTAGCGCTTGCCCTCGGCACCCGCTACGAGGAGCACAGCGGCCATCGAGGCAGCCATACCGGTACACATCGTCGAGACATCGCACCCCACATACTGCATCGTATCGTAGATGCCAAAGCCCGCATAGACTGACCCACCAGGGCTATTGATATAGATCGAAATATCCTTGCCAGGGTCCGCATTGTCTAGGTACAGGAGCTGAGCCTGTATCACATTAGCGGTGTAGTCATTGACCTCCGTACCGAGGAAGATGATACGATCCATCATCAGGCGGCTGAAGACATCCATCTGCGCCACGTTGAGCTGACGCTCCTCAATGATGGTAGGGCTGATGTAGCCTGTGGAGGCAGTTATATAGTCGTTGAGAGCATTGGTATTCATCCGAAGATGAGCGTGTGCATAGTGGACGAAGTCCTTATTGTATTCTGTCATATTGATGAAGCAGAGTTGAAAGATTTACTATAGATTAAAAGTGGAGCTAAGCCTCACATTCGAAAGTTAACAGCTAAGCGAGTGAAGCGCTCCTAGTTTGATTCAGAAACAAAGATAACGCTATTTCTGCACATACGCCACACCCCTCTCATCGTAGATTCCGCAAATCTCACGAGCGTGCGACTCGTGGGGACTCCCAGGACGAGTAACGGTTGTAGGGACGCACGGCTCGTGCGTCCGTTGTCGAACGATGAGACGAGTAACGGTTGTAGGGACGCACGGAAGTGTCAAGTCGGAGGGCGTCCGTTGTGTCAAGGCGAGACGCATAACCCAGTCATCATACAAACTGGACATCGTAACTTTTAATGGGGACGGACGCACAGATCGTGCGTCCCTACAACCGTTACACGTCTGTGCGTCCTTACACTTCGTTACTCGTCTCGTGCGTCCCTACCCCAGGTTACACGTCCGATTACTCTGATACCTCAGATAGCTCTGATAAAAAGGACCTCGCAAGAGGTCCGACGCATCGTAGCCGTCGGTCGGAGGGGCACAGCCCCGAACGACCGATGGACAGGCGAACGTGGTAAACGATCGACCCCTTGTGGGTCGGACTAGGCGAAGCTTACAGTCACAGTCCGACCTCCCACTCCGGGGAGGTCGCTTGCTTCGTGTGGCACTCCTGACCCCGCAGTCGTTCGGGGCTTTGCCCCTCCGACTGGGGGCTACGAAGCGTCCGACCGCAAGCGGTCGTCCAACCTCAATCTCTAGGTTTCGTAGATCGACCATACGTATCGCTTGACCACAACAGACGCCCTCCCGCTAGACACTAGCCGAGCGTCCCTACACATTGTTACTCGTCTAATTAGACTGTTGACTTTTGCAACAGTCTCCCGAGGGAGGTTGAGCTCACTATATATATAATCTATATATAATAAGGTGTCCACCCTGCCCTTTAATCTCTAATTTCTAACTTCTCCCCCCTAATCTCTAACTTTTAACCTCTACTCTTTATTCACATATCTTTACGGGGCAATTCCTCCGATTCCCTCCTTTATCGAATATCCACGTGGAGATCTTCAAATCTCCACGTGGCAAATGAAAAATGCCTACGTAAGGACGGAATAAGACTTCGGAGGAATCAAATGAAACTTCGGAGGAAATGATTCGCCCCTACGTGGAGAATAAAAAATAGCCACGTGGAAATTTGAGATTTCCTACGTGGCTATCATCTGGTAGCACCAAGTTATAGCGTATCAGCTCTGCAGAAAAAGCGGAGGCTGCGGAGTAATCCGATTAGTGCGAGGGGAGCGCGACGAGCATCTGTGAGGTCTAGTCGTGCTGCAGACGAGCCGCTAGGGCGGGGCGCCAGTCGGTGGCATTGACCGCTAGGAGTGTCTGCAGACCCAGTGCTGCGGCGGCCTCAAGGTTGGCGGTGCTGTCATCGATGAAGAGCGTACGCTCGGGCACCATGCCGCTGTCGGCTATCATCTGCTCGTAGATAGCTCGGTCAGGCTTCATCGTCTGCATCTCGCAGGAGGCGTAGACCTTGTCCACATAGTCGCTCAGCGTGCGCCCCGTAGCGGGGAGGAAGTGGGGACTATGGGCATACGCCATGATGTAGGGATTGGTATTCGACAAGATGTAGATCTTGTACTTCTTACGGAGCTGCTCTAGGCAGTCAAACTTGTACTGAGGCACCCCCTTGAGGAAGAGCAGGATCGCCTCATTGATCTGCTCATCGGTTAGGTCTGTGCCGGCATGCTCATTAAGGCGTGCGACAAACTCCTCACGCCCCACGAGTCCCATCTCGAGGTCGTGAAAGACGCCGAGCTGTCGGTACGGATTGAGCATCTCGTCGATGTCCTGAACGCCTAGCTCGCGAAAGCGTCTTAGCGACACCTCCGGCTGGAGATCCACTAAGACGCCTCCGAAATCAAATACGAGTGTATCTATCACGGTCTCTTACTTCTTGAGCCAACGATCGAGCCAGTCAAAGAAGGTGCGCTGCCATAGGAGTGCATTCTGAGGCTTGAGGACCCAGTGCGTCTCCTCGGGGAAGAGTAGCATCTTCGTAGGTATACCACGCATCTTAGCGGCGTCAAATGCCATCATACCTTGCGAGGCAAGGATGCGGAAGTCATACTCACCGTGAATGATCAGGATAGGCGTATCCCACTTGTCGACCAGCTTGTGCGGTGAATTGGCAAAGGTGCGCTGAGCGGTAGCGTTGTCCTTTTCCCAAGGAGCACCGCCCATATCCCAATTGGCAAACCACTTCTCCTCGGTCTCTAGATATTGAGCCTCGAGGTTGAAGATACCCGCATGTGCGATGAAGGCTGCGAAGCGACCCTCGTGTACACCGGCTAGGTAGTAGACGGAGTACCCACCGTAGCTAGCGCCCACAGCGCCCATACGATCTGGTGCGATGAAGGGCTCTTGCTTCATCAGGTCTGCGGCGGTGAGGTAGTCGCGGATGTTCTGACCGCTATAGTCGCCACTGATCTGCTCGTTCCACGCCTTACCAAAGCCTGGCACGCCGTGGCGGTTGGGCAGGATGACGATGTAGCCCTGCTCAGCCATGATGCGGGGGTTCCAGCGATAGGACCAGAACTGGCTTATGGTGCTTTGCGGACCTCCCTGACAGTAAAGGATGGAGGGGTACTGCTTGCTCTTGTCAAAGTGTGGTGGGTAGAGTACCCATGTGAGCATCTTACCGCCGTCGGTCGTAGGCATCCAGCGCTTTTCGCAAGTTAGGTCGCCTAGCTGACTCATGATCGGCTTGTCCTCCTCAGTTAGTGCGGTAGCCTTGCCGTTCTTCAGATTGACCATATAGAGCTCCGTAGGATAGGTCATGGACTGGCGAGAAGCGACGCAGACGCCCTTGGCATTCATATCAAAGCCTGTGTAGTCGTACTGTCCGTCGGTGATCTGCTTGATCTTGCCATTAGCTAGCTGATAGCTGTAGAGGTGTGTCAGTGCCTCTCGGCAAGTGATGAAGTAGATGGTCTTACTGTCGGCACTCCAGGTGGGGTTGGCGATATTGTACTCAAAGTCGGCCGTGAGGGGACGGTACTGCTTCTTTGCCAAGTCGTAGAGATACATCACCTGTAGGTCTGACTCATAGCCGTCGTGCTCCATACCGATCCAGATGAGTGAGCAACCATCGGGACTGAAGACAGGGTGCGTATCGTAACCCATGATGCCCTCACTGACGTTGGTCGTCTCACCAGTAGATACGTTATATAGGTATATATCACTATTGGTCGAGAGACTGTACTCTAGTCCCGTCTTCTTACGACAAGCGTAAGCGATGAGGTTGCCATCGGGGCTGAAAGCTATATCCTCGATGCCGTTGAAGGGACGCATAGGAGCCTCATACGGTTCACCCTCGAGTAGGTCTAGACCCTTAGTGATGGGCTGTGCCGTAACCTTTGCGATGAAGGGGTGTGGCATCGTCGAGACCCACTCGTCCCAATGCTTGTACATGAGATCCTCGATGATACGTGCGTCAGCCTTGTCTAGATCAGGATAGACGTCCGTGACGACGGGTCGTGCCTTGATATCCTGGACATAGAGCAGTGTCGTCTCATCTGGCGAGAAGAGATAGTCGACGATTCCCCCGTCGATAGCCGTGAGCTGACGCTCTACCCCATCGCTAAGGGTGCGTGCGAAGAGCTGCATGCCCTGGTCCGTGCCACGCATGAAGTATATCTGCTTGCCGTCACGGCTCCAGCGTGGCGTGTACTCGCTACCAGCCGAGGGAGCGGTCAGCTCGGTACGACCAGAGCCATCGCTATTGATGAGGTAGATAGAGGTGCGGCTGTTGTTGTCCTTGATAGAGGGCTGAGATACATTGTAGATGACCTGCTTACCATCAGGGGCTAGCGCATAGCTCCCTACACGAGGCATCGTGAGCAGCATCTCTGGGGTCATTTGCTTGGACCCTTGCTGTGCAGTCATAGGCAGAGCGAATGTGGATAAAATGAGAGCCACGAGGCTACGAAATAAATTTCTTCTAGTCATGAGATAGAATGAGATAGAGTGAAGGAAAGGTCGTCTCGGAGCGACCATAGTTACTTAATGCTCTCCAAAGGTACGAAAAAAGAGGTTAGTGACTAGAGAGACTGGGGCTACTAGCAGGGCTGACGCATTATAATCGCTCTTTCAGGAGCTAGATATGAGCCACAAGCTAGGCTTAGATGAGGGTACCATATATAATGTGTCAGCCCTAATCTCTAATCTCTAACCTCTAACCTCTAATCCCTGTTTACATATCTTTACGAGGAAATTCGTCCGATTCCCTCCTTTCTCGAATATCCACGTGGAAAATCTCAAATCTCCACGTGGATATTTTTTATTTTCTACGTGGGCGTCATTCATTTCTTCCGAAGTTTCATTTGATTCCTCCGAGGAATTTTTTCTTTTCCACGTGGGAAAGAAAAAATATCCACGTGGAGATTTCGAAATCTCCACGTGGAGATCACTTTTTCCCCGACATAGTGTCGTTTTGATATGTAGCCAGCTCTAAATTATTGTAGCGAACCAGCGTTGAATTTATCCCGCTAGGGCTAATGCATCATAATCGCTCTATCAGGAGCTGCACATGAGCGACAAGCGAGGAGTAGAGAGGTCGATGAGTTCATTGTATATAATGTGTCAGCCCTGGGGCTACTAGTGTCCCTAGGACTTCTGGCGTCACCTACTAATCCTTATCTAGCACAGAGACTTACATTTGCTTTTTAGCATCAAATTGGCTAACTTCGCCTTTCGGCGGTTTCTAGCGGCACACACTGGAGCCCCCTTTACATCTTCATAAACAGTATAACATAAACTATGAAAAAACTGCTACCCACTCTGCTATGTCTCTTAGCACTCTTTTCTCTCCCGATGTATGGTCAGGAGAGCGTTATTAAGCTGACGACTCATATGAAGCCCACGGATCGCTTTAACATCTCTATCAAGTGCGATGGCACGCCCAAGGTCGAGGGGGCCTCTGGCATGGAGAGTGGAGGATCTCCCATGTGGGACGGATCTGTCAACTACCAGCTCTCTGTCAAGCAGCCTGAACTAACGATCACTGGTACAAACATCACGCTCTGTACCATAGGACAGGACAGTATCTACTCTCTCGATGTCACAGGATGCCCTACGCTCGAAGAGCTCACCTGCCCGGGTAACTACCTTACCGAGATCGATCTGAGCAAGTCGGTCAAGCTGAAGACCTTTATATGCTACAACAACGACATCACGAGCATCGATCTGAGTAACTGCCCCGAGCTGTATCAGTTCGACTGCAACGCAAACCCAATAACTGCCATCGACTTAAAAGCAAATAGTGAGCTCACGTTCCTCACTTGTGGCTCTACAAAGGTTCAGAAGCTCGACCTCTCCGGCTGTACCAAGCTCGAGGAGCTGATCGCTCCAAACACCTCCGTAGAGGAGATAGACCTCTCCGGGCTCAGCTATCTGACAGAGGTCAACTGTAACCAAAACAGTAACCTACGCAAGCTAACCCTCGCAGGTAATACAGCGCTAAGGAATCTCGAAGCTGGCAACTGCGCCATAGAGCAGATAGACCTTTCCGAGGCAACGGCACTCACCTACTTGATCTTGAGCAATAATCAGCTCTCAACCTTTACAGCATCCAATCCTTCTGTAGAGACCATCGACCTGAGGAATAATAAGCTACAGGAGATAACCCTCCCTGAGTGCAAGAACCTGCAGTCCGTCACGCTTTACAACAACTTCATCAAGGGTGCCGCTATGACAGCCTTTATGAACTCCCTCCCAGAGGCTAAGAAGTCGTCCTACTTCCGTGCTCCTAAGATCGAGCTGATCACTACGGACAATGCTCAGGAGCGCAACATCTGTCTCGTATCGGATGTTAAGATCGCAACAGACAAGGGATGGGAGGTCTTTGGCAATAGTGAGTCGACATCGACCGTATCCCCCTATGCAGGTGCTACTCTTTATCCAGTCACGCTAGAGGTAGCAAAGCATGGTAAGGCTCAGCTCACAGGTGCTGACGATCTGACTGCAATCCCTGAGCGTACTGAGCTAAAGCTCACGATGACCCCCGACGAGGGCTATGTCGTAGATCGTGTCTACTGCAACCACGAGCTCCTAGAGGTCGACGGCAATGAAGTGACGATCGTAGTCAGAGAGGAGACTCTGGTAGAGGTCTTCTTCAAGGATCCCCTAAGCATCAACCCGATAGAGGAGAGCGCACAGGTCAAGCTCTTCCCGACCGTCGCTGATCAGCTACTCACCGTCACAGGTCTAATGCCACAGGAGCAGATCTCCATCTACACCCTCTCAGGTGTACGCCTCGCAACGATCGAGGCGGATCTCCAAGGCACGGTCTCTGTAGACCTCTCCACTTATTCTGAGGGTGGCTATCTACTACAGCATCAAGGTGGGGCTGCTCGCTTCGTCGTCAAGCATTAACCGATGAGACAACTAAAGGATATGAAGCGACTACCTATCTTATTATCCACCTTTCTGCTCAGCTCAGCTCTCTCAGGAGCTGCGCAGACGCAGACTGCGCCGTATGCTGGCGATGCTCAGATCGTCATCGCCACCGATGCTGCGGTAGGCGATAAGCTAAAGGTCCTGATCGAGTCTCCCGCGGGTGCCGAAAACGTATGGATAGACCTCAATAACAATGGAGTCTGCGATCCAGGCGAGCGCTATGAGTACGTTCAGTATCGGTACAACTCCTTTACGATCTCTTCGAAAGAGCCGATTACCCTCCACGGGGAGATCTCCTATCTAGACATCTCTAGCAGTAAGTTGACCAAGCTCGATCTGACCGCTGCGAGCAAAGCCCTCGTGAAGCTCTATGCGCATCATAATCAGATCACTGAGCTAGATCTCGCAGGCATGAGCAATCTTATGCTGCTCTCACTAGACTTTAACCAGCTGACCCAGCTAGATGTCAGTAGCAATGAGAAGCTCTTAATGCTCGCTGCCACAGACAACGCGCTAGAGTCTGTAACGCTTCCAAGCGGTACCTCAGCACTTATCAACCGTGTCTATCTCTACAACAATCGCTTGTCGAGTGAGACTATCCACAAGCTCATCGAGCGACTGCCACAGCGTCAAGTCACTAACAAGGCTCGTATCTATCTGCTAGACAGCACCAGCCCTACAGAGCAAAACAAATGCGCTCCAGAAGATGTAGCGCTAGCCAACCAGCGTGCTTGGGATATCTACGACTGGCTCGGTGGTGAAAACGAAGGACGCAATCCCTATGCTGGCAGCCATGTCGGCACGACACCTATATATAGTAGTGTCGCACCCCGCCCACATATCGTCGTCACGGAGCAGTGCATCAAGCTCTCAGAGCTTGCCCCTGGCATTCATATAGAGCTATGCTCCATGAGTGGCATCTCTGTCGCCAGCGCCGAGAGCGACGGCACAGGATATGCAGAGATTCCCACGAGCCTACTGCCGCAAGGGGCCTATCTACTCCTCAGCGCAGACTGGTGCGAGAGACTCCTCCTCTAGTTATCGCGACAGACTGTCGTAAGCCCCCTCGACTTTGCCCCTTTTCAGACATAAAGTTTGAAGCAAAGTCGAGAGGGCTTGTTTTTTATTAAAAGATTGCTTAATTTCGCCTTTGTGAAGGCAGGTTGTCGGCGACACTTTAAGCATTCTCCTGCATTTGATTACGAGGCGATCAGTCGTAGCGTAGTGAGATGCAGCAGGACGGTAGCAGTAATCGAAGATAGGATGCCTACACTACGCAAGAGACTTATTTATACACTAAACTTAGTACAAGCTATGAAAAGACTATTACCTATTCTGCTATGCTTCTTAGCGTTTGCAGTGCCGCGGGTCTACGGTCAGAAGACCTACCCCGTGACCTTCAGCGCTATGGAGGGAGGCACGATCAGAGCGACCGTTGTCTCTCCGTGGGAAACCATCACGTCAGGTCAAAATGTCTCTGCCGGACTAGATGTCAACTTCTACGCAGAGGCCAATGAAGGCTACCAGCTAGACTATTGGGAGGTCAATGGTGAGCGAAACGACCTCACCGACTACACCCTTCCTACAGAGAACCTACAAGCGCCGCTCAATGTAGTCGCGCACTTCAAGACAGCCCCTGCTGACGGCTATGCGGTTCATTTCTCCGTCGTCGGAGAGGGAAGTATAAAAGCCTCTTACCTTGCCACATCTGGGTGGGGCAATACAGACGTCAAGGATGGAGACATGGTGCCAGCAGGTACACGTGTCTCCTTTGAGGTGTCGCCCAAGGGAGACAAAGACGTAGGTCACTGGACCATCAATGGTAAAAAGGACAACGATAGCTACGGCAAGAAGGAAGTCGTCTACACGGTTATTGCCGAGACTACGCTGAGCGTAGAGGTCATTGATCCTGTCTATGACCAGCTCACCTACGAGGCTACAGAAGGCGCAACACTAGAGGCGTACTTTAATTGGAGTCCCATCAACTCAGGGGACTCTGTCAAGCGTGGCTCAGCTGTTACCTTTACTCCTCGCTTTGAGGATGCTTACAAGCTCGACCACTGGGAGATCAACGGATCACTCTATCCGCAAAGTGCTAATGGCTCGTCTATAGAGTATAAGATCATGGACAAGACCCATGTCAAGCTCTTTGCGCGCATGAAAGACCAGCTGACCATCAACTTCTCCGCAGAGGCAAATGGAGAGGTCGTAGGCTTTAAGAAAGAAAGCAGTAGTTACAATGCCACCTTCGCAGAGGTCGCTTCTGGTGAAAAGCTCTACGAAGAGTCTCAAGTGATCCTATTAGCTAAGCCTAGCGAGGGGTATCATCTCGTCGGCTGGACGCTCGCAGGAGACACTATCGGCAAGGAGAGTCCTCTCATCTATAAGGTTAAAGAGGGTGACAACACCATCGTCGCACACTTTGCCGCAGGAGCTGATACAGAGACTATTCCAGTACACTTCTCCTCTAGTGATGGCGGTAAGGTTACAGGCAAAATGAGCTTGTACAGTCCTTACTACACGCAAGTTCCTGTCAAGGATGGCTACCCCATCGCAAAGGGTTCAAGCATCGACTTCACAGCAGTACCTGACTCCCTCTATATGGTAAAGAGCTGGAGTGTCAATGGTAAGAGCGATGAGTTCTACAATGGTAAGAAAGAGTTCTCACACTCCTTCTATTCAGAGGACACACTCTATGTTGAGTTCAATCAGTTTACTCCTCGCGTTGTCACGTTTGAAGCCTCTCCTGCTGAGGGAGGTAGAGTAGACGTCAAGGACAGCTACTGGGAAAATGTCACCTCAGGGGGCATCGTACCCGACGGTAGCAAGATCTCAATCTACGCTTACAAGGAAGATGGTTACGCCTTTGACTATTGGGAGATCGATGGCGTACGCAGTACTGCGTATGAGACGAGTAAGATCTACGACTACGTAGTAACGGCGGATGTCGCCTTCAAGGCTATCTTTAAGAAGCTAGCTGTGCTACCTGTCACCTTCTCTGCAAATGGAGCTGGCTCCGTAACTGGTAAGATAGGATATTGGGGTGATCAGATAAACTCTGGAGACTCTATCCAGGAGGATACCTCACTCCGCTTCACCGCTACGGCTGATGCTGGTGCTAAGCTACTTAACTGGACCATCAACAGTGTAGACACACTCGCTGGTCAGACAGATATCTCCTACTATGTCCGACCAGACAAGGCCAACACGATCGTTGCCAACTTCGTATCGACTACAGCTCCTAAGGCTGTCGTCACCTTTACATACGATGGCGAGGGTGCACTCGCTTGTACAGACAAGCTAGACAATACACCCATTGCCAGTGGTGACTCGATCGCTATCGGCAATACGCTTCAGCTCGTCGCTACACCTAGCACGGGTTACTCTGTATCTGGATGGACGATCAATGGTGAGGAGCTCTTCCCCGGGCAGACGACCATCGAGTACACAGTCGTAGAGGGTACCAACGATATCAAGGCACACTTCAAGGAGGGCGCAGCGACTGAGGGACACTTAGTCACCTTCTTCGCCACACCTAACGAGGGTGGTACCGTGACAGCTACCTACTTTGGAGAGGGTTATACACTAGTCCCCTTCAATTCTGGTGATCGAGTTAAAGAGTCTAGCTGGCTCACCTTCACAGCAAAGGCTAACGAAGGCTATGAGCTAGAAAAGTGGATTGTTGATGGCGAGGAGCAACCTCTCGATGATTCCACTCCTAATCAGTATATTCACACCATCCATGCAGACCTTACGGTAGAGGCTGTCTTCAAGCAGAATACGCCTGCACCTAGCAAGGTGACACTCACCTACGGTGTAGCTACCGAAGGTGGTAAGCTATCCGTCTTAGCTTATCCAGCAACTGGAGATCCCTACACTGTAAATAGTGGAGACGAGGTAGACTATGCTACAAACTTGTTCTTCCAGGCAGAAGCTGATCCAGGATACACGGTAGAGAAGTGGACTGTCAACGGCAAGGAGGATACCTTCGCTGGCAACGACAATATGCTATCGATGGCCATCCAAAAGAACTCTGACGTTCAGGTATACTTCAAGAAGGCTGACGATACCAACGACGGCTACACCGTCACCTTCGCAGCTGATCCTTTTGAGGGCGGTATCGTCACAGCAACTTACGCCGAAGGCTTCAGTAACGTTGATATAGTTTCTGGCAACAAGGTGCCTGAAGGCAAATATGTAACCTTCAAAGCTGAGGCATACGCTGGCTATGAGTTCGAGAAGTTTACCGTCAATGGTCTAGACGCTCCCGTGGACTTTACCAACCCAGAGCAGTACGCTACCGAGCTCACTGGGGATCTCAACGTAGTCGCCATCTTCAAGGGTTCAGCTCCTGTTGAGGAGCACACGGTAACCTTTGCAGCTGATCCTACCGAGGGTGGTACCGTCACGGCTACTTACTATGACAATGACAAGGAGGAGGAGGTCCCCTTCGAAACCGGTGCCAAGTTCACTGGTGATGAGACCTATCTCACCTTCACAGCAAAGGCTAACGATGGCTATAAGATCGTAAGCTGGATAGCCAACGATGAGGATGTCACACCTAGCAATCCTACGGTATACGAGCATCAGCTCAAGGCTGACCTCGACCTCAAGGTAGTCTTCAAGAAGGTATATCCGCTCACCCTCACAGCTACCAAGGGCGGTAGCCTCGCAGCTAAGGTCGGTGACAAGGAGCTAAAGTCTGGTGACAACGTCACCGAGGGTACTAAGGTAACCATCGAGGCTACACCCGAGACCGGCTACGAGCTCACAGCGCTTACGGCTGGATCCGAGGATATCCTAGCTACCAAGTCCTTTGAGATGAAGGGAGCTACCGAGGTCAAGGCAACCTTTACCAAGCTACAGAAGAACTACGTCGTCACGCTGCAAAGCAACGAGCACGGCACCATCTCTATCCAGGAGAAGGTAGACCTCAAGGCTGTACCCGAGGGTACTAAGCTCACGGTCGTAGCTAAGGGTGCTAACGACAAATGCGAGCTCACCAAGCTCACGGCAAACGGTAAGGATATCCTCAAGGATATGACCTTTACGGTCACTGAGGATGTGACAGTCGTTGCTGAGTTCGTCGATCACACAGGGCTTGATGCAGCCACCACGGCTACGCTCTCAGTCTATCCTAACCCAGCTAAGGAGTATGCGATCGTCGCAGGTCTAGCACCTGAGGCTACCGTAGCACTCTACACGCTCGAGGGACAGCTGATCACGCGTCTACGTGCTGACCGCTCAGGCAGCCTACAGATAGATCTCACCGCTCTAAGCGACGGCACCTATCTCGTAGTCACCGAGAGCGCATCACAGCGACTCGTCATCAAGCACTAACGACTCTGTAAAACTACGTGCATAGTCAGTTCGTCATCTCTCTTACGAGTCATACTGACTGAGTATACAGCATAGTTAACTTACTTTCGGATAGCCACGGAGGGAAGCCTCGATCTTCCTCCCGTGGCTCCCCACAAAGAACTATCGGAGATTGTTGCGTGCGACAGTCTCCGATATTATTTCTCACGAAGATCTTCGGCTCCCACGATAGACACTCGTATAAATGGAGGCATTATCATCATCTGATCGATAGGCTATGCAAAGGCAATACGGCACTCCATAGGACTCCGCGCTCCCATGTACCCAACATCCGCCTATCGCCGGCAAACGTCTCAATCGGCCATCAGTAAGAGTGGTAACCCGAACAGCCGAAATCTGTAAGACACAAAGTCGTTCATAACCCCAGTGCTACAAATCACATCTCTTTAATCCCAACACAATCTACTATGAGAAAAAGAATTACACCTCTACTCCTACTTCTTTTGATCCTTTGCTGTCCATCGATGAGCCATGCGCTCGAGAGACAGCCGGCTCCTATCAGCACCCTGAGAGATGCCAGTGAGCCGACGATACGACTCACCACATCAGGAGAGATCGGGACGAACTATTCCTTTACAATCATCGGAGGCACTACGCCCATCCAGATAGACTGGGGTGACGGCACACTGGTCTCCCCCACCGCCACGATGGTCAAGGGACAAAAAGCAGGCGAGGAAATCAAGATCTATGGGGATTGTCTCTCCTTCCTAGCGACAGGAGCTAAGATCACAGCGATCACTATCGATGCACCATCCATGGGTATGCTCTCCCTAGCGGACAACGAGCTCACCACGCTAGATCTCTCTAAGACTCCAGCGATAGAGAGTCTCAATCTGCAAAACAACCATCTGACTAGCCTCAATGTGCATGGGCTCACCTCTATCTCCACACTCAATGTCAAGCTAAATCAGTTAGCGACCTTAGATCTATCTGGCTTAAATACGCTTAGGACGCTGATCGTCTCAGACAATCCCGCTCTGACTTCGCTCGAGGTCTCTACACTCACTAGTCTCAGCTCCATACGAGCCGACAATTGTGCCTTAGAGCAGATCGCTCTCCCAGCATCTATCACCGAGTTTTATGCCAAGGGCAATAAGCTCACCACGCTCGGTGAGGGAACTCTCTCCCTAGCTAAGCTCAAAAGACTAAGAGTCCCCAACAATCAGATCGCACAGGTCACACTTGGGGAGTGTCCGCTCCTCAACGACCTAGAGCTCGATGGCAATCAGCTCACATCGCTCACACTAGGCTCACTACCCGCTCTGAGGACGCTATACTTACAGAGCAATCAGCTCGATGCCGAGGCACTCAATAAGATCTACACAGCCCTCCCGACAGCCGAAGGTACTATCAAAGTCTCTGGCAATGCTGGTGCTGAGGCAGCTGCTGGCTACATCGCTATCGATAAAGGCTGGAAGATAGATATCCCTGGCCAAAAGAGCCAAACTACAGATCCTTGTATCACCATAAGAGTCAAGCCGGACAAGGACGTCTACCTAGGACTCGCAGGCTTTGCTTCAGACAGCAAGGTTAAGGTAGAGACCCATGAGGGTGTCGTCCTGGAGAAAGTCATCCCAAGTGGCGTACCATCTATTGAGAAGTACCAGTCCAAGCGGGGTATGATCCGCATCATCGGACTCGTACATACGATCGATAGCTCCGAAAACGGCGGTCGCGTGTACGACATCGATGCATCGCAGTCTCCTAAGCTCGTCAGACTGTTTGCCCTGCACAATACGATGACCTCTATCAACGTCAAGGGCTGCTCCGAGCTCACCTTCATCAACTGTGCCGGTAGTGAGCTCCCCGCACTCGACCTCTCTGATTGTACCGAGCTAGAGACCGCTTGGCTCCCGGGCAATCACATGACGACGGTAGACCTGACAGGGCTAACCAAACTAAAGGAGGTAAGTCTAGAGCGCAACAGCCTATCCGAGATCAAGGGTCTCTCAGACTGCACTCAGATCACTGAGCTAGATGTCGCTGAGAACCAACTCACGGCGCTCTCTCTCGAAGGTCTTTCACGCCTAGAGACCCTCGACTGCCGAGAGAATCTGCTGACAGCTCTCGACCTCAACCCCTGCCCTGCACTCAAAGAGATATTCTGCTACAAGAACGCGATCAACGCACAAGCTATGAAGCAACTCTTCGAGAGCCTGCCCGCGAGAAGTGGCGGAGAGCGTGGTGAGCTCTATGCGATCAATTCAGCGGACAATGGTGAGGGAAACCAAGTCAACAGTGCCGATGTGAAGATTGCCAACAATAAGTCGTGGCTCGTCTATGACTACAAAGACTATGAAAACAGTGGCAAGAACCCACTAGCCAATGAGCGCATCGCCACGGCTAAGAGCTACCAGCTACAACTCACGAGAGACTACATCGAGATCGTATACGCAGCTCCTCATGCAGAGGTCGCTCTCTACACAGCAGGCGGCATGCTCTTGCAGCGCGCACGTACAGACCTCATGGGTAGTCTGCAGCTATCAGTTGCAGAGCTTCCCGCAGGTAGCTACCTACTCTCCATAGGCGGTGAGGTAACCAAGGTAATGCGCTAGCCTATATGTGAGGCGCACTGAGCAGCCACTCATACCTGCGCACGATTGATGTACAGGGAGGGACTCCCTCAGCCGATGTTCGTCAGACCTTGAGCTGAGGGAGTCCGATTATTTATTAAGACGCTTGACCGCCCAATGGTCGCACATACTAATTAAACCTAACTACCATACGATGAAAAGATTACTACCCATCTGGCTATGCCTCTTAGCTCTTGCCGTGACGCAGCTCTACGGTCAGCAGAAGTCTCTGCAGCAAGCTGTAGAAAGCGATATGTACACGGTAACTTTCTTTGCCACACCTACAGAGGGAGGCACCCTAACAGCCGTCTACTTTGACGAAAACAGTCGGCTAGTCACCTTGCAATCTGGGGAGCAGATTGTTGAGTACACAGGGCTCTACATAACCGCCAAGCCCAGCGATGGCTATAAGCTGGAGAAGTGGATCGTCAATGGCGATGAGCTACCACTCAACGCCGACAGACCACTCGACTATAGTTGCAGAGTCGAGGAGGACCTCATAGTAGAGGCGGTCTTTAAGGATCTAAACCCCGAGCCCAAGACTTTCGAATTGACACTCACCCCTTCAGAAGGTGGTAAAATCATTGCCAAAGCTGATGGCTCCGAGATCACAGACTTAACGCATGTGGCTCAAGGGACGATCGTAACCATCGAGGCTACACCCGAGACCGGCTACGAGCTCACAGCGCTTACGGCTGGATCCGAGGATATCCTAGCTACCAAGTCCTTTGAGATGAAGGGAGCTACCGAGGTCAAGGCAACCTTTACCAAGCTACAGAAGAACTACGTCGTCACGCTGCAAAGCAACGAGCACGGCACCATCTCTATCCAGGAGAAGGTAGACCTCAAGGCTGTACCCGAGGGTACTAAGCTCACGGTCGTAGCTAAGGGTGCTAACGACAAATGCGAGCTCACCAAGCTCACGGCAAACGGTAAGGATATCCTCAAGGATATGACCTTTACGGTCACTGAGGATGTGACAGTCGTTGCTGAGTTCGTCGATCACACAGGGCTTGATGCAGCCACCACGGCTACGCTCTCAGTCTATCCTAACCCAGCTAAGGAGTATGCGATCGTCGCAGGTCTAGTACCTAAGGCTACCGTAGCACTCTACACGCTAGAGGGACAGCTGATCACACGCCTACGTGCTGACCGCTCTGGCAGCCTACAGGTAGACCTCACCGCTCTAAGCGACGGGATCTATCTCGTAGTCACCGAGAGTGCATCACAGCGACTCATCGTCAAGTAAGATTGTGTTATCGTCCCCGAGGACTCTAGTACGACGCTCCCGCTAGGGACGTAGTACAGTAAATACTCCCCGAGGGAGATCTACGGATCTAGGCTGTAACTTGCGCTGTAATCGTTTTTCCGTATATTTGCCATCGGAAGGTACTTCCACACGGCTAAATAAGCGTATTTGGCGACTGCAAGAGGGAGTACCTTTAGACCGACTCATATCTAATTAACAATTTCATAATCAACTAACAATGAAGAAAGTAATTCTATCACTCGTCACGCTGCTCGCAGCTACAACGCTAGCTACAGCTCAGATGCGCCCCACGATCAAGGTGGAGGCTGGTGCTAACTTCGCTAACCAGACGACCAAGGTCAACGACAAGTCAACCGATGGCAAGATGATGATCGGCTACCGTGTAGGTGTTGGCGCTGAGTTTGGCTTTGCTGAAGGCTTCTACGTTAACCCAGGTCTGTACTTCCTCAGCCGTGGTGCTAAGAGCGAGGGTATAGAGCTGCTAGGTGCTAAGGCTGATGCAACTCTTTGGCTACACAACGTCGAGGTCCCTGTACACGTAGGATATCGCGCAGGTATCGCTCCCGACATGGCGGTCTCTATCCAGGCTGGTCCTTGGTTCTCTTACGGATTCCTCGGTAAGAGAGTTTACAAGGCAACCGGAGAGGGTCTCGCTGCTGATGCTGCAAAGAAGATCGTTGACGAGCTCAACAAGGGTGACAACAACCCATACAAGGATGGCAAAGCTGTTAAGCAGAGCCTCAAGCCCTTTGACCTAGGTGTCGGTATGCAGGCTGCCTTCGAGTATCGTCAGTTTGGTGTCAACCTAGGCTTCGAGTATGGCCTACTCAACACCTCTAACATCGACAACGTGAAGGTCAACAACATGAACTTCTACGTAGGTCTAGGCTATCGCTTCTAATCAGAGCGACCTAAATAGACTTCTCTTATGAAGCTTATGGGGCGACCTACTCACTGATGGGCAGGTCGCCCCTTCTGTATCACATAAACCCTATTTACTATGAAGAAGGTAATTCTATCACTCATCACGCTGCTCGCAGCTACTACGCTCGCAACAGCTCAGATGCGCCCCACGATCAAGGTGGAGGCTGGCGCTAACTTCTCCAACATGACTGGCAAGGCGAATGGAGAAACGAATGATGGAGACATACTCACCGGCTATCGTGTCGGTGCTGGTGTCGAGTTCGCCATCTCAGATGGCTTCTACATCAATCCGGGTCTCTACTTCCTCAGCCGTGGTACTAAGGCTACGGTCGAGCTGCCTAAGATGACTGACTACGCTATGAAGGTCGTCTCCTCTACATGGCTACACAACGTAGAGGTCCCCGTACATGTAGGATATCGTGTAGCTGTCGCTCCCGATATGGCGGTCTCTATCCAGGCTGGTCCTTGGTTCTCTTACGGATTCCTAGGGAAGGTCTCTCAGAAGACCTCGGTAACTGGCGAAGGTAAGATAGCTGATGCTGCTAGAGAGATGGCCAAGGCTGCTGATGATGCAGTCAACAAGGGTGAAAACAATCCCTACAAGACAGATCCTAAGGTCCTCAAGCCCTTCGACCTTGGTCTCGGACTGCAGGCAGCCTTTGAGTATCGTCAGTTTGGGGTCAACCTAGGCTTCGAGTATGGCCTACTCAATACCTCCGCTTTTGATGAGGTAAAGGTCAACAATATGAACTTCTACGTAGGTTTAGGCTATCGCTTCTAATCGAACGGTCTAAAAGCCTTCTCCATACGCAAGCTCATCGATGTGATCTTCGGCGTGACGTTTCCCAGCTATTGTAAAGACAAGAAGGTCTACTAGAGAGACATTGCTGCCGATATCCAAGACGCTCCAATCATCACGATAGGTGGTGGCGGGGGCGTCTTTGTGTAGGAGATGCAGGGGACTGTTTTTCTGCTGTTCGAGTTTATTCGTACCTTTGAGAGAATATCTTTCGGACTATCCCTATGAATAGACTCGATACGCCTCTAGTGACGGCAGCTTTGCGTCGGTTTAGGACTCGCTCTTGCACAGGTTTGCTCTCCTACGGCAGGTGCGCGTGTCTCTCGCTCATCGCGCTCCTACTGGCTTTACCTGCGGTGGCTCAGCTCTCGACGCCTCTCCCCGCTACCATAGTGACGGATCTAGGGGAGCGTCATACCACACTGCGCAATACTCTAGAGGCTTACCAGCTACAAGCGACCTCTCGCACGCAGCCTACTAGCACACTCCGACAGCAAGAGGAGACGACTTCCTCGGGGCTACGACTCTTGGAGCTGCCGGCGATAGAGTACCGTCAGCTGCCCGAGAGCCAGCTGTGGGGCGACTGGATCACGACCGCTTCGGGCGAGCGTGCTTGGCAGGGTGTGCTGCAGCTTGAGGAGGCAGGCTGGAATACACTCTACTTTGATCAGTATCAACTGAGTCGTGGCGATATGCTCCTTATAACGAATGAAGAGGGCGATGTGCGAGGCGCTTTTACCGAGGCAAACAATGTCTCGTCTCATAGCCTTACCACGGCTCCACTTTATGGCGAGCGACTCATAGTCTACTTCTATCCCGCCAGTGGCAAGCGCAGAGATCTCCCGTGGCGATTGTCGACCGTTACGACCGCTCTGCTCACTGCCGTAGGGGAGGAGCTACCACCTGCAGTCGGAGGTCATCAAGGACCAGGTTCTCCCTGGTTTGTCGTGAAGGGACTTGAGTGCGCAGAGGCGACGGTGCGGCATCCAGAGGTGGAGTGCATCGCTCGTAGCGAACTCCTGTTAGTGGTGCGGGGACACTACTTCTCGTCAGGCACGTTGATCAACAACAGCCGCCAAGATGGAGAGGCTCTCGTCTTGACCGCAGCCCACTGCCTCAATGCTAGCTATCAGTACAGAGACCTCGACTATGTACGTCAGAGTGCAGAGCAGTCTGTTTTTTACTTCAACTACTTTAGTCCCACGGGCGATCCGCTCATCAATGGCATCGAGGAGCAAACGCTAGCGGGTGCCGAGCTGGTCGCCTATAATGAGGAGCATGACATGTGCCTGCTCCGTATCACAGGCGTCAGACCAAATGTACCACAGGGACAATGTGCTATACCGCCCAGCTACAAGCCCTACCTGGCAGGGTGGAATGCTGAGCGTGACTTCCCCGCGCCAGTCATCGGCATCCATCATCCGAAGGCCTCCGTACGACGCTACAATCGCTCGAACGATAAGCCCGCTCTAAAGAGTTACGATATAGCATCGGTGCCTGTACGATGGGTCAATTCGCACCTACATATCAAGGAGTGGGATGTCGGGACAACTGCCGGAGGCTCCTCAGGATCGGGTCTCTTCGACAGAGATCATCGTCTCATCGGGGCTCTCTCGGGTGGCAACTCCTACTGCTCTACTCCGTACAATGACTATTACTACGCTCTAAGCGAGGTCTTCACGGGCTACCCTGATGATAAGTGTCTGAAGCCTCACCTCGCACCAACGAGTGATCAGACTTCCTTGGGGGGACTAGATCCTTTTGCCACGATGCCTCCCGTACGCCTCTCACATCAGCTCTACAGTCTGATGCGTGACAGTGTGGCCATTAGCACCCCTGATGCAACTGTCGAGGGCATCGCGGTGCGCTACGACATCGACACATCTGTGCAGTACCTAGGCTCGGTACTGGTCATGGGGGCTATGCAGGAGTGGGCGCCCGTGACCCTCACTATATATGGCGACAAGGGGGGCAAGCCTGGTGAGAAGCTCTACGAGCAGACGCTACCGAAGCCTACGTATCTACTGCTAAATGATTCGGGACAAAGTCCACAGATGCGAACACTCTCAGATGCCTTCCAAGCCTTCTTCCCCGCAAAAGATGGTGAGTCGCTGACACTCCCCGCAGGCTCCTACTACATAGCACTAGAGGGGAGTGAGGGCAAGCCCCTGTCAGCACCACTGCTCATGAGCAAAGCGCAACCACACGCCACCCCCTATGCGTGGCACCTCGTCGGCTCTAACTGGGAGCCTGCAAAGGCTGGGCGTGCTCCTTACTTAGGTCACTACTGGATAGACCCCATCGTCTTGGGTAAGCTCAAGGCGGGCGGTACGTCTGACCTAGAGTCTGCAGACGAGCCACGTGTGATGCTCATCGGAGAGCGTCTCTACCTCCTACTGCCAGACTCATGGTTGGCTGGGAATGCCGCAGCAGAGGTAGAGCTCTATAGTGCTGCTGGGCAGCGCATCTTGTCGCTTCCGCTAGCGAGTGCGCACTCATCACTATCCCTTGCCGACTGTGCGCTGCAATCTGGCGTTTACATCGTACATCTTACCGGAGCGGGTGAGCGGTACAGCTGCAAGCTCATTCGTCCATAACTACTTAACAAGACAGTTTACTTACACACTTAATATATGCGTACAATATCCTCTACAGCCATCACAGACTTGGTGGAGAAACTTTGCATAGAGGCTTGTGTCAATCTATCGCCCGACATCGAGGCTGCCATGCAGCAGGGCGCAGAGCGAGATCGCTCGCCTCTAGCACGAAACGTACTTAGTACCATCATCGAAAACGTCCACATCGCGCGCAGTGAGCGTGCCCCTATGTGTCAAGACACGGGTATGACCGTCATCTTCGTCGACATGGGACAGGATCTGCACGTCGAGGGTGATCTGATCGAGGACGCCATCAACGAGGGCGTCCGCAGAGGCTACACCCACGGCTACCTGCGCAAGTCCGTCGTGAGCGACCCGATACATCGACACAATACGGGAGACAACACACCCGCTGTCATCCACTACCGCATCGTGCCCGGTGACCAAATGCACATCACCGTAGCTCCCAAGGGCTTCGGCAGTGAAAATAAGAGTGCACTCTCGATGCTCACCCCCAGTCAAGGGGTAGCCGGCATCAAGCAGTTTATCCTCGACACCATCTCCCACGCTGGGGGCAACCCCTGTCCACCGATCATCGTCGGCATCGGTATCGGGGGCACGATGGAGCGCTCTGCTGAACTAGCTAAGCGCGCCCTACTACGTCCTATCGGTGAGCGTCATCCCGATCCCGCCGTGGCTGAGATCGAGGAGGAGCTACTCCAAGAGATCAATAAGATGGGCATCGGCCCCGCGGGCTTCGGTGGAGACACCACCGCCTTAGCCGTCGCCATCAATACGGGTGCGACACACATCGCAGGCCTACCCGTAGCGGTCAATATCAGTTGCCATGCGACACGTCACGCAGAGGGTGTACTATAAATATATAGAGACATGGAAGAGAAGAAGATACTCAGAGCCCCCTTTACGACAGAGATGATTACTCCGCTCAGAGCGGGAGATATGTGCTACATCTCGGGGACTATCTATACAGCACGTGACGCAGCGCATCTGCGTCTTGTCGAGATGCTAGAGCGAGGCGAGGAGATGCCCTTCGACTTCGCTGGGCAAGTCGTTTACTATGCGGGTCCTTGCCCCGCTAAGCCTGGACAGCCTATTGGCTCCGTCGGTCCCACTACGGGAGGACGTATGGATGCCTATTCGCCGACGCTCATAGCCCACGGCCTGCGTGTGATGATCGGCAAGGGCTTGCGTAGCCCAGAGGTCGTTGATGCGATCAAGCAGTACAAAGGCGTTTACTTTGCCGCCATCGGTGGAGCCGCCGCCCTGATGGGCAAGTGCGTCAAGGAGGCCGAGGTGATCGCCTTCGATGACTTAGGACCCGAAGCGATCCGCAAGCTACGTGTCGAGGAGCTCCCCGTCATCGTAGCCGTAGACAGTCTCGGAGGAGACGTCTACTCGCTCGGTCGCTCGCAGTACGCACGTCGATAGCGCTACCGTCAGCCCTAAAAAAGCAAAGGGCTGCCGTCGACACAACGAGCCGACTCCTAAACGAATATCCACGTGGAAATTTTCAAATCTCCACGTGGATATTTTTTATTCTCCACGTAGGCGAGAAAAAATTCTTCGGACATATCATTTGATTCCTCCGAAGTTTCATTTCGTCCCCACGTGGAGAATTTTCCTTTTCCACGTGGATATTTGGAAATCCCCACGTGGAGAATCGAGAATATCCACGTAGGGACGCACGAGCCGAGTAACCCGCTGCTTTCTAAGTTCAAATGCAAGCAAAATGCGAAGTTTTTTCTCGTTTCGGAAGCTCGGTCGACTTCTCTTCGGGTGAACCGCTCGGCGGGGTGGAAGCTCCCACC
>OHAF01000312.1_pt1 | contig 52789 bp, 48 predicted proteins | sample 1577041 | NCBI WGS metagenome assembly OHAF01 (sample SAMEA3541495, study PRJEB24748) | human gut metagenome | biome: human gut; feature: human-associated habitat; material: faeces | place: China | collected 2012
CCCCAAACCCCGGCAGGGGGATGATCCCCCTGCACCCCGCACTTTGTCAGCAGCCCCTCAGTTTATCAAAAAATCATTTTGAGCTTTTGGAGGACCGGGACGCTCCGGGTGAAACCCGAATCCGGCGGCATGTGCCGGCGTCAGGAAATCCGCAAAGTTCCTCCTGCGCCAATCCCGGCGCTGTGCGCGCTGTCCGCGCGGAGCGCCGGGATTGGCTGACGTATGCATGTCCTGATAAGGGGGGACGGCAAAATACGTAGGGGAGAAACTCCCCGCATCAGGCGCTGAGCAAAGCCGCGCATCTTCCGGCTGTCGGCCACCGGGAGGACCGGTCAGATTTCCGTGATGGCCGGGCTGGACCTGCGTGCCAGCGTCATCTCCCGAACCGGAGCACGGGAACCGATAGCCTCCCCGGCATGGCAAAGCAGGTTGAGCGCGGGAAAATCCACGCCTGCCAGCACGCTGAAGCCCACGCCGCCCGAAAAACGGGGGTTGACCTCCAGAAACCAGGCACCGCTGTCGTTTACGATAAATTCCATATTCACCACGCCCACCACGCCCGCACATGCCGCTACCTGCGCACAGAGGGCCTCCAGCGGGTGACCGGGCAGGACGCGCACGGCGGTGCCCAGCCCGTTGGGGGTGCGCAGCAGCTCATGCCGCGCCAGCGCCTGCACGTGGCCGAAACGGTCGCGGGCCACGTCCACGGTGTAGATGTCGCCGTCCAGATAGGGCTGGGCGATGTAATCCCCACGAGCGTCCAGCGCCGCGTGATACGCCTGCGGCGTGCGGGCGATCACCTGCCCCTGGCTGCTGCGGCCGTGCAGGGGCTTGAGCATCAGGGGATAGTCCGCTGCCTCCGGCTCCCAGCCGTAGGGGGAACGCGTGGGAATGACCCGGCACGCGCCCTCGCGGGCCAGCAGCGCGGCCATGGCCTGCTTGTCCCGGCACAGGCGGGCGCAGGGCTCGTCGGGCACGCAAAGCACGCATCCCAGAGCCGAAAAGCGCGCCTTGTGGGCACATAGCGCGTCCACTTCCACGTCCGTCAGGGGGATGAGAAAGTCCGCGTGCTCGCGCCGCACGGCCTCCTCCATCTGGCGCACATAGGCGTCCGCATCCGTGGCGTAAACCGCCTGGAAAAAGACGTCCACCTCGCCGGAGGCAACGTTCCATGCCCTGGGGTAGATGTCGCAGCCCACCACGCGCAAGCCCAGCGCGTGCAGCCGCTCGATGACCATGCCGGCCGAGGCCGAGCCCACAGCCGTCAGCAGCGCCGTTTTCATGCCTTCGCCTCCCCGCGCCGCCGGGCCGCCAGCCCGCGCAGCATGTCCATGAGATAGCGCATGCTCTCCAGCCGCAGCAGCAGCGCGAGCCCGCCGTAGATCGCCGCGCCCGCCAGCACCTGCAAAACCAGCAGCGGAAGCGGCGAAAGCGGCAGCTGTCCCAGCGCCCACACCGCCGCGAACATCACCGCCGAAAGCGCCAGCGCCGGCAGCACATCGCGCATCTGTTCCAGATATCCGTATCCCAGCAGCTTGCGGTTGGGCGAGGCGTTGACCACGGCGGCCAGCAGCGTGCTGGCCACCGCGCCCCACGCGATGGCGTATACGCTGTCAAACAGAAAAACCGTCGCCGCCAGGATGAGCAGGCCGTAGCTCTTTTTGATCAGCTCCAGCCGCAGAAACACGTCGCTGCGGCCCATGGCGTTGATGGCCTGCAGGTTGGCCGTATGGATGGGGTAGAACGCGAAGTCGATGCAGCAGATCTGCAAAAACGGCACGCAGGGCAGCCATTTGTCCGTCAGCAGCAGGCGCACCAGCGGCTCGGCCACCGCCGCCAGCCCCGCCATCATGGGCAGCACCAGAAAGCTCGATACCATCACCGAGCGGCGCATCATCTGCTTCATGCGGGATACGTCGTCCTGCTCATCGGCCAGCACGGGGAGCATCACGCTCTGAATGGAGCCGTTGACCGCGTTCATCACCAGTTCGGGAAACTGCTTGCCCCGGTTGTAGAAGCCCAAAGTCTCCTGAGCGTACTTCTTCCCGATCACGGCGGTGCGCAGGTTGTTGTAGCCGGTTTCCAGCAGGCTGGAGGCCAGCAGCTTCCAGCCGAAGCGGATCAGCCCCCGCACGCGCGCCCAGGAAAACAGCGCCCGGGGCCGCCATTTCACCAGCCATAGCAGCACCAGCGCCAGGCTGAGCTGGCTGGTGAGCTGCTGGGCCACCAGCGCCCAGTAGCCCGTTCCCGCGGCCGCCATGGCGATGCCCACCACGCCCGAGAGCGTCGTGCAGATCAGGCTGGCGGTCATCAGCCGGCGGAAGGCCATTTCCCTGGCGATCACGGCGTTTTGCACCGAGATGAGCGCGCCGGGCAGCAGGATCAGCGCCAGCACCCGCAGCACCGGCGCCAGCGCCTCCATGGCGAAAAAGGCCCCGATGGCCGGCGCCAGCAAAAACAGCAGCCCGTACAGCACCACCGCGATGCCCAGGCTGACGTAGAACACGGAGGACAGATCGGTCTCGTCCACGTCCTTTTTCTGGATCAGGGCGGTGTTGAGCCCGCTCTGCACAAACACCTGCGACACCGCGATGAACACCGTCAGCATCGTCAGCACGCCGTAATCCGACGGGTCCAGCAGGCGCGCCAGCACCACGCTGACCACGAAGGAGATGCCCTGCGTGCCCACGCTTTCGGCCAGCTTGAACAGAAAGGAGGCGGCGGCCTGCTTGCCGCGCTGCTCACGCATGGCGGAGCTCCTCCCTGACCACGCGGCAGATGAGATCAACCTGCGCATCGGAAAGCTCCGGGTAGAGCGGCAGGGTCACCACGCCGTCGGAGATGCGGCGGGCAACGGGCACGCGCGAGGTGTCAAAGCCGGCGCGGCCGCGGTAGCATTCAAAGTCCGTCACAAGAGGATAGAAATACTTGCGCGCGTAGACGCCCTCCCGGTCCAGCGCCTCGCATACGGCGTCGCGCACGGTCCGACCGCCCGCGAACACCACCGGGAAATAGGCGTAGTTGCTCCTGACCCCCGGCTGCGTGGGCGGCAGACGCAGGCCGCGCACGCCGTCCAGCCGGTCCATGTAGCGGTCGTGGACATGGCGGCGCGCGGCGATTTCATCGTCCACATGGCGCAGGTTGCACAGGCCCATCGCGGCCTGAAATTCGTTCATCTTGGCGTTTCCGCCCACGGATACCACGTCGTCGGGCCCGGTGATGCCGAAGTTGCGCACAAGCGCCAGCCTGTCATACAGCTCCGCGCTCTCCGTGGCGACCGCCCCGCCCTCGATGGTGTGATAGACCTTCGTGGCGTGGAAGCTGAACATGGACGCCAGGCCCAGCCGCGCCGCGGACACGCCTCCCCGGCTGACGCCGAAGGCGTGCGCCGCGTCGTAGATCACCTTGAGGCCGTGCCGGTCCGCGATGGTCTGGATGGCGTCCGCGTCGCACAGGCAGCCATAGACGTGCACGGGCAGAATGGCGCAGGTCCGCTCGGTAATCAGGCCCTCCAGCAGCTTTGGGTCCAGCGTGTAATCGCTCTCACGAATATCACAGAACACGGGCGTAAGCCCCTTGCGCACGAGGGCGTGCGTGGTGGAGGCAAAGGTGAAGGGCGTGGTGATGACCTCGCCCCGCAGGTCCAGGGCCTCCAGAAGCGCCTCCAGCGCCAGGTGGCCGTTGGTGAACAGCGAGAGATGCCCCACATCCAGATAGGCTTCCAGGCGGCTTTGCAGCTCGAGCAGCTTTTCGCCGTTGTTGGTCAGCCAGTGGGAATCCCACAGGGGGCGGATTTCCCGGCAAAATTCCTCGAAATCGGGCATGGAGGAGCGGGTGACGTTGATGCGCATAGCAGCAGTCCTTCCTTGGTGGACGGTCAGCCCCGCAGGGGGGCGAGCAGGCGCTTGAGACGGTAGGTCAGCCGGCGGGAGAGCGGCAGGGCGCGATAGACGCGCCGCGCGTCCGGCTCCCTGAGCACGCGCGCGCTGGGCGCGTTCCACAGCATCACATAGAGATACCAGTCGCGGAACCGGCCGACCTGTTCAGTATACCGCTTTTGGGAAAATTCGTCCACATCCCCGAGCATCTCGGCCACGCTGCGGCTGCGCTCGTACACGCGCCGCCCGGACTCGCGCGACCACTGGCTCATGGCCCCGGTGCGCACGTTTTCGCGGTACACACAGGTAAAGGCGTGCAGGTAGGCGGCGTAGCCCGCCGCGGTCAGATACATGCGCAGCTTGAGGTCGCCGTGGGGGCAGGGCTTGTCCCAAAAGGAGGGCGGCAGCCGGTCCAGCGCCGATCGCGGAAAGAGGAACGTGGCCGTGGGCACGAAGTTGAGGGCACAGAAATCGCCCAGCGTGTAGGTGTGGTCGGAGGCGAAATAGCCGGGCGCGTCCTTCTCGCTGTAGGGGAGGAAGGGACGGTCCGGCGCGCGGCCGTCCGCGTCGCGGATCACGCCGTTGGTGAAGCAGAAGGTGCAGTCCGGGTGCGCCTCCATGTAGGCCACCTGGCGGCGCAGCTTGTGCGGGTCACACCAGCAGTCGTCCCCCTCGCACAGGGCGATGTACTTGCCCCGCGCGCGGGGATAGTTGAACGTGGGGTCGATGGCCACGCCTCTGGAATACTGGTTCTCGGTTTCAAACAGGGGCCTGACCACGTCGGGATACCGCCGCGCATAATCGCGCAAAATGTCCTGCGTGCCGTCGGTGGAGGCGTCGTCGTGCACCAGAATCTCGATGGGAACGTCCTGCGCAAGAAAGCTCTCCAGCGCCTGGGCGATGTAGGGCGCATGGTTGTACGCCGCGCAGCAGATGCTCACCATGGGCTCCATCCCACGCGCCTCCCTTCTGTTTTGCTATGCCGATTGTACCCAATGCCGCCAGGCGTGTCAAGCCGAAGCGGGCCGCCCCGGATGATACGGAGCGGCCCGCTTTTCATGAAATATGGCATTACGCTTCCTGCCCGAGGGGCTTGAGCATCCGGACATCCACCTTGCGGAACAGCGCCAGGCACAGGGTCAGCGACACCGCCTCCGCCACGGGGAAGCACCACCATACGGCGTTCACACCGCCGAGCTGGCTGAGAATCCACGCCGCGGGCAAAAGCACGATCATCTGGCGGCACAGGCTCATCAACAGGCTGTAGAATCCCTTGCCGATGGCCTGGAACACCGTGCTCAGCGTGATGCCGATTGCCGCCAGAATGAAGTGGCTGCTGATGATGCGCAGCGCTACCACACCCATGGCGGTCAGGTCGCTGGCGCCCCCGGCCTCAAACAGGCCCAGCAGCAGTTCGGGAATCAAAAGGAAGGCGGCCGTGCCCACCGCCATGATCACCACCGCCAGCTTCACCGCTACGCGGATGGCGTCATACACGCGCTGGCGCAGGCGTGCGCCGTAGTTATAGCCCACGATGGCCACCAGCCCGTTGCTCAGGCCGAAAACAGGCATGAACACGAAGGACTGGAGCTTGAAGTATACGCCCAGCACACTGACGGCGGTGTTGCCGTAGGCGATGAGGATCAGATTCATGAAAACGTTCATGAACGAACTGATGGACTGCATGATAATGCTGGGGAAGCCAACGGCCAGAATGCTCCTGAATACGGAGGCTTCAGGCCGGAACCCACGCCAGACCACCTTGAGCTCGTGGTTCTTCAGCTGGTTGAGCACAAAGCCCAGCAGCATGCCGCCGATCTGACCGATCACCGTGGCCGCCGCCGCGCCCGCCACGCCCATCTGCGGGAAGCCCAGCAGGCCGAAGATCATGATGGGGTCCAGAATGATGTTGATCACCGCGCCGGTCAGCTGCGTGGTCATGGACAGCATGGTGTTGCCCGTGGCCTGCATCATCCGCTCAAAGGAAATGGACAGGAACAGGCCAAAGCTGAACACCGTCACGATGCGCAGATAGTCGCCCGCCATCTGCTGCAATTCCGGGTCCGGCGTAAATACATGGAAGAAACTGTGCGACCCCAGCAGGCCGAACAGCAGGAACACAACGAAGCCGCACAGCTCCAGCAGCATGCCGCAGCGGGCCGCTTCGCGCGCCTCTTCAGCCCGCTTCTGCCCCAGCTTGCGGCTGATGAGGCTGTTGATGCCCACGCCCAGGCCCGTAGCGACCGCGATCATGAGCAGCTGGATGGGAAAGGCCAGCGATACGGCGGTGAGCGCATTCGGGCTGTAGCGCGCCACAAAGATGCCGTCCACGATGTTGTAGAGGGCCTGCACCAGCATACTTACCATGATGGGGACGGACACCTTGGGTACCAGCCGTCCCATGGGCATGGTCCCGAGCATTTTTGAACGTTCCTGCTGTTCCATGACGTTTCTCCTTAAGTACTAGGTTTCTTTTTTATTAAGGTAACGAACAGTGAAAGACGGCCCCTGCACGGGAACCGGCAATCTAATATGATAGCGGGAAAACCCGTGTCCGTCAAGGCTTTTTTTCCGTTTCTCCGACGCCGGGGAGCGGGCGGGGGGCCAGGTTGACTGTGCGGCGCAGCCCTTGCTAAAATCAGGGGACGACCGGGGATCAACGGTGCGCAGGGCGAAGCGGGATAGCCGCTTTCGCGCCGGGGGGCAGCAGGCATAAAGACCCGCCGGATCAACCCGGTGCGCAGGCCGCGGCAGCCGCGGCGAGGCGCGCGCCGCGACCGGTCCGTGCCTGTCTCAGGCATGCATGCCTTTCCGGTGGCGGATGGGAACGAAGAGAAAGCAGTGCGATGAGCGTCAAGCGTAGACAGCCGCTTCTTTGATGTGCTATAATGATAGATGACAGATTTGCAAGGGGCATGGAAGGACGGGGGAATATGGGTACGGCGCACAAACGCAAAGCAGAGCGGCACGCCATCGAGAACCGCGAATTGAGTTGGCTTGCGTTTAACCGGAGAGTACAGGAAGAAGCGGACAATCCCGACAATCCGCTTCTGGAGCGCGCCAAGTTTCTCGCCATCGTCACCTCCAACCTGGATGAGTTCGTTCAGGTGCGCTATCAGCGCATCTACCAGGCCGCACAGGAGGGAAAGAAATTCGGCGGCGTCGGCGGGCATGCGCTCTACCGCCGCGTCAACCGTGAGCTTCTGCACCAGAACAACGCCCAGTACCTGCTTTATGAGGGCATCCGCAGCGAGCTCTATTTGCAGGGCGTGAAGCTCTATCCCACCTTTTCGCTGGACGAGGATCATATCCGGCGCGAAAAAGCGCTGTTTGAAAAGGAAATACGGCCCTTTCTGAAGGTGGAGCCGCTCCAGGGCAGCCGTCCCCGCCAAAAGCAGCTCTACCTGCTGGTCAAGCTTACGCGCTCCCGGCATAAGGGGGGGCCGTTCTGTCTGGTGGGGCTGCCCACGGCGCTGCCCCGGCTGTTTGACCTGTCCAAGGCCAAGGAGGAGCAGTGCCTCATCCGCGTGGAGGATGTGGTCAAGCATTACCTGCACCGCCTGTTTCCCAAGGATCAGGTGGAGCATGTGGCGGTGTTCCGCATCATTCGCAACCAGAACTTCCCCGTTCAGGAGCGCACGGGCGAGGATATCGTGCCCGCTGTGCGCGAGATGCTCTCCCGCCGCCTGGGGGGCGAGGTGATGCGTCTGGAGGCCGAGGAGCGCATGAGTGAGGAGATGCTCACGCTTCTGATGCAGCAGTTCGGGCTGGAGCGCGAGCGGCGCTACCGTGTCACGGGGCCGCTGGATTTGAATAGAATGCTGATGAACCTCTACGCGCTGGTCAAGCGGCCCGGGCTGAAGTATCCGCCGGCCCAGCCTGTGGAGGTGGCCCCCCTGATGGGGCAGGACGCGTTTGAGCAGATCGACCGGCGCGACTGGCTGCTCTACCATCCCTACCACAGCTTTGCGCCGGTGGTGCATCTGATGAAGCTGGCCGCGCAGGACCCGACGGTGCGCGCCATCCGTCAGACGCTCTACCGCGTCAGCGGCAACAGCCCCATCGTGGCGGCGCTGGCTCAGGCCGCCGAAAACGGCAAGGAGGTGCAGGTGCTCTTCGAGGCGCATGCGCGCTTTGACGAGGAAAACAACCTCTACTGGGGCGAGCGGCTCGCGCGCGCGGGCTGCCGCGTGATGTACGGCCTGCCTGGCCTCAAGACGCACAGCAAGATCACCCTGTTTGAACGCGAGGTGGACGGACAGACGCGCCGCGAGGTGCACCTGGGCACCGGCAACTACCATGACGGCACCGCGCGGCTGTATACCGACTTTGGCCTGCTCACCGCGGACCCGACGCTCACCTCCGACGCGGTCGCCTTTTTCCGGGGGCTGGAGAGCGGCGGAGCGGAGGCGCTGGAGGAGCTGGTCACCGCGCCCGATCAGCTCGCACCCACATTGCTGGACCTGATCGAGCGCGAGTGCGGGCATGCCTTGGCCGGACGCGGCGCACGCATCGTGGCGAAGATGAATTCCCTTTCGGACAAGGCGATCATCAGGGCGCTGCTCAATGCTGGGCGCGCGGGCGTGGAAATCGACCTGATCGTGCGCGGCATCTGCTGCGTGATCCCGGAAATCGAGGGCGTGAGCGACAACATTCACGTGCGCTCCATCGTGGGACGCAACCTGGAGCACGCCAGGGCTTTCGTGTTTGAAAACGGCGGCCAGCGCGAGGTATACCTGTCCTCGGCGGACTGGATGCCGCGCAATCTCTACCGCCGGGTGGAATTGATGTTCCCCGTCAAGGACGTGGCGCTGGCCCGCGCGGTGGAACACGTGCTCTACCTGCAATGGAACGATACCGAAAAGGCCCGCAGGCGGCTGGCGGACGGCGCGTATCTGCTCTCGCCCCGCCATGCCGGCGGCCTCAACGCCCAGGAAACGCTGCTCAGGGACGTGGAAGGCGTGTTTGCGGGCCGGTATGTGGAACGGGCGCCGGGGGCACAGGTGTAGGGCGGTGCCCTTCCGGCTCCCCAGGGTTTTTTGTGCAGTCTGAATCGTAGGCATATGCCGGGAAGGACGGAACGGATGAGCGATTGGAAAACGTTGGTGCGCGAGGACCGTGAGGCGGTTTTGGCCCGCGACCCCGCCGCCAAGTCCATGGCGGAGGTGCGCCTGTGCTACCCCGGACTGGTGGCGCTGAAATCCCACAGGCGGGCGCACGCGCTCTATGAAAAGGGACATGTGCTGCTGGCCCGGTGGATCAGCCAGCGTGCCCGGCACCGCACGGGCATTGAGATTCATCCCGGCGCGACCATCGGCCGCCGGGTGTTCATCGACCATGGCGACGGGGTGGTAATCGGCGAAACGACCATCATCGGCGACGATGTGACCATCTATCAGGGCGTCACGCTGGGCGGCACGGGCAAGGACACCGGCAAGCGCCACCCCACCATCCTCAACGGCGTGACCATCGGCGCGGGCGCCAAGGTGCTGGGCCCCATCACCATCGGCAACAACAGCAAGGTGGGCGCGGGCGCCATCGTCCTCAAGGACGTGCCGGACAACTGTACCGTGGTGGGCAACCCCGGCCGCATTGTGAAAAAGCAGCATCCCCAGCCCGCCGGCGAGGTGGACCTGGATCAGGTGAACCTGCCCGACCCCATGCTGGACCGCATGGAGGCGCTGGTCAAGCGCCTGACCGTGCTGGAAAGCTGTCTGGCGCGGCATGCGCGGCGGCTGGGCTGCGAGGGCTGCGAGGCGGCCCCGGAGGATGCGCCCTGCCACGGGCAATGTACGGACGAAAGCGAACCGGCCGACACAGCGCAATAAAGGAGCGAACAGCATGCAGATTTACAACAGCATGACCCGGAAAAAGGAACCTTTCGTGCCCCTCCACGAGGGAAAGGTGGGCATCTATGCCTGCGGGCCCACGGTCTATAATTTCTTTCACATCGGAAACGCGCGCCCCTTCATCGTCTTTGACGTGCTGCGCCGCTACCTGGAATACCGGGGCTACGAAGTGACCTTCGTGCAGAACTTCACCGACATCGACGACAAGATGATCCGCCGCGCCAACGAGGAGGGCGTGACCGTCGCGGAGATTGCCGAGCGCTACATCGCCGAATATTTCACCGACGCCAAGGCGCTGGGCATCCGTCCGGCCACGGTGCATCCCCGCGCCACGGAGCACATCCCGCAGATCATCGCGCTCATCCAGCGGCTCATCGACAAGGGACTGGCCTACGAGTCCCAGGGCGACGTGTACTACCGCGTGCGCGCCTTCCCCAGCTATGGCTGCCTGTGCGGGCAGAATCTGGAGGATCTGGAGAGCGGCGCGCGCGTGAGCGTGGACGAGGTCAAGGAGGACCCGCTGGACTTTGCTCTTTGGAAGGCACAGAAGCCCGGCGAGCCCGCGTGGGAAAGCCCCTGGGGCATGGGCCGTCCCGGCTGGCACATCGAGTGCTCGGCCATGAGCACCACCTATCTGGGCGAGACCTTCGACATCCACGGCGGCGGCAAGGACCTGCTCTTCCCGCACCATGAAAACGAGATCGCCCAGACCTCCGGCGCGACCGGCAAGCCCTACGTGCGCTACTGGATGCACAATGGCTTTATCAACATCGACAACGAAAAGATGTCCAAGTCCAAGGGCAATTTCTTCACCGTGCGCGATATCTCCAGGGAGTTTGACCTGGAGGCCGTGCGCCTGTTCATGCTCTCGGCGCATTACCGCAGCCCCATCAACTTCAGCCGCGACCTCATCGAGGCGGCGGCCAGCAGCCTGGAGCGGCTCTACAATGCGCGCGATCAGCTTCAGTTCCTCCTCACCAGCGCCCAGGACCGCACGCCCGACGAAGGCGAGCGCGCCTTTATGGACGAGTGCCTGCGCTCGGAGGAAAAGTTCATCGCCGCCATGGATGACGACCTCAACACCGCCGACGCGCTGGCCGCGCTGTTTGAGCTGGTGCGTGCCGTCTACAAGCTGCCCCAGGGCGGCGTGAGCCGCGAGGCCGTGCAGCTGGGCATGGACAAGATGAAGGCGATCTGCGGCGTGCTGGGCCTTCTGATGAAGGAGGAGGGCGCCATCCCCGCCGAGGTGCAGGCGCTGGTGGACGAGCGCGCCGAGGCCCGCAAAAACAAGGATTGGAAGCGCTCCGACGAGCTGCGCGACCAGATCAAGGCCCTGGGCTACATTCTGGAGGATACCAAGGCGGGCCAGAAGGTGCGCAAGGGAGGGGCCTGAGGCCATGCGCCGCATGCTGGGCTGGTGCGCGGCAGCCGCGCTGCTGGCGCTGGCGCTGGGGCTGACGGCGGCGCACCGGGTGCCCGCGCCCGGAAGCGGCGCGTTTGCGCTGAATGCGCCTTGCGGGCCGCGTCAAACGGCTCCGTCGCCCGTCCTGCCGCATGGTCCGGTGGCCGTCAATTCCGCGGACGCGGACGAGCTGGATACCCTGCCGGGTGTGGGCGAGGTCATCGCGCAGCGCATCATTGAGGAACGCGAGGAAAACGGCCCCTTTTACTACCCGGAAGATCTGATGAATGTCAAGGGCATTGGCGAGAAGACGCTGGAAAAGCTGCTTTCGCACATCCGCCTGCCATAACGGAGGAAACGCATGCGCGATACGGTACTGTTTCTGGATACCACGCTCAGGGACGGCGAGCAGACCCCCGGCGTGAGCTTTCATCTTAACGACAAGGTGGACTTTGCCCGCGCGCTGGAGACGCTGGGGGTCGATATGATCGAAGCCGGATTCGCCGGCGCCAGCCCCGGGGACTTTGAAGCCGTGCGCGCCGTGGCCCGCACGGTCAAAACCGGCGTGTGCTCTCTGGCGCGCTGCGTGGAGGCGGATATCCGCGCCGCCGCCGACGCGCTCAAAGGCGCCGCCAAACCCCGCATCCATGTCTTTATCGCCACCAGTCCCCTGCACCGCGCCGCCAAGCTGAACATGACCCGCGAGCAGGTGCTGGACGCGGCCGTGCGCAGCGTGCGCCTGGCCCGCTCGCTGTGTGCGGACGTGGAGTTCAGCTGCGAGGACGCCACCCGCACCGAGACAGATTTCCTCCTTGAGGTATGCAAGGCGGCGGTGGAGGCGGGAGCGACCACCATCAACATCCCCGACACCGTGGGCTATGCCACCGTGGATGAATACGGCGGCCTGATCGAGGCCATCTGCCGCGAGGTGGCAGGGGAGCGCGACATCGTGATCTCCACTCACTGCCATAACGACCTGGGTCTGGCCACCGCCACCACGCTGGAGGCCATCCGCCGGGGCGCGCGGCAGGTGGAATGCACCATCAACGGCCTGGGCGAGCGCGCGGGCAACGCCTCGCTGGACGAGATCGTGATGGGCCTGCGCACCCGCCGGGATATCTACGGCCTGAAGGACAACCTCAACATCCGCGAGCTCTACCGCCTGAGCCGCCTGGCCGCGGGCCTCAGCGGCATGGAGATTCCACCCAACAAGGCCGTGGTGGGCGCCAACGCCTTCGTTCACCAGAGCGGCATCCATCAGCACGGCGTGCTGCGCGAGCGCGCCACCTACGAAATCATGAAGCCCGAGGAGCTGGGCATTCCGCAGGGCGGGGTGGTGCTGGGCAAGCTCAGCGGCCGTCACGCGCTGCGCGAGCATGCGCAGGAGCTGGGCTTTGAGCTGACCGAACGCGAGCTGGACCGCGCCTTTGAAAAATTCAAGGAGCTGGCCGACCGCAAGAAGGACATCACCGAGCGGGATGTCATGGCTATCTGCCGCGAGCAGATGCATGGCTCGCATGGCATGTACCGCATCCATTCCTTCCAGATCTTCAGCGGCAACCGCATGACCGCGACCGCCACCGTCAGCCTTCAGCGGGGCGCGGACGTGATCACCCGCGCGGACTGCGGCGACGGTCCGGTTGAGGCGTGCTTCCATGCCGTGGACCAGATTACCGGCTTCAAATGCAAGCTGGAAAGCTATCAGCTCCGCGCCGTCACCGAGGGCGAGGACGCGCTGGGCGAGGTCACCGTGCGCGTGAGCAACGAGGGCATAACCATGCTGGGCAAGGGCGTGTCCACCGATATCATCGAGGCCAGCTGCCTGGCCTACCTCAACGCCGCCAACCGCGTCATCGAGGCGCGCCAGGAGCGGGAAAAGGCCCATCAGTAAGAAACGGGAGTTTGAACCGATGTACGAACGATATATCAAGCGCGCTCTGGACGTGGTTCTTTCGGCCGTCGGCCTGGTGGCGCTCAGCCCGCTGCTTGCGCTGATCGCCCTGGCCATCCGCCTGGACAGCCCCGGCCCCGTGGTGTTTCATCAGAAGCGCTTCGGCAAGGACCGCAAGCTGTTTGAAATCTACAAGTTCCGCACCATGCGTGTGGACGCGCCCCGCGACGTGCCCACCAACGACCTGCGCGGCTCCAAAGGGTACATCACCCGCGTGGGGCGCATTTTGCGCATGACCAGCCTGGACGAGCTGCCCCAGCTTTGGAACATCCTGAGGGGCGATATGTCGCTCATCGGCCCCCGGCCCGCGCTGTGGAACCAGGAGGACCTGATGGCCTGGCGCGACCGCTTCGGGGCCAGCCACATCCGGCCCGGCCTGAGCGGCTGGGCGCAGGTCAACGGCCGGGATTACCTCAGCCGCGATCTGGAGAAAAAGGCACGCCGGGACGGCGAATACGCGCACAATATCAGCTTTGCCTTCGACCTCAAGTGCTTTTTGCTGACGCTGGTCAAGGTGGTGAACCGGCAGGGTATCGCCGAGGGGCGCGAGGGCCGCAGCTATCCCATCGGCGGCAGGGAGGACAAGTCATGACGCGGGTAATCATTACCGGGGCGGGCAGCTATATCGGCACGCATCTGGGCGCCTGGCTCAGCCGCCGGCCGGAGCGGTTTGAGGTGGAGGAGATGAGCCTGCACGGCGCTTGGGATGCAAGCGCCTTTTTGGGTTGCGGCTGCGTCATCCACGTGGCGGGGCTGGCGCACAGAAGGGAGCAGCCCGGCGACGAGGCGCTCTACGACCGGGTCAACCGTGAGCTGGCTGTGGAGGTGGCCCGGGCGGCCAAGGCGCAGGGCGTAAAACAGTTTGTGTTCTTCAGCAGCATGAGCGTCTACGGCCTGACCTGCGGGCGCATCACCGAGCATACGCAGCCCGCGCCCAACACCCATTACGGCGTGAGCAAATGGAAGGCGGAACAGGCGCTTGCCGAGTTGGAGGACGATGCCTTCCATGTGGCCGTGCTCCGGCCGCCCATGATCTACGGCCGCGGCTGCCGGGGCAACTATCCCCGGCTTTCGGCGCTGGCGCAGAGCCTGCCGCTGTTTCCCCGCGTACAAAACGAACGCAGCATGCTCTATATCGATACCCTCTGCGCCTTTGTGGAGCGGCTGGCGGACAGCGGCGCGGGCGGGCTGTACTTCCCGCAGAACCGCGAATACGTGTCCACCTGCGCCATGGTGCAGGAGATCGCCGCCTGCCATGGCCGGCGGGTGAGGCTGGTGCCCGGTCTGAACGCGCTGCTGGGGAGGCTGGCCCCGCGCGTGGGGCTGGTGGGCAAGGTGTTTGGTACGCTGACCTATGACCAGGGCATGAGCGAAGCGTTCCGGCCGGAGCAGGAGCCCTCCTTCGCCCAGACCATTCGCATGACCGAGGTGGGGACATGAGCAGAAAGGTGCTGTTTGTGGCCACGGTGCTGCGCATGCATGTGCTGGTGTTTCATCTGCCCTATATGCGCTGGTTTCAGGAACAGGGCTACGAGGTGCATCTGTGCTGCGCCAACGATACGCCCGATCCCCATCCCCAGGTGCCGCATTGCGACCGTTGGGTGGAGCTGCCCTTTTCCCGCACGCCGGTTTCCGCCGGCAACCGCGAGGTCTTTCGCCGCCTGAAGCAGCTCATCGACGCCGAGGACTACGCCCTTATCCATTGCAACACGCCGGTGGGCGGGCTGCTGGGCCGTCTGGCGGCGCGTGCGGCGCGCAAACGCGGCACGCGCGTGGTCTATACGGCGCACGGGTTTCATTTTTTCACCGGCGCGCCGCTGAAAAACTGGCTGCTGTACTACCCCGCGGAGCGTCTGCTCAGCCGCTGGACCGACCTGCTCATCACCATCAACGGCGAGGACTATGCCCGCGCGAAGCGGTTTGCCGCCGGCCGCGTGGCGCTGGTCAGCGGCGTGGGGGTGGACCTTGCGCGCTTCCGCGGGCCGGTGGACCGTGCCGCGGTGCGCGCCGGGCTGGGTATCGGCCCGGAGGACGCCGTGCTCATCACCGTGGGCGAGCACAGCGAGCGAAAGAACCACGAAACCGTGATCGCCGCCGCCGCGCCCATCGAAGGGGCGCATGTGCTGTTTTGCGGCGTGGGGGACCGTCAGGCCGCGCTGGAAAAGCAGGCACGGGAACTGGACATGGAGGACCGCGTGCATTTCCTGGGGTTCCGCAAGGACATTCCGGCGCTGCTGGCGGCTTCGGACGTGTTTGTGTTTCCCTCCTTGCAGGAGGGGCTTCCCGTGGCCCAGATGGAGGCCATGGCCGCGGGGCTTCCCTGCGTGGTCAGCGATGTGCGCGGCAACAACGACCTCATCGCTCCCGGCGAGGGCGGCTTTCTGCGCGCGCCGCGCGACGTGAGCGGCTTTACGCAGGATATCGCGCGCCTGCTGGCGGACCCGGCCCTGCGCGCGCGCATGGGCGAGCGCAACCGCCGCGAGATGCGCCGCTACAGCCTGGAGGCGGTGCTTGCCCAGATGACCGCGCTCTACCGCGGCCTGCTGGACGGGCGCGAGCCATGACGGAAGGGGGATGCGGCTGTGGCGTCGGTGCTGTTTCTGATGCGCTATCCGCTGGAGAAGGACGATAACCTCAAGATCAAGTTTGACGGGCAGATGGCCGCTGTGCGCGCCATGGGGCACGAGGCGCGGCTGATCGGCTGGGACCATGAGGGCCTGTGGCTGGTGGGGGAGGGCGAGCGCACGCTTCTCCGTCGCGCCCGGCTGACGGGGCTGCCGGGATACGAAAAGACGCTGCTGTACGTGGACCTGATGGCTGCGCTCAAAAAGGCGGCGGCCCTCAGGCGCTTTGATCTGGTGTACATGCGCTTTCTGCCGGTGTTCCATAACGCGCCGGGGGCGCTGGCCGCCGTGAAGGCGGGCGGCGCGCGGCTGGTGGTGGAGCATCCCACCTATCCGTTTGAAAACGGCAAGCGCTCCTCGCTTCTGCGCATGCCGGTCTTTGCCTATAACGCGCACGTGTTCCGTCGCCTGGAGCCCATGATCGACCTCTATACCCTCATCGGCGACCCCTGCGAGGGCACGCTCAACGGCCGCCCTGCCATGAACATCCTGAACGGCGTGGATGTGAGCCGCCTGCCTCTGCATGTCCCGCGCAGGGGCGCGAAGGACATCGGCCTGCTCGCGCTGGCCAGCATGTCGGTCTGGCAGGGCTACGACCGGCTGATTGAGGCGCTGGCGCGCTACGGGGGCGGCGAGCCGGTCACGGTGCACATGGCGGGCGGCGAGGGCGACGGCTCGCTGGCGGCGTGGAAGCGGCTGGCGCAGGAGCGGGGCGTGGCGGACCGCGTCGTCTTTCATGGCGAGCTGCACGGCGAGGCGCTGGACCGGGTGGCGGCCCGGTGTGACATCGGCGTGGGCGGACTGGGCCTGCACCGCAAGGGCCAGTACCGCAGCATGACGCTCAAGCTGCGGGAATACATGGCGCGGGGCCTGCCCTTTGTCTACGCGGTGGACGACCCCTCTCTGCCGGAGGACCCCGCCGTCTGCCTGCGCCTTGCCAACGACGAAAGTCCCATTGACCTGGCGGAGCTGGCGGCCTTCGCGCGGCGCGCGCAGGCCGATGAAGAAACGCCCGCGCGGATGCGCGCCTACGCGGAGAGCCGCATGTCCTGGCGGGGCGTGCTGGCCCAGGTGCTGGAAAGGGTGGGAATCGAATGCCCGGAACGCTGATTTACCTGAGCAACTGCGCCATTTCGGCGGATGGCCGTCAAAACCCCTTCATGATGCAGGAATTGCCCTGGCTGATGGCCCATTTTGACCGGGTGATGATGGTCAGCTATTATGGCGTGCGCACGCTGATGCCCGGCGACGAGCGGGGCGAGCGGCCCTTTACGGCCGTGCGTCCGGGGCTGGCGGGCCTTCGCGCCCTGCTGAAAACGCCGTTTACGGCGGATGTGTGGCGCGAGCTTAAGCATATGCGCAGGGACGGGGTGCTGACGCCGGGCAACGCGCTGCGGCTGCTGGCCTTCACGCAGCGGGGGCTCAAGATGCACTACTGGACGGAGCGGCTGCTGCGCGGCGTGGTGGAGGCGCATACCACCCTGTACTCCTGCTGGATGAGCTTTGACGGCTACGCCGCCGCGCTGTCCAAGCGAAAGCACCCCCGTGTGCGCTGCGTCATCCGCGGCCACGCCTACGACGTGGATACGGAGCGCTTTGCCAAAAACCCCTATATGATGAAGCGGCGCATCGCCGCCGAGGCGGACGGCCTGTACCTGATCAGCCGCACGGCCCGCGCTCAGTTCATGAGCTACATGCGCGGCCATGTGGACGAGCGCAAGGTGCATGTGCTGGCCATGGGCTCATCCGGCATGCCGGTGGATCACCTGCGCGAGCCGCCGCTGTACACGCAGGGCGTGTTGCGCGTGGTCAGTTGCGCCATGTTCAACCCCATCAAACAGGTGGATGTGCTGGTCCGCGCGCTCTCGCGCTGGGAGGGAGGGCCGCTGTGCTGGACGCACATCGGCGGAGGCGCGGAGGAAGGGGCCGTGCGGGCGCTGGCCTCCGAGCTGCTGGACCCCAAGGAGAACGTGATCTGCGAGCTGCTGGGCGAGCTGGACGGCGCGCACGTGCAGCGCCTCTACGATACGCGCCCCTTTGACGTGTTCATCAACACCAGCAGGAAGGAAGGCGTGCCCGTGTCGATCATGGAGGCCATGCGCCATGGCATCCCGGTCATTGCGCCGCGCGTGGGCGGCATTCCCGAGCTGGTCACGCCGGACGTGGGCTTCCTCTACGCTCCGGAAAGGGGCGAGGAGGGCGTTCTGGAGGCGCTGAACCACTTCGCGGCCCTGCCCCGCGAGGAGGCCGAGGCCATGCGCCGGGCGGCCAAGCGCCGCTGGGACGAGGGGTATTGCAGCGCCTCGCTGCTGCCCAAACTGTTTCCCGGGCAGTCCTGAAACGCACGGAAAGGAGGGCGCGCTCGTGGGTAAGCGCATCCTGATTATCAGCTATTTCTTCGCCCCGCAGAATGCCATGGGGGCGGTCCGGCCCACCAAGCTGGCCAAATATCTCAGCCGCATGGGCCACGAGGTTACCGTGCTGTGCGGCCCCGGCATGAACGACCGCAGAGACCCCACCCTTGCCCGCGATCTGGCGGCCCTTAGGGAGGTGCATGTCATCCGGGAGTGGAACCCCCAGATGACGTGTTGAGGGCTTTTCTCTACATTGTGCTATGACGTGAAGTATTTTATTTTAATATAAAATTTTCAATAATTTTTTTGATACCTTTTATATTCTTCAAAACATTTCTTTTAAAATTTGAAGTTTGTTTACTTTTAACGTCTATCTACTAATTTAAAAAATTTTCCTTTATACGTCATCTCGACTGAAGCGTAGCGGAATGGAGAGATCTCATACTTTTGCTTTAGCAAAAGTAAATGTATCATAGATACATACACTGTAAAAAACCTAAATTTAATTAAAATTTTGTGATTTTTACAATAAAAAATAGGCTTTTAGCCTATTTTAAAGTTTTCTAATTGTATTTCATTTAATCCATCTTGTTTTTCTTGTTTTATGATATTTTCAAATAATAGAGTTTGAATTTTTTGTATGGAGTTTTCTAATTTTTCTCCCTTTACTAACTCACTTGCTACAAGTGAGGAAAATACATCTCCCGTTCCACATATTTTTATATCTATTTTTTTACTTTCAAACCATTTTATTGTATTTTCAGAAAAACATAAGGTATTAAGTATATTATTTTTTTCAAAACTTTTTATAATAATTCGTTTTACTCCCATTTCAAGAAGATTTTTTGCTATTTTTTCTACATCTTCTCTTTCGATTTCAGAGAAATTTTTGTTATAATCGGTAAGCAATATTGCTTCTGTTAAATTTGGTGTTACTGCATCTGCAAACTTCAAAATTTCCCTATAAAAAGCTATTTGTTTTCCTGTTGTTCCGAAGTATTTTACTCCATTATCTCCAAGTATCGGATCTAAAATTACTTTTCCTTTAAATTTTTGTAAAATATCTTTTATTATTTCAAAAATTTCTTCATCGTCAATAAATCCGATATAGATAGCATCAATTTTTTGGATTTCAAATATTTTTTTAACAATTTCTGAAAAATTCGGCATATAAAAACTGATATAATCCTTATAACTCATATTCGATGAAAATATCTTTGTCGGAACTCCAAAAACTTCATGTCCGTTTTGTGATAATACAGAAATATTAGCCTTCATTGCAATATTTCCAACAACACAGTAGTCATTAAAAACTAAAATTTTCATCTATCTTATAGCCTTTTTCAAAATCGGTTTTAAAGCCTTTACCAATAAAACGGCAATTAAAACTCCAACAACTGCATTAATTGATGAAGCCCATAGTCTTTGTAGCCCTTTTGCAATTGCTCCTGCTTGTGGTAATCCTTTAACATAAATATCAGATATATAACTTTTAGATAAATATAAAATTACATAAGTGACAGCTCCTGTTATTGAACCTATTAAATTTTTCTTAAAGTCTTCTGCTTTTGCTCCGTTTGAGTATGCGATTTTTCCGCAGATAAAAGCCATTAAAAACTTAAATGTAAATGTAAATGGTGCAGAAGGTAGATAAATCGGATTTATTAGGTCAAAAATTGCTGATCCTAAACCTGCTGAAAGTCCGCCTGCAATAGGTCCTAACAAAAGTCCGCATAACAAACAAAATCCGTTTCCGATATGTACTCTGGTTGCACTCGCACCTAACGGTATTTGAATTTGAATTTGTGATGCTACAAAAACTACCGCTGCCATTACTCCTATTAATGTTATTTTTTTTATGTTTAATTTACTTTCCATACAAACACCCCTTTGTTAATTATGACCGAATATAGTATAATATATCTATTGATACTCTTTGTAGTATCAAAATAATATTTTTTTATGGTGTCAGAATGTTAATATTAAATAACGGCATACTTTATATGCAAATTTACGAATATTTCAAAAACGAAATAATAAATGGAACTTACAAGGCAAATACAAAACTTCCGAGCAAGAGAAATTTGGCAAAGGAATATAAAATTTCCTTAAATACTGTTGACAATGCCTATTCAAAACTTTTGGAAGAAGGCTTTATCTATTCAAAAGAAAGACAGGGATTTTTCGTTTCAGACGTTGGAGAGCTTTATGTCCTAGATAGCAAGCCAATCCACATAACAAAAGAAGAAGAAAATATCGAATATGACTTCTCATACAGTGGTGTAAGTGAAGAATTTCCTTATAAGATATTCAAAAAAATATCTTCAAATATTTTCGACAATAAGGATATTTTAGAGAAAGTTGATTATCAAGGTTATCTTCCACTTCGAACACAGATATCGGAATATCTAAATAAGTCAAGAGGTTTTAAGGCAGAACCTTCACAAATTGTCATTTCAAGCGGATCCGAATATCTTTTTCAAATTATTTTTAAATTGATTTCAGGAAAATTCGGAATTGAAGACCCGGGATACAGTATGCTTTCCAATATAATGGATACAAATGATATAAAATACGAATTTATTTCAGTTGACGAAAATGGAATGGATTTAACAAAATTAAAAAAATCAAAGTCAGATTTTTGTGTTATAACTCCTGCACATCAGTTTCCAACCGGAGTTATAATGAATATGCAAAGGCGTGTTGAGCTTTTGAATATGAAAAAGATAAAATATGTAATTGAGGACGACTACGACAGTGAATTCAAATACTCAAAAAGGCCTGTTCCAGCTTTAAAATCAATCGATGTAAATGATAAGGTAATTTATATCGGCTCTTTTTCAAAGTCAATCTCGCCAAGTTTTAGGGTGAGCTTTATGGTTTTACCTTTTGATTTGGTTGAAAAATACAATACAATTTTTAAATTTTTCATCTGTCCCGTTTCAATTATGGTTCAAAAAATGCTTACAACTTTTATAGAAACAGGAGAATTTGAAAAGCATCTAAACAGAATGAGAAAAATTTATTCTAAAAAAAGACAATTATTAATAGATATGTTAAGTGAAAGAAAAGATATAACAATAAGAGGAGCAGACGCAGGACTTCATATAGTTTTAGAATATCCAAAAAGTTACTCGGAAGAATATATTGTAAAAAAAGCGAAAGAAAAAAAGATAAAGGTCTATGGACTTGGCTCTTATGGAACAAAAAGAGAAATTCCTTCTATTTTATTAGGTTTTGCAACACTTAGTGAAGAAAAACTAAAAGAGGGAGTAAAATTATTTTTAGAAATTTAGGAGGATATATGGAATTAAGAGAATTTGATTTTAATGAATACTTTGAAGATATAAAGAGAATCTTTAAGTCTGCAAACTGGTCAGCATATCTAAAAGATGACGAAAAACTAAAAAGAGCTTTTGAAAATTCACTTTATCTTTTAGGTGCTTTCGAGAATGATAAATTAATAGCTTTTATTCGTTGTGTTGGAGATGGTGAACATATACTACTTATTCAAGACTTGATTGTAGATGCTGATTACTATAGACAAGGAATTGGAACAAAACTATTTAAGTATGTTTCAGATAAATATAAAGACATTAGAACTTTTTGCCTTTTTACAGATATTCACGATGTTAGAGATAATGAATTTTACAAATCTATAGAGATGGTAAAAATCGAAGAAAAAGATACAATTTCATATATTAGATAGTTTAAAAATTTCATTAAAAAAGCTGTGAATTTTTTCACAGCTTTTTATAATCTTCAGTTACTTTTTCTATCTATTTCAATTATTTTTCAACAAGTTCGGCAGATTTATAATTTATTTTATCTAAGAAAACGTCCAAAGTTTGATCTCCTGCCACTAATTTATATTTTTTATTTTCCCTAATATCTTTTGTACTTACTATAACCGTTTGATATTCCGACTTCGGTTTATATTCTGCTAAAATTTTTCCTGATTCATCTAAAACTTTCAAATCTTCTTTAGTCTTTTTATCAAATTTCATAAGCATACTTCCCTGAGTTGAAGAATCTCCAAAACTTTTAACCATTGAATCGTTTCCCACTCCGACGAATGTTCCACCGGTTATTTTTGCAGAACCTCTATAATTCATTGTCAAGTTTTCAGTATTACTTGAACTTTCGACAACTGTCTCTCCTCCGGTTACGGAAATATCACCCTTAGAATTTAATCCATTCTTTTCAGAATAAATATTAACCTTTCCTCCACTTATTTGTATATGCAGAGAATCCGGCTTAGTATCTTTTTTGCCACTTGCAAATATGCCATCATCTTTCGAAACAACCTGTGTGTTTCCGCCTCTTATGTCTATATTTTCACTTTCGATACCATTATCTCCACTTTTTATCTTTATATTTCCATTGTTAATTGTAACTTTCGAATTTGAATTTATTCCGTCTTTTCCGGCAGAAATATTAAAATTTCCATTTGCAATATACACACTACCCTTATTATCACTTCCGGTAGTTTTTAATCCTGTGCCTTTTTCTCCCGACTTAATATCATACTTACCGTCGGCTATTGCTACAGAATTTTTAGCACTTACAGTATTTCCCGCAGTATCCATTGCATACTTACCATCCACAAAGACTACTTTATCTTGAGATACAATCCCTCTACCATAAGGTGAAAAAAGATTTAAAATTCCTGTACCGTTAAAACTTAAATCACTCTTTGAAAAAATAACTGAATCCTTATTTTCCTCTTTATTAAATTCTCCTTTCAGCTCTAATTTATTCTTAGTGTCTGATGCAAGAGTAATAATCGTTTTTTTAGCATTCTCAACTAAAATAGGATTCCCTCTAGTCGAAGAAATTTCAACTCCTTTTAAAACAAGTCTAACTTTATCATCACTTTTTGCATTAACTACTATTCGCCCATCATCAAGTTTACCGGTTAAAATGTAAGTACCTCCTGAAGAAATAGTTATAACATTTCCCGATACGCTCACATTTTTTGCCTTTAATTTAGAAATATCACTTAAATTCAAAACTGTACTATTTTTCTCATCAATCATTGCATCATAATCATCATCTGCAAAAATATTCGACTTAGCATTTGAATTTGTTCTATTTACCTTCATGTTTTGCATAGACTGTGTATTGGCTTCCTTTGTAGGTTTGCTACAAGCTATCAAACAACCGGACAATATAGCTAAACTGAATAATTCAACTACCAATTTATTAGCCTTCATATGTCCTCCTTAATACTATTTCAATACAATTAAATTCTTATATATATTTTGTAATTATATTTTATAAAAACAACCTTTGATTAACCTTAAATATATTTTTATTTTAAAAATATTTTAGAATAAGAAAAAAATGATGTATCAAGGAAAATTATATGATAGGAAGATTAACATAAACATTAAATTATAAAAATTAGACTACAATAATTGATGTATCTACGATACATTTCACTTTTGCTTTTACATAAGCAAAAGTGTGAGATCTCCACAGTCGATTGTACTCAAATCAAAGATTTGAACAATCTTTGCGTCAGACCTACTATAGATTATTTACAAGTAAATAATCTAAGTTAGGACTAGATTGACTACGTTGCACTACACTCGAGATGACAAATAAGGAGAAATCTTCGCTTAAGGGCTAGACGTTAAAGGTAAATAAACTTCAAAATGTATTTAAAAGTTCGAAAAAAATTATTTAAAATTATATAAAATAAAACAAAAAGAGCTATTAATTTAATAACAGCTCTAATCTATATTATTCAATTTTTATAATTTAACTGTAAAAACAATTCTCTCTCCGTCAAAACTATCAGCAGAAATTTTCCCTTTATGTTTTAAAACAATTGACTGAGCAATAGAAAGTCCGATCCCATATCCGCCGGTTTTACTGTTCCTTGAACTATCCGCTCTGTAAAATCTTTCAAACAAAATATTATAGTTTTTAATCTCTAAATTATCTGCTTCATTTTCTACAGTAAATACTATCTTCTTATTTTGTTTTGTAAGTTTAACATTTATATCACTTTTTTCTCTTGCATATTTGATAGCATTATCAAGCAAAATTCCTATAACCTGCCTAATTAACTTTTCATCTCCCTTAAAGGAAATATCTTTTTCAATATCTGTAACAATATTTTTATCCAAACTTAAGGCATAATCCTTAACGTCCATAACACAATCATCAAGTGTATCTGAAAGTGAAAACTCTAATCTGTCCAAATCGTCCGATTCTTCAAGTTTTGTAAGTGAAATCAAATTTCCGATAAGACCATTTAATCTATTTACCTGCTTGTGAATATTTCCTGTCCATTTACTCTCTCCGCTTTCCATTTCAAGCACATCTGCACTCGTATTTATTATAGCCAGTGGAGTTTTTAACTCATGACTTGCATCTGTAATAAAAGCATTTTGCTTTTCATAGGCTTGAACCATCGGTGCAACAGCCTTTTTAGATAAAACGAATGAGAAAAACGTAACAAATCCCAAAACAAAGAAACTTATAACAACACTATTACCAAGATTCGAATAAAAAACGTCAAAATCTTTTACAACATCTACAAAGGCGATTAATTTACCGTTTTCTGTATTTTCAACAACATATTTAAAACCTCCATAATATCCTCTACTTTTCCCGCTGGATAAAACATCTTTTGCGTATTCTACCGCCTCAGATGCACTTGTAAAAAATACATCATCAGTATTAACCGTTATAACATTTTTTTTATTATCCGTCTTAACTGTGAAAAATCTATTTGAGAAATTTTTTAAATAGACAGTTTTTTCTTCTTTAGAATTATCATTAAGTTTAAAACTTGGCATAACTCCATTGTTTTCCACTAATGTTTTCAACAGCTCATCAGAACTACGTTTAAGATTATAAAAATTTGTAACATTTACAAATGCAATTATTGACAAAAGCACGATTGCTATAATCCCAACTGAAAAATAGATAAACTTTTTTCTAAGTTTACTTTCCATTTATAGTCTCCAAAGAGTAGCCAACATTTCTAGTTACTTTTATTTCAACATCTGCATCTAACTTTGCAAGTTTCTTTCTAAGATATGAAATATAAACCCACACAACGCTTATGTCGGAATCTGTATCATAACCCCATATTTTATCCATAAAAGTATCTGCAGAAATTATATTTGAAGGTGTTGACATAAGCATTTCAAGCATTTGAAATTCCTTATTTGTAAGTTTATAACTACCTTTTTCAGAAGATAATTCAAAATTTGTTCTATTTAAGGTGATATTTCCAAATGTTAAAACATTGTCTGTAACAGTTTCTTTCCTTCTGGTTATGGCTCTAAGTCTTGCAAGAAGTTCTTTAACTTCAAAAGGCTTCGTTAGATAATCATCCGCTCCACAATCAAGTCCTATAACTTTATCTTCAAGTTCAGACTTTGCTGTAAGCATAATAACAGGAATACTGTTCCCATTTTCTCTTATAGTTTTTAAAACAGTAATTCCGTCAACTTTCGGCATCATAATATCTAAAACAACGGCATCATAGTTTTCCGCTTCCAGATAAGTAAGAGCTTCTTCTCCGTCATAAACGACATCAACAGAATATTTATTACCTTTCAAAATAGTACAAAGACCATCTGCCAAATCAATCTCATCTTCACAAATTAAAATTCTCATAAAATCACCCCGTATTTCTATTTATAATAATAACAGTATAACCTTAAAACAACTTAAAATCAAGTATTAAAAAATCACTCAAACGAGTGATTTTTATTTATCAAAAGTATTGTTAAAAAAAACAAATTAATTTAAATTCAATTTACTTCTTACATAACTTTCAAACATAACAGCTTTTTCTTTGTTCATTGCCGGTACACCTTTTAGTTTGTAATCTCTTCCAATTTCTTTGTACTTTGCAACTCCCATCAAATGATATGGTAAAATTTCAACTCTTTCAATTTTATCTCGATAAGGTTTAATTATTTCAATAAATTTGTCCATTGATTCCTTATTATCCGTAAAACCGGGAACCATAACATGTCTAAACCAAATTTTTCCTTTAAAATATTTTTCTACATAATCTAGAAATGTATAGAAACCGTCCATTTTTTGCTTTACCATTTCTATATAACCTTGATTTGAAAAACTTTTTACATCTAAAAGAATTGTATCTGTATTTTCTAAAATTTCTTTAAAATACTTTTCATTCCCATAACCGCTTGTATCAATACAGGTATTAAAGCCATTTTCTTTTAATAATTTTAAGGTTTCAGCAAGAAATTCGCCCTGTAAAAGAGGTTCTCCTCCGGAAAAAGTTACTCCTCCATTATCTCTATAGTATGTCTTATATCTTTTGGCTTTAGACAGCACAAAATCAGGTGTTATCTCCGTACCACCTTGCAATGCTTGAGTATCCGGGTTGTGACAGTAAAGGCATCTTAGAGGACAACCTTGTAAAAAGAAAATTGTTCTTATGCCCGGTCCGTCAACAAGCCCCATTGTTTCAATTGAGTGCAACCTGCCTATTACCATAAAATCACCTTTTAATAATTATAAAAAAATGTAGAAAAAACAAAGCAGGACAACCTGCTTTGTTTGTTTTATCATTTACTTTGCAACTTCTTAACGACTTTCATGGAAAGTTCTGTGAATTACTTCCATTTGTTGTTCTTTTGTAAGTCTGTTAAATCTAACTGCATATCCGGAAACACGAATTGTTAAGTTTGGATATTTTTCCGGATGATCATAAGCATCCAATAAAGTTGCTCTGTCAAGTACATTAACATTCAAATGGAATGCTAATTGTTCAAAATAACCGTCCATTAAGTTTGTTAAATTAACTTTTCTTTCATCTTCACTCTTTCCTAATGCTGTCGGAACTATTGAGAATGTATTTGAAATACCATCTTGACAACATCCTGCAAAAGGAATTTTTGCAACTGAGTTAAGTGATGCAATTGCACCTGTCTTATCTCTTCCGTGCATTGGGTTAGCACCCGGTGCGAATGGTTCGCCTTTCTTTCTTCCGTCAGGAGTTGTTCCTGTCTTCTTACCATAAACTACGTTTGAAGTTATAGTTAAGATTGAAAGTGTGTGTTCAGAATTTCTATAAGTAGGAGTTTTTCTAAGCTCTTCCATAAATCCTTCGATAACTTCTACTGCAATTGAGTCAACTCTGTCATCATCATTTCCGTAAGTTGGGAAATCTCCTTCTACTTCAAAGTCAACAGCTAAGCCGTTTTCATCTCTGATTGGTTTAACTTTTGCGTATTTAATTGCACTTAATGAGTCAGCTACGATTGAAATACCAGCTACACCAAATGCCATATATCTATGAACAAAAGTATCATGTAGAGCCATTTGTCCAGCTTCATAAGCATATTTATCATGCATATAGTGAATTGTATTCATTGTATTTACATAAAGTTTTGCAACTTTTTCTAAAACTAATTTATAGTTGGCATAAACTTTGTCAAAATCTAAAACTTCATCTTTAATTGGTTCAATACCATCTAAAACTTTGATTAAAGAACCGTCTTTTGCTCTCTTCATTTCATCAACGCCACCGTTAATAGCATAAAGAAGTGATTTTGCAAGATTTGCTCTAGCTCCAAAGAATTGCATTTGTTTACCAATTACCATTGAAGATACACAACAAGCAATTGCATAGTCATCTCCGTGAACCGGTCTCATTGCATCATCATTTTCATATTGTAATGAACCTGTTTGAATACTCATTTTTGAGCAATAGTTTTTCCAAGCTTCCGGTAAATCTAAACTCCAAAGAACAGTCATATTTGGTTCCGGTGAAGAATCTAGATTAGTTAAAGTGTGCAAAATTCTAAAAGCAGTCTTAGTAACTAATGTTCTTCCATCAAGACCCATACCACCTAGAGATTCAGTAACCCAAGTAGGATCTCCGGCGAATAAATCATCATATTCAGGAGTTCTTAAATGTCTCATCATTCTAAGTTTCATAACGAATTGGTCGATTAATTCTTGAGCTTCACTTTCTGTTAAAGTTCCTTCATCAATATCTCTCTTGATGTAAATATCTAAGAATCCGCCGTTTCTACCAAGGCTCATTGCAGCTCCGTTGTTTTCTTTAACAGCTGCTAAATAAGCAAAGTACAACCATTGAATAGCTTCTTTAGCATTTGTAGCCGGAACAGAAATATCATAACCATATTCCAAAGCCATTTTCTTCATTTCATCTAAAGCTCTGTATTGTTCAGAAAGTTCTTCTCTAAGTCTGATAATATCTTCTGAAGCCAATTCACTTTCCAATTTTCTAAATTCATTTAATTTATCTTCTCTTAATCTGTCAATTCCATAAAGAGCAACTCTTCTGTAATCTCCGATAATTCTTCCACGTCCATAAGCATCTGGAAGACCTGTTAAAAGACCAACAGTTCTAGCTTTTCTCATTTGAGAAGTATAAGCGTCAAAAACACCTTGATTATGAGTTTTTCTAAATTCATTGAAATATTTTTCGATTGTCGGATCCATCTTTAATCCATAAGCATCTAAAGAATTTGTAACCATTCTGTATCCGCCATAAGGATTTACGATTCTCTTCATTGGTTCATCAGTTTGAAAACCTACAATCAATTCATTTTCTTTGTCTAAATAACCTGCAGGATAATTATTAATTCCTGAAACTCTTGTAGTATCAACTTTAATAGTTTTTGATCTAACTTCTTCTAAGATTAAGTCTTCAGCTTTTTTCCATAAGTTTTTAGTTCTTTCAGTTGGTTCAGCTAAGAAACTTTCATCTCCTTCATAAGGTGTATAATTTAATTGAATGAAATCTCTTGTATCAATATTTTCACTCCAATTACCTTTTTTAAAACCTCTCCAAGCGTCCATAAAATCATCTCCTAAAATTTATATTAATTACGTAAACTTATTTACTATGTTTATAGTATATACCCAGAAAAAACTTTCGTCAGTGATTACAATCACAAAAATGATATATTTTCAAACATTTTCATAAAATTTTCAAAATTTTTTTCACTTTGTAAAACTGTATCTAAATTTCTAAATAATTTAATCCATAAATTTTTTTAATCGTTTTCATTAAACAACATAACATATTAATTTTTTTAACAAATTTATTACATCACAATATAGAATTTAAAGCAAAAATAATTTTTAAATCCCTATTCCATTTTTTGCCATTTTGCAATAAGAATCTCACCCTTTCACAATACTTTGCATCATGCGGGTACCCAAGAACTTTGTTGTTTCACAATAAAAAAGGGCTCAAAGCCCCTTTTTAAAGTGAAATTATTTTACATTTTCATATCTATAACCATACGGCCTGTAATAACTCCATCTTCCATTTCTTTGAAAATAGCAGGGGCATCTTCTATTGGACGTTTTTTAACAACCGGAACAACCATTCCTTCTGCACCGAATTGGAACGCTTCTTCCAAATCTTTTCTTGTTCCTATAAGTGAACCGATAATTTCAATTCCGTCAAGAACAGTTTTAACTATAGATACATCCATAGTTTCTGAAGGCAATCCAACTGCTACGACTATTCCTCCTGCTCTTACAGAATTAATAGCTTGATTAAAAGCAACTTTTGAAACAGCGGTAACAACTGATAAATGACAACCACCTGTTTTTTCTTTAATCACTTCAACAGGATTTTCTTTAAGTCCGTTTATGACAATATCTGCACCGCATTCTTTTGCAAGAGCAAGTTTATCGTCATTTATATCAACAGCTACAACGTGAGCATTAAAAACTTTCTTTGCATATTGAACAGCCAAGTTTCCAAGTCCGCCTTCGCCAAGTTCTCTTACAATACCTATACCTTCATGTCCCAAAACACGACCCGGAACCTTTCCAAAATCTCCTTTAGCAACATGCAAGTCAGTGTGGCAAACTCCACAATACTCAACATCTACTAACGCTTCTCCGTAACCCGGTTTTCTGATATCTCTTTCAACCAATTCAACCCAAGTTCCTTCTTTAATTAACAACTACAGCTTTCATAAAAAACCTCCTTCATAAAACTGTTTTATTATAATAATCTCAAAAAATTAACAAATAAATTTTTTATGTGAAATATTTGAAATTATCTTTCATTACATTCTTATTATAACTCCATCAGCAAACGCTGTCAATATTTTTTAACAAAATAATTTAAAATTTTTGTGGTTTATCGTGTTGTTGATGTTTTTAACAAATATTGTTCACAAATAAAAATATATTTTTGAATTTTATTCAAACTTTTTTACTCTCGAAGTATATTGCAAATCACACTTATTCCTAATTAATATAATTATTTTAAAATATTGTAATGGTCAACATTTAAATAAATTTTTTTTAATAAAATATCAATTTTTTCAAAATATTTTTTATTAAAACAAAAAACGTTTTTATTTTTTAAATTGATAAATATATTAATTGTTAAACATAAAATACAATAAAAATTTACCTCTTAAATAAATTTAATTATAATAAAAAAATCTTGAAATTTATTTTTTTTAATGTTAAACTAATGTAAACGAGAACCCTGCTATTCCACAATGTTTTACATTGTGTGGGTAATTGTTCCACAATAAAATTGGATTATTTTTGTAAGATTGTAACAAAATTAGGAGGATATTATGTTTAAGAAAAAATCTAGTTTATTACTAGCTATGCTGTTATTGTTAAGTGCTTGTTCAGCACCCGCCAAGAAAGAGGCGGAAGCTCCTAAACAGCAAACTGAAACTCAAGAGAAAAAAGATAAGATAAATCTGCCTTCTCAGAATTTAATGGCAGTTACTTGGTATCAAACATCTGCAGAAGCTAAAGCGCTTTACACTCAAGGATATAATGCTGCAAAAAAATCATTGGAAGAAAAAATTAAAAATAAAGCTAAAGGCGAAAAATTGGCTGTCGTTTTAGACTTGGATGAAACAGTTCTTGACAACTCACCAATTCAAGCTTATTATGCAATTAACGGAAAATCCTATCCAGAAGGATGGCATGAATGGGTTATGTATGCAAAAGCTGATGTTGTATATGGAGCAAAAGAATTTTTAGATTTTGCAAACAAAAATGATGTTAGTATTTATTATGTAACAGATAGAAATGCAGAAACAGAATTTGAAGCTACTAAGAAAAATCTTTTAGAAAAAGAACTTCCTCTACAATCAGATGGAAACTTAATGTTAAAAGCAAAAGGAGAAAAGGGCAAAGATGCCAGACGTAAAAAAATTGAAGAAACTCATAAGATTGTTATGTTAGTCGGAGATAATTTACATGACTTTGCAACTCCTGAAGACGGATCATTAAAAGGAAGAGATAAATTCGTTAAAGATCATGCAAATGACTGGGGAGATAAATATATAATGTTACCAAATCCAATGTATGGAAGTTGGGAAGGAACTTTATACAATAATGATTTTAAAAAATCTGATGAAGAAAAAGATAAACTTAGAAAATCAGCTCTAAAAGTATTTAATATTGAAAAAAATACAGTTGAAGAGCATAAATAGAAATTAAATTAAAATTTTTAAAATCAAATTACAATTTTACAAATTAAGACTAGCTACTTTTGATTTATTTCATAAATAATTAAGAAGTAGATTATTTTACAACGAAAACCCACCCGCTTGATGTTTAACATCTTTCAGGTGGGTTTGTTTTTATCTTAAATCTTATAACATAAATGCCTTATATGCTTTATAACTCATATAAACATCTATTTTACTTGTAACTTCATAAGGTGAGTGCATACTCAATGTAGCAGGACCTGCATCTAAAACTTCTGCACCATATTTTGCAAGAAGTAATGCGATTGTTCCGCCACCACCTTGATCTACTTTACCAAGTTCTGAAGTTTGCCATACAACATTATGTTCTTTAAATACTTTTCTAACTTCCGCTAAAAATTCAGCATTTGCATCACTTGAACCGAATTTTCCACCGCTTCCGGTATATTTGCAAATTGAAATTCCTGAGCCGATAAATGCAGAGTTCATTTGTTCACAAACATCAGGAAAATCAGGATCAAAACCAACTGTAACATCTGCTGATAAAACTTTAGAATTTTTTAAAGAACGATTAACTTTTAATTGACAAAATTCTCCTTCAAGATTTACAAGTTCAGTCATTGTATTTTCCCAGAAATATGATGCCATACCTGTATTACCCATTGAACCTATTTCTTCTTTATCCATAAATAATCCACAGGCTGTTTTCTTAGGATTTTCAATTTCAAAAATAGCACGCATTGTTGTAAAAGCACATACTCTATCATCTTGACCATAGCTTAAAACCATTGATCTGTCAAATCCTAAATCTCTTGCTTCTCCTGCTGGTACAATTTCCAATTCAGCAATTTTAAAATCTTCTTCTTCAAAATTATATTTTTCTTTTATCAATTTTAAAACATTTTCTTTAACAGCGTCTTTTTCAGTATCTTTTAAAGGTATATTTCCCATTAGAATATTCATTTGTTCTCCAACTAAGGCTTCACGAGCTGTTTTACCTAATTGGTTTTTAGATAAGTGAATTAATAAGTCTGTTACACAAAATACAGGATCACCTTTATCTTCTCCAATATGTATATCTATTTTTTCTCCGGCAGAATTGTAAACAACTCCATGAATTGCCAAAGGAATAGTTGCATATTGATATAATTTAATTCCACCATAATAGTGAGTCTTTAATTTTGACAAATTATTTGCTTCATACAAAGGATTTTGCTTAACATCCAAACGCGGACTGTCAATATGCGCCCCAACGATATTCAATCCGTTTTCTAAAGGTTCAGTCCCCATTACGAAAAGAGCTACTGACTTATTTTTATGATTTATATAAAACTTATCTCCCGCCTTAAATTTTTCACCGGATTTATAAAGTTCTTCCAAATCTCTAAAGCCCTTTTCCTTCGCTTGACGAATAATTTCTGTACAAGCAAGTCTTTCTGTTTTTGCAACTGATAAAAACTTTTTGTAGTCTTCGCAGAAACTAAAAACTAAATCTTTTTCTGCATCTTCAATTTGTAACCATGCACTTTTGTTAGTCATAACCTTCCTCCTAATATAAAATATTTTACAAGACCATTATAACATAATTAAGTTGACAAGTAAAATTATAAAATTAACTTATAGTAACTTTCCCCGCTTCACATTTTATCTTCATATTAACATCAGAAACTCTGTTTTTTCTTCCGCTTTTATCAAATCCTGCAAAGGATTCTCCGAAAATTTTTACACTTCCCATTCCAACACTATATTCATATTCTATTTCTCCATACAATTTATCAACTTCAAGTGTAGCATTTCCCGCCTTGACATCAAGTTCAAACATATCTTGATATTCAACATCTCCTCTGATATTTCCGGCATTTACTTCAACATCAAAGTTCTTAACTTCAAGATTATTTAGATTTACATTTCCGGCATTTACTTCTAAATTAAAATCTCTAAGCTCTAAATCTTTCATTTTAATACTTGAAGCATTAATTTCTCCACAAATTGAAACATCTTCAGGAACATAAATTGTAAGTGAAGAATCCTTAATAAAATCATCATCAATTATAATTCCTCTATCATCAAGATGACCAACTAAACCCTTATTATAAATTTTCAATTTATTTTGAGTTTTTTCACAATACAATTTAGTTCTTCTTAAATTTCTTGACTTCACTCTAACAACTTCATCTTCACTGATTTCAAATTTTACACTTAAAGTATTAAAATCAATTTCTATATCGTCAATATCTTCAAAAAAAGTGTCCATATTTGCATTTGAATAGTCCATTTCTTCCTCCTCATAAATTTCATAATCTTCATCTTCACTAGGTTGATAATTAACTCTAACATACTTTTTATTATATCTGCCCGGATTTTTTGAAATATCATTAATTAGCATATTATAAAGTCCCTTTATCATCCACGCAAAAATATAAACTAAAACTATAAATACTATAACTTTCCAACCCCAAGTAATAATTGATTCGGGATTAAAAATAAATGAAAAAGGTAAAGTGAGCAAAGAAATCAATAATCCCACAACAGAAAATACAATCCAAATTACAAAGCAAAGAATTGCTATAACAAAAATTGGAACTAATAATGGAAAAGAAAAAATTCCAAGTCCTACAAGAGATAATTTTTTCCAAAAACTATTTTTCTTTCTACCACTTCTTTCACTTTTTTCCTCTTCAATTTCAATATCTTCTGCCAAAATTTCCATTGCAATTTTTCTCGGATTTCCAAAACTTTCAGGAACTTCATCATCAAGACCGATTCCCTGCTCATCAAACATTTCATTGTAAAAATTCTCTACATTTTGCCTTTCTGTCCTCGAAATATTTTTTAGATAAGACATAAGCTTTCGCATAAAAGTTCTTCTACTCATCATTACCTCCAACAATTTGATTTACCTGCTTAACATATATATTCCATTTTTCTTTATTAAAATTTAAAACATCTCGACCTGCCCCTGTTATACGATAATATCTTCTATTTCTACCATCAAAAGCTACATCATAACTATCCAAAAGACCATTTTTTAAAAGTCTTCTCAAAACCGGATAGAGAGTTGACTCTGAAATTTCAATGGTAGCCATAAGTTTTTGAGTAATCTCATAACCATAAGTATCACTTCGATTAACTATCGCCAGAACACAAAAGTCTAAAATTTCTCCCTGAATTGAAAACATAACTACTCCTTTCTCAAAACATTATTAACTTACTTATATTATATAATGTATAGTATGTAAAGTCAATATATTTTTTGGGATTTTTTTGTTTTGTAATTTAATAAAAAATAATTTTTAGTCTTTTAAGATTTCTTTCGGAAATATAAAACAATCAATAATTGAGATCTCTCGACTACGCTCGAGATGACGTGTTGGGAGCTTTTCTTTCCAAAGTAACATGACGTGAACTATTTTTTATACAACATATTAATAATTTCCATTTTATTAAATTATTTTTATTTTTTAACTGATATTTATATTTTTTTAGTGTTTTTTGAAGTTTGTTTACTACTAACGTTAAGCATTAAAACGAAGCGTTCCCCATATACGTCATCTCGACCGAAATGAGTGAAACGAATGAAGCGGAGAGATCTCACACTTTTGTTGCAAACAAAAGTGAATGTATCATAGATACATCAAAATCTCATAAAAAAACAGTGAATTCAAAAATTCACTGTTATAAATATATTTTATTTAATTCTATTATAAAATAAAAATAAGCTACTATTAGCCTTTTACATCAAGACTTTTTTATTATCAAATTTTTTTACATCTGATGAATTACAACTTAATTTAGTTTAAAAATCCTATCATAGATTTTTTCTTCATTAGATTTAATAATTTTTCTGTCTAAAACTTCTCCTTCTCTTAATCCTGATATTACTATATTGCTACTTGATTTCATACCTTTTATTGTATCCATAGCAAGTTCATATATATAAATTTCTCTTCCAATTTCGAAATTAAAAATACCATTTTCGAGTATTTTATCGTCAAATTTAGCCCAAATATCAATGAAACTTTTTATATCGGTAGCTATCTTTTTTATATCTTTATGTGTAACTGTTAAAGATAAATCATTCTTTGCCTGATTTCTAAATATATGAAAAACAGAGCCTTTACTTTCTAGTATAAATGGAAATCTAACAGCTTGTACTATCTTATCGTTACTGTTGATAGTCCTAATAACTTCTTCAACTTCTAATTTATCTTTCCCGAAAAAATTGACCGGATTATATGCTTCATCACTTGATAAAAATATAAATCTTTTTACGTATTCAGAATTTAACACTTTATTAATAAATTTCTTCGTGTTTTCAACATTAACATTATGATAATAATCTCGATAAATTTCGTTGTATTTAGTATTTTTTATAACAGCAGAATGAATAACAATATCAGGTTTTAAAGTATCCATTAAATTTAAAGCCTCGTCAGAATAAGCATCAAAAGGAATGAATTTTACTTTTTCATTTTTTATACTTTTCTCAACAACAACTATCTCATTTTCATTAATATCTGTTCCAATAACATAAAAACCCTTATCTATATAGTACTTTGCTAGCTCAAATCCTACAGTTCCACAAATTCCAGTAATATAAACCTTATTTTTCATATTTTCTCCCATAATTGATATAAACATCTTACTCATAAAACGGATTGTTGTTTTCGTATTTTTCGTTGAAATCGACTTTATGTCCATTTATTTCATAGCCTAATAGTAAATTTATGTTTACATTTTCTGCTGCTCTAAAGATTGAACTATCGACATTTTTAAAGTCTTTTTTCAAGTTTTCGATTAAGTCTTTTATTTGATATCTTTTGTTTCCAATTTTTTTAGCTGCAACCATACAAGCACAATTTAAAGGCATAAGTCCTGTTGACTTCATCCACCTTATTATATACTCTTCTTCTATAAGATATAGAGGCCTTATTATTTCCATATCTTCAAAATTTTTCGCCTTTAGTTTAGGTGGCATTGTCTTAAAACTTCCAGCACAAAGCAAGTTAAGCATTGTTGTTTCAATGACATCATTAAAATGATGACCTAATGCCAATTTGTTACATCCAAGTTCTTTAGCTTTTGCATAGAGCGAACCTCTTCTCATTCTTGCACACATATAGCAAGGATAATCTCCTGCAATTTTGTCTGCAACCGCAAAAATATCAGCAGGATAATATGTAAGAGGGATTTCAAGATATTTTGCATTTTCTAAAAGTAATTCTTTTATGGACGGATGATAACCCGGATCCATCGCAATAAATTCAAGTTCAAAATTATCTTTTCCATTCTTTTTAAGCTCTTGAAAGAGTTTTGCCATAATCAAGCTATCTTTTCCGCCTGAAACAGCAACTGCAATCTTATCTCCGTCTTCTATTAAATTGTATTCTTTAATCGCCTTTACAAATTTTGACCAAATATGTTTTCTATATCTTTTTATCAGCGACCTTTCAATATCTTTAAGCTCGGCTCTTTCGTTTTCAGGAAAAAGAACAGGACAAGTCGCCTGTAAATTATTTTCTCTATTTTCCATTATATCTTTTATTTCCTTATTTTCCATATTACTCCTATTTTTTCTACATATATCTTATTCTAATTTTATCCAATCTTTATCAATAGAAAATTCGTCAGAATCCCAACCATTTTCAATTTTACAAATATCATATATATGTTTTTTATTATTATGGTCATAATATGATAATTTTACATTATCAAATTTTTCTTTATTTTTGCTCTTTTTTAGCGAAAAATAACATTTAAAATTAACAATGCTTTTAGAAGGAATTACAAACGAATATGAACCTTCATTCGCACAAATTTCTTTTATTTTCTTATTATCTTCAGTATAATTATAGTATTCAATACTAGTAAATTTATCTACTTCCTCTTCTCCTTCATACAAATACATTGAAAGGTCTCTAACAACTTTTAAAACAGATGAAGTATTTTGAATTTCAAATTTTATAGGAATTTCAAATAATGTTATATCAAATTTTCTTATTCCCCACGGTTTACATGAAAGATGAGAATAAATCCTTTTGTAGAAAATTAATAGATTTCCTCTGTTAGCCATAATTTTTTCAACAATAATCACCCCTATACTAGAAGCAAACCCTAATATTCCACCTAATACTGTAAAAATAATTTTTTCTATCAATTCACGAGACATAAATTTAACCCTTTCTAAACTAGTATATTTATTAAAAAATTATTTATGATATATTTGATTATTCATAATTTTAAAAGCTCTGTAGATTTGTTCCAATAATACAACTCTAAATAGTTGGTGTGGGAGTGTGAATTTTGAAAAGGAAAGTTTGAAATTACTTCTTTTCTTTATTTCATCTCCAAGTCCGAAACTTCCACCGATTACGAATATAAATTTTGAGTTTCCGTCATTCATTTTATCTTCTAAAAATTTTGAAAAGTCTTCACTGCCTATTGTTTTTCCTAAAATTTCAAGGGTTATAACAAAATCGGAATCTGAAATTTTATTTAAAATTCTTCCCTCTTCTTTTTTTAATACATTTTCAATTTCCAATTTACTTGGAGTTTGTGTCAAAATTTTTTCTTCAGGAATTTCAATGATTTCAATTTTTGAAAAGACTGAAATTCTCTTTTTATATTCATCACAAGCATCTTTAAAAAATTTTTCAGATAGTTTTCCTACACATAAAATTTTTATATTCATACTACACTTCCGTTATACTGCTGTTATCAAATCTCTTTGCAACTTCTAAATTCGTATATTGTATTACATTTTCTTTATTTAAAATTCCAAAAACTTCGTCATAAGCTAGTTTTTCTTCATTATTGGTTTCGCTTAAATGTCCAAGATATACCTTTTTGCATTTGTCAGTTACAACTTCGGAGAGTACATTTCCACTTGTAACATTTGAAATATGACCGAAATCCCCCAAAATTCTCTGTTTTAAATTGTAGTCATAAGGTCCGTTTTTAAGCATTTCTAAGTCGTGATTTGCCTCAAAATAAAAAATCTTTGAACCTTTAATCTTTTCTTTCATGTGGTTTGTAATAATTCCCGTATCAGTTAAAAGGCTGACTTTCCCATAATCCGTATTAAAAACAAAGCCCATTCCTCTCGCACAATCGTGAGAAATTTCCAAGGTATATAAATCAAAAAAAGAAAATCTGTGTTTCTTTTCAGTGCCGATAACCACAATATTTTCATCTTTAATTTTACCTAGTTTGGATGCTCCGGCAGTCAATGTTTCAACATTACTGCAAATCTTGATGTCATAACGTCTGGAAAGCACTCCAGCACCTCTTATATGATCAATATGTTCATGAGTTAAAAATATCAAGTCAATTGTACTTGGATCTACTCCTAAGCATTTAAGATTGCTTTCAATTTTTTTGCCACTAAAACCTGCATCTATTAAATATCTTTTATTATCAACTTCTAAAAAGCAACAATTCCCATCGCTTCCGCTAAAAAGCGGACAAAATCTTAAGCTCATATTTCCTCCATTCATACAAGCTTTATTTTATCATATTTTTAATAAAAAATCCAAAAATTTACATAAAAAAATTAGGCTTTCACCTAATTTTTATCAATAAAACTAAACAATTTTTTTAATCTTAAAATTTTAAATAAACATTCTCTAAAAAAATCTATAAATATTCCAATACAAAATATAGAAATTACTGTTATTGTTATTGAAATTACCATTTCTTTAGTCGGATAATCCAAAAACTTTTCAAATTGTCCAGCTATATATTTATTTCTAATTACTTTATGCTCGTGTATTAAATAAACCGAAAAACAAAGAGGAGAAAGAAAAGAAATTATCTTTCCTAAAAATCCTAATTTTAGTTTTGAAAATAGAACAAGCAATGCAATTCCTGATAACAGCATAGTTGGAGATGTGTATGAAACTAAAGTATATTTGAAGTTTTCAACTCCTTTTAATTTCATATAATTTGTCAAATATAGACTTCCAAATTCCAAAGCTACACAAACAATAAATAATAATAGCATTAAAATTTTAGAAAATTTTATATTCAAATTATACTTTCCTATAAAACCGCCAATTAAATATAAAACCATTAACCATACAAAACTATATCCATTTTTGCAATGAAAAACATCTCCTGCATAAATAAAAGGAAGTATAGAAACTACGATTATTATCATAATAATTGCATTTCTAAGTTGCTCATACTTTAAATTTTGTAACCCCACATTTAATATTGGCATAAAGAAAAATAGGCAGAAATATGCTGTAAAATACCAATATTTTGTATTCAAAACAGGAAAACAATAAGTGATAAAAGTATTGTAATCATATTCTACAACTCCACATTTACAAGCTATTAAATATATTAAAATAGAATAAAAAGCAACTCTAAGCCATAATAAAATTATATTGGAATACTTATTTTTTGAATTGACTCCAACAAAACCGGATATCAAAGCATAACAATTCACAGCCACATAAGAAACTATCTCTATTATCCATACTATATTAAATTTTGTACTTCCAAAATATAATTTTTCACTCGATAAAATTCCACCATGATACAAAATATGCAAATTTACAATCATAAACATTGTAATAATTCGAAGCAAATCAATTCCATAGTTTCTATTTTTTATTTCTAAATCTATTTGCAAAATTTTACCCTCACTATAAAAACTAGCTTAAAACAATAGTCCTTATTTAACTATTTATATAAAATCGCCTTTCTACCAAAAACTTCATACTGACTAAGAGATTTTTCAAAATCAAGGAATACTTTTTTATTTTGATTGACAGCTTCTATATGATAGAATCCTTTATCATTATATCCAATTAATAACACTGAATGATACCAAGCACTGGCAATAATAGTTTCTCCATCACCAACATTAATAATATTTGAAGGTATAACTCTAGAAAGCCATATTTGAACTGTATGTCCTTGAGAAAGCTGTAATTTAATATCCTCAAAAGATGCTCCTGAAAAATCTTCAATTGTTGGAACAAACTTTTTTAGAACAGGAACCAATGCACTTGGATAACAAGCAGGAAACACTCCTTGATACAAATGTTCTTTAGGATTTCCCATAACTCCGGTTCTTGGATCTCCGGTATTAGGTAATAATTTTAACAATTCAGGTGGAGTTATTGAAACGCCTTTGCTATATAATCCACTTGCTGCAGAATATAGCCAACAACCCGTGTAATATTTATCATCATCAAAATTATATGCCTTAATACCTTCTTCTATAAGCATACTATCAGGAATTTCTATTTCTTCACCATCTTTATAATATTTCCCGTCATAATATTTATTAGCATACTTTCCATCTACTAAAAATTTTCCTTCTAATACTCCGGTATATTTACTACCATTCTCAAAATAAAGTTCTTCTATTCCGTCATAATACCATCCATTTGCTAATTTTTTATCCTTATCAAAGAATAAACCGTTTATATAAACTTCTCCTTCGGTTTCAATTCCGTCTTTATATAATTTTTCATTATATAAACCATTTGCATACTTTCCATCTACAAAATATTTTTCTCCACTTGCATCCTTTGCAAATCCAGTATGCTTTTTACCATTTTGGAAAAAATACCATGCAGTTCCATCATCATACCACCAGTTTGCAGGTTTTAAATCTTCTCCATAGAAAATTCCATCTACATAGACTTTTCCTTCTGACTTTATTCCGTCTTTATAAAGTATGTCATTATAAATTCCACTACCATACTTTCCATCTACAAAATATTTTTCTCCACTTGCATCTTTAGCAATTCCGGTAAATTTTTCTCCTTTTTGGAAAAAATACCAACCTGTTCCGTCATCATACCACCAATCTGCAGGCTTTCCTTCTCCATAGAAAACTTTGTCAACATAGCCTTTCCCGTATTTTCCATCTTTAAAATACATCTTACCGTTTCCGTCAGTTGCAAAGCCCGTATGCTTTTTACCATTTTTGAAAAAATACCAGTCACTTCCGTCATCATACCAGCCATTCGCAGTTTTTCCTTCTTCATAGAAAATCTTATCAACATAAGCGGTTCCATATTTTCCGTTTTTAAAATACATCTTACCGTTTCCATCAGTTGCAAAGCCTGTATGCTTTTTACCATCTTTGAAGAAATACCATTCAGTACCATCATCATACCAGCCATTTGCAAATTTTCCATTTTCATCATAAAAAATATTTTCCACATAAACTAACTTTTTCTCATTTTCATTTATATTTTCAGCAAAAAGTATACTATTAAATCCTAAATGAAAAATTAATAAAGAAAAAAACATTAAAAATACTTTTTTAAATACTTTCATTTAATCCTCCTAAAAAATAAAAATACTCTACTAATGATTATATAATAGTTAAACAAAAATGTCAACTGCGTATTAACTTGTATTAAACAAATTAACAATTTAATTTTTTTAAGCAAAAAGGTCATCTTGAAACTCAAGATGACCTAATATTTACTTAGGAGATTTCTCAAAGTCAATAAAATTCTCCTTAAATCTAAATTTCTTCACAATCTTCCCATTCTATATCTTCTTTTTCTAAAAGTTCTAAAAGTTTTGGCTTTAAAATTGGACTACATTCCCAAGCAATTCCACAACCTGCTGATAAAACTCTAGGAACAGGGACAAGTTTTCCAGAAAGGTTATTTTCTCTGCACACACTTTCAGTTGCCATTGCCTCTGCAGTAGTATAAAATGTTATATACAGCTTAGTCTCTTTCATTATTCTACAATAATTTCAAAATCCAATCCAACTTCTTTTACAGAAGTTTTTTTGCCTTGACTGTTTGCAAAATGAGTTATATTTTTTACAACATGAGCTTCACTGGCTAAGACTTTGTATGTTTCATTTTTATTTTCTCTAAGGGCATCTTGTAAAATTAAAACTGGTTCAGGACAAGATAATCCTCTAACATCTAATTCTTTCATATAAATCTCCTTAAATTTTATCTATTCTTTTCTTTTCTCAATCCACAGAAAGCTACAATAAATAGAACAACTATTGAAACAATAACAAATATTTGTCCATTTATTCCAGGTCCACCTGCTGCAGCTTTAATTCCTTTTGCTGCATTTTCAAGTGCTGCTGCACCTGCTGCCAATTTGAAGTTATGAGCAAAGGCAGCTCCTACGAACATTCCCAGTACAGTAATAACTGAGTCTGAAGATCCTGTTCCTGCAAGAACTAATTGTCTTAATGGACAACCACCAAGTAATACTGCACAGAAACCAACAGCATACATAGATAATATGTTCCAAATTGTTTGAGCATGAGCTATAGGTCCAAAAGCGACAAATTTGAAATTTCTTGTTGCTATATTATAGATTAACATAACGATGAAAATTCCGCCTATTACTGAAAATAATCTAAAGTCTTTTAGTAAAATTATATCTCTAAGTGAACCTGCAAAACACATTCTGCTTTTTTGTGCGATTACACCAAATACAAGTCCTACTCCAAGTGCTGCATACCATACTGCATGCATGCTTCCGGGTCCTTTTTTACTAAAAACGTAAAGTGATGGAACAGCAATAACTAAAGCGAATAGCACTGCTACAACTATCGGTAAAACATATCCATTTTCTTTTTTAACAGGATAAGCTCTTCCTAAACTGAATCCTTTTCTTAAGAAGAATGCACCTGTTGCAACTCCTGCTGCAAACCCAACAAATCCTACATAAGAACTAATATCTCCTGCTGACATTCTTAAAATCATTCTTAAAGGACATCCTAAGAATACAAGAGCACAAACCATCATTATTACACCTAAGAAAAATCTTATAACGGGTGATGAACCGCCTGTCGATCTGTATTCTTTTGTAAATAATGAAATTAAAAATGCACCTAAAATAATACCTACTATTTCCGGTCTGAAATATTGAACCACTTCTGCATTATGGAACTTCATAGCTCCTGCAGTATCTCTAATAAAACAAGCTATACAAAAAGCCATATTTTTAGGATTGCCTAAATATGCAAGTAAAGCAGCGCCAATACCTGCGATAATTCCCATAGTCAACAATCCTTTTTTTGTGTTAAAAAAACGCATTTTATTACCTCCTATCGTCTATAATTTTTTTAATTGCGTTTATAGCATGCTCTACCTCTTCAAAAGTATTTGAATGAGAAAAGCTAAATCTAACCATACCTTGTTCAACAGTCCCAAGTGCTTTGTGTATAAGAGGCGCACAGTGAGCTCCGGGTCTTGTTGAAATTTTATACTCTTCATATAAAATATTACTAACTTCAGAAGAGTCCATATCTGAAATATTTAAAGAAACTATCGGCGCTCTTAGGCCTGTTCCAAAATCTCCATAAACCTTAACTTCTGGAAATTTAGTTACTCCATCATAAAATCTCCTTGCAAGTTCCAAAGCTTTATTAGTTAAATTTTCCATTTTATTTCTTAAAATATAGTCAATAGATGCGTGAAGCCCTGCAATTCCATGTGAATTTAAAGTACCAGCTTCAAGTCTTGTTGGCATCTTATCAGGTTGAAATTCATCATAGCTATGAGTTCCACTTCCACCAACTATAAAAGGTCTTATGTACACTTCTTCTCTGACACATAAAACGCCTGTTCCCTGTGGTCCAAGCATAGATTTATGTCCTGTAAAACATAGAACATCAATATTCATCTCTTTCATATCTATATTAAAAGCTCCTGCAGTTTGAGATGCATCTACAACAAAAAGAAGATTATTATTTCTACAAAAATCTCCATACTTTTTTAAATCTGTAATATTTCCCGTAACATTTGATGCATGAGTTATAACTATCGCCTTCGTATTCGCTTTAATTAAAGATGGAATCTGATCAAAATTAATAACTCCATTTTCAGAAACTCCTATGTAACTTACTTCAACACCCTTTTCTTTCAAATAATTTATAGGTCTTAAAACAGAATTATGTTCTGCAACGGAAGTGATTATATGGTCATTTTCTAAAAATAATCCATTTATTGCAATATTTAGACTTTCAGTTGCATTTTTTGTGAAAACTACCTGACGGGAATTTCCAACATTAAACATCTTTGCTAATTTTTTTCTGGTTTCAAAAACAATCCTATCTGCACTTAAACTTTCTTCATGAACTCCACGAGAGGAGTTACCAAAGTTTTTCATTGCATTTACAACTGCATCAATAACTTCTGCAGGTTTGTTTTTTGTAGTCGCTGCATTATCAAAATAAATCATCTTAATCCTCCTTCGTGAAAAAATTTTTTTTATTTACATACCAAATATCAAAAAATAAAATTTCAAGATTGTTTTTTTTTTGCGAAATTTATCATAATGGAAACAATCTTCTAATATATTTACCACAAGGCATAAATATATTATAATTATGTCAAAACTTCAATTTGATAATTTTTATATTGTTGTTTTGATGAAAGAAGAACCTCACCCTTCCTCGATGCTTTGCATCGGGTGGGTGCCCGAGAACCTTGTTGCTTCGCAATTAAAATATGTTTATCATAAGGCATAAACCTATTAGTATTATATATCAATATATCGATATTGTCAAATTTTAGATAAATTTCACTAAAAATATCTATATAGATTATATTTCTTAATCAATTTAGATTATTAAAAATATACTTCCATATAATTATTGTAAATACACTATTTTAAAAATTTATTTTTTGCTAATTATTATATTTATATAAAAAAAATTAATTAATTATATTTTTTAATGGAATTCATATAATGACTTAATACTCTTTAAAAATCCTAAAAATTATGCTATACTATTTTTAATTACTTATATGTTTATATCGCAAAAAAAGTTATTTAATTATTGTATTAAAAACTTTTTTGAAAAATAAGTAATTAAAATATATTGTAGGAGGAAGATATGCAAAATTATTTAGTTTTAATCGGTATTGTTATAATTGTTGTAGGTTTTGTGTTAAAACTTGATGTAATTTCTGTAGTTTTAATCGCCGGTTTTGCAACAGGTCTTGCCGGAGGTAAAAGTATTGTTGAAATTTTGGATATTATAGGTAAAGGCTTTGTAACAAACAGATATATGAGTTTGTTTTTTACTACACTTATAGTAATAGGCATTATGGAAAGAAATGGTCTTAAAGAAAAAGCCGCCGACGGAATACGAAAAATCAAAGGAGCAAGTGCAGGTTTGGTTATCTGGTTATATTTACTTATCCGTTGGATTGCAGCGATATTTTCTTTGCGTTTAGGTGGACATATCCAATTTGTAAGACCTTTAATTTTACCTATGGCTGAAGGTGCTGCTACTAAAACAGTTGATCTTACAGAAACTAAACTTGAAGATTTAAAGGGATTGGCAGGTGCCGTTGAAAACTACGGTAACTTTTTCGGACAAAATATATTTCCGGTTTCTTCAGGTGTTTTACTTATAGTTTCTACTCTTAAAGATAAGGGCCACACAATAACCGGAGCACAAGTAGCTTATTATTCTTTATTTGCAGGTGTGGCAATGATTATTTTGTCAATTGTTCAATGTTTCTTGTTTGAAATGAAACTTAGAAAGGCTGGTGAAAAAAATGTTAAAATGGATAAGTAGTAATACATTCTTTATTGACGAATTTGTATATATTCTTTGTGGATTAATTTCAATTTTAACAGCTTTTAGAGGTTTAAAAAATAAAGAAGCGAGAATAGGTACGTTTTTATTTTGGTTTTTAGTTGGAATTATATTTGCATTTGGAGGATTTTTAGTTAAATATCTACCTGATCAAGGTGGTATTATTGTCGGTGCAATGCTTGTTGTTTGTGGAGTTCTTACTCTTACAAAACAAGTTAAAATCGGTGAATTTACTCCTCCAACAGATGAAGAGAGAAGAAAAAATGCAGATAAAATCGGTTGGAAAATTTTTATTCCTGCATTAATAATGGCAGGTCTTGCGTTTTTAATGTCACAATTTAAATCATTTAACTTCATAATCGGAACTGATGCTAAAGGTAAAGATATAATTTTCGGATTCTCAACTGCACAAGTCTTAGGAGTTTCAGCAGTAATTGCATTTATAATTGCTTTGTTAATTGCTAAACCAAAGGTTGAAGATATGAAAGAAGATACTTCAAGACTTTTAATGCAAGTTGGAGCTTCAAGTTTATTACCTCAACTTTTAGGAGCACTTGGAATTGTATTTACTGCAGCAGGTGTAGGAAACTTAATCGGAAACTTTGCCGGAAGTATCGTTGGTGATGGTGGAAGAGTTGCCGGTGTCGTAGCTTACTGCTTAGGTATGGTAATCTTCACTATGATTATGGGCAACGCATTTGCAGCATTTACTGTAATTACAATCGGCGTAGGAATTCCTTTTGTAATAGCACAAGGTGGAAATCCTGCAGTAGTAGGAGCACTTGGAATGACTTGCGGTTATTGTGGTACTCTATTAACTCCTATGGCTGCAAACTTCAATATTGTTCCGGGCGCAATACTAGAAACTAAAGATAAATATACGATTATAAAAACACAGGCACCTATGGCTCTTGCAATGATTTTAGTTCATATAGTGCTTATGTTAGTATTAGCATTTTAGGAGATGATTAAATGAAAATTTTAGTTAGTGGATTTGACCCTTTTGGAGGAGAAAAAATTAATCCCGCAATTGAATCTGTAAAATTATTACCGGACGAAATTAAAGGCGCGAAAATAATTAAATTGGAAATTCCAACAGTCGCAAGAAAAAGTCTTAAAAAGCTTGAAGAAGTTATTGAAATTGAAAAACCGGATGTTGTAATAAATGTAGGACAAGCGGGTGGAAGACCTGATATAACTGTTGAAAGAGTTGGAATTAATATGGATGACTTCAGAATAAAAGATAACGAAGGAAATCAACCGATTGATGAAAAAATTGCTGAAGATGGACCAGACGCTTATCTTGTAACAATTCCTATCAAAGCTATGGTTCAAAAAATGATTGAAAACAAAATTCCTGCATCTGTTTCAAATACAGCAGGAACATTTGTTTGTAACCATGTTTGCTATGGAATGGCACATCTTGCAAGTACAAAATATCCGAATATGAGAACAGGCTTTGTTCATATTCCATTTTTACCAGAACAAGTTGTAGATAAGAGAAATATGCCATCAATGCCTCTCGAATTAATTGCAAAAGGGTTAGAATATGCAATCGAAGCTATAATTGAAAACAAAGAAGACATTAAAGTAGAAGGCGGAGCAACTCATTAGTATATAACAAAAAGGTTAGAGAATTAAAAAACTCTAACCTTTTTTCATATAGGATAGTGTCGCTTTTATATAAGTCCTTTACAGGACTTACTACTATTTGCAACCAAATAATCTAAATTAGACCTAGATTCTCTCCGTTACACTCCGGTCGAAATGACATATTGAGAGAATTTTTATGCTAAGTACTATGACGTGAAATATTTTATTACCTTTATTAATTTAATGATAACTTACACTTAACGTCTAGCCATCAAATAAAGATTCCCCCTTATACGTCATTTCGACCGGAGTGAAACGGAGCGGAGAAATCTCATACTTTTGCTTTAGCAAAAGTGAATGTATCGTAGATACATCATAATACTGACTTTTCTTATTTTTACTTTAAGTAAAATAGTCTTTAAAAATAATATTAACAATTACAGAACTTTATAAAATCTCCAGAGTCATTATATCAAATGCTACAATGACTCCGTCAGATCTATTATCACTTGTAAACAAGCAAACCTAAGTAGAGATGACGTGTTAAGTGTTTTTTCTACACAATGTTATGACGTGAAATGTTTTATTGAACATATAATACTTTTTACAATTTTTTATATTTTAAAATTACAAGACTTTTTTATCATAGGCAAGTCTTTCAAGTTCTCCTTGCAAAATTACTTCACCGGCATATTTATAACCACAGGACATAATAAAATTTCTCATTTTTTTATTGTCTTTATGGGTATCAATTCTTAAATCCATTCTCTTTCTCTTTGCAAGATTTTCAATATAGCTCATCATTTTCTTAGCAAAACTTTGCTTTTTATATTCATTTGAAGTCGCTACCTTATGAATACTAATATAAGGAAGTGAAGTATTCCATTTTCCATTTATATTCTCATAATCTTCATCAATTCCTTCAACCAAACAAACTGTAGAAACAATTTTTCTATGATATTCTAAAACATATAGATCAACTCCTAAATGCTCATCAACATCTTTAAAACTTGGAACATATTGACCTTGCCATTGATCAACTCCATCAGTTTTTAAAGCTTCCGCTCCGTCGAGATATATTTCTAAAATACTTTCTCTATCTGATTCATTAGCCATTCTAAATATCAAAACTTCATATTTTAAATTTAAAGAAATAAAAAAGGAAAAAATAAATATACTAATAACCAAAATAGCAAATAAAATTCCAATAAAGTATTTAACATTCAATCCTAATATTGAATCAAAAAATATATATACAAACAAGAAATCAAATTCAAAATTTAAAATATTCAACATTTTTAAAATATTCTTATAAAAATTATTTGAAATAGTATAATTTATAGAATTAATATACTTAAATCCAATCTTAAAAGCAAATTCTATTAATACTAAAACAACAAGCAAAACAAAATCTCCAGTAGATGCTTTAAATACCAATCCAAATAAAAACATAATTAACAAAATAATTAATTTAAAATTATCTGTTATACTCTTATTTTTATAAAACGGATTCATTACTTTATTTTAACTCCTATATTTTTAATAATTCTCCATTGAGGAATTTTCCCATTATCTCCCCAATATTCATCAAGTTTTGAAATTTTCCCATTTTCTAGCAATATAAAGGAATTAACATAAAATGAAGATTTATCAAAAACATTTATTACTTTTGCAACTGCAATAATTAAATTTCCGATTTGTTCAACCCTTTCAACTTCTCCACCCCATTTATCAGGATAAGTGCAATTAACTTCAATAAACTCATCAACAGTAAATCTTTCATTAGTATTATGCCAATCAATATAAGCATCTTCATTAAAAAATTTTTTAATCTCCAAAGCATTTTGACTTAAAACCATATCAAAAAATTTATAAACATCGAACATATTTACTCCTTTTTTCTATAATAATTTTATTAAATTTATATATAATGTATATTATACTTAAAATAAAATGAAAATTCAAATTAGTTTGAATATAGTTCTTTTTATAAATTAAATTTATATTTTAGTTTAATATTTTGTACAAAAAATTATTTGAAATATATTATAAATAATTTTGATTTTTTATTCGAATTATGATACAATATACTTAAAATACAATGCCAGTATTATAAAACATATCTTATAGAAAGGAGCTAAACAATGGAAGAAATAAAATCAACAGTTGATGAAGCAATTGAATACTCTTCTTTTGCAAAAGGTGATAAGTGGGCTGATCAATAAAGATCATTATTAAAAATCATGAAAAAGAAGTTAGTCTATAAATTTGATAACAATTTTATTTTTAGAGTCGAATTTTTCGGTGGCATACTCTTTAATCGAGATACTTTTATCACTTATGAACTAACTAAGGAACATACTAAATATCTGCTTTTATTATATGAATTCGGGAAAATAACAGCAGATGAATGTTCTTCCTTAGATAAAAATGAGATATCAGTATTTATAGCTCAAATTAAAAAATTAAACATTTTTAACATCAATGCAGGTATTAATGCACATTCATATTATTATAATCCTGATGAATTGTTATCGTGTATATATAGTTTTTGGAGTAATGGAAAACGTCATTTATCCTTTCCTTTACAGATTGCATTTTATCCCAGTTTAGAGTGTAATTTAAGATGTAAGTTCTGCTTTATGAAAGATAAACTGTTAAAGCATGATAAAAGTGCTGATGAAAATATTAAAAGTTTAATTAAATTAATAAGAGAGGCAGATGAAAGTGGAGTGATGTCTTTTTCTATACTAGGAGGAGAACCTTTTCTTTTTGGTGATATTCTTAGATTGTTTGAAGAATGTGAAAAAAGAAAGATAAGAACATCAGTAACCACAAATGGAACTCTTATCAGTAATGATGCTTTAGAATTTCTTAAAAAAAGTGATTATATTATTCCTGTAATATCTTTACAATCTGTAAATGAAAAAAATAAGGAATTAATGGGAATAGATTCTAATAAAATTATAAAAACTTTGGATTTGCTTTTCAGTAATAGTGTGCAATTTGCTGTAAATACAGTATACTTTAACCAAAGTTACAAAGATTTAGAAAACATGCTTATTTTTTTAGAAAAATACAATATTAAAAAATTTACGATTGCTGTATTTGTTAAAACTAAAAGTAAATATAATTCTGTAAAAGAAGATTTTTTAAAAATAAAAAATTTGAAAGAAGATCTTTATAAATTTATTGTTAAAAATAATTTAAAAATAAACTTAAAGATAGAGGGTTGTATGTTGTATTTTGCATATGATTATTTAGCATATAATGATATAAAAGTTTCTAATATACAAAAATTAGAATATGGATGTGAAGTTGGTCAAACAAAGTTAGAAATTCTGAGTAATGGTGTGATTTCTGGGTGTCCTGCACATACACATTTAGATAAAAACACAAATAATGTTTTTAAAAAAACAATAAAATATGTATGGAATAACAATAAAGATTTAGAGTATTATAGAAATTTAAAAAACAAAGATCCTCGTTGTGATAATTGTAAATTAAACCTTTTTTGTAATGGAGGATGTCCTGCTGAAAGAATAAAACAGCAAAAAACGTTGAATATAGAAAACAGGAGAGATGATAGATGTCAGTTTTAGAATATAAATTTCTTAAAATAAATAATACTAATAAACTTAAAGTTTATTTAATTACTTTCATTTCTAATTTTATTTTATTCTATTCTCCAATAATTTTTTTATTTTATAAAAATTTTGGAATAGACATATTCAAAATAGGTATTATTTTTTCAGTAACCAGTATAAGTAATATAATTTTTGAAATTCCTTTTGGACTGTTTGCAGATAAAAAATCTCCGAAATTAAGTGTATGCATCGGTTCTGTTATGATAACTCTCTCTCTAGTCGGATTATTTTTCAGTACGAGTTTTTTCCAATTTTTAATATGTGCAATTTTTATGGCTGTTGGAGATGCCGGAATGTCCGGAGCAAATAGTGTTTTGTTAATGAACTTACTTGAAAGAGAAGAAGAAGTGTTTGAAATTTCATCAATATCAAGTGGAATTTCAAACATTCTCGGTGGACTCATAATAGGCTTTATATACAATATCAATATACGACTTCCATTTTTAATTTCGATGGTTTTATCAATATTGAATTTATTTTTGTATCTATCGATATCTGAGAAACATATAAATACTGAAAAAGAAAAAGTTCAAATAGAAAATGTAAATTTTAAAACTGCTTTTTTTATTTTTAAAAAACAAATTTTCATATTTCTAATATTATTACTTTCATATATTTCCATACCGCAAGTTGCAATTTATTTTCCCGAGTATCTGGACTTTTTCAAAATAAATTCAAAATATATCGGAATTATGTATATGATTGCAAATATAATTAGTATGTTCGGAACAAAATTTCATCAAATTTATTTAAAAAAATATAATCCCATGGTAAAACTTAAATACTGTTTTTTATTTTTAATGATTTCTACATTTGTGATGTGGATTTCGAAAAATTTTTTTGTTTCCATGTTTTTTTATGCAATATATAGATTTATAACAGGCTACTTTTACTTACTGTTTTCAATGTATATAAATTCAAAAACTGATTTACACTACAAATCTACAATATTATCAATAAAAAATGTAATTGTACAAATTGCATTTATACTAAGTGATCCGTTAGTTACATTTATAATAAAGGAATTCGGAATTAGCAGAAGTTATTGTTTTGCTTTCATTTCTATAACAGTAATATTTTTGATTGTATTATTTTATAAAACAGGCGATTCGAAAGAAACACTTTTTGAAAAGAAACCTGCTTAAATATTTGACAACTGAGAATAAAAAAATTTAAAAACTGTTTCCATCAGTTTTATATTTCGACTTTTATAAAAAAAGTCGAAGAGTTTTTACTCTTCAACTTTAATTGTTAAAACAAAAAAATCATCCACTAATTGGGATGATTTTTTTGTTTGGCTGTTTTCTATTCTCCCAGTACGAGATGTACTAGTACCTTCGACGTTTAGGAGCTTAACTTCTGTGTTCGAGATGGGAACAGGTGTATCCTCCTAGCCATCACAGCCATACTTATTTTATTTAATTTTGCTGTTAAGCTCTGAGCTTTCACTGTCGAAACTTACCATTTG
>OHAF01000351.1_pt1 | contig 50211 bp, 52 predicted proteins | sample 1577041 | NCBI WGS metagenome assembly OHAF01 (sample SAMEA3541495, study PRJEB24748) | human gut metagenome | biome: human gut; feature: human-associated habitat; material: faeces | place: China | collected 2012
ACCTCATTCAGCCGGAGTCTGCAAACCGATTTTGCGCATAACTCTTGACAGTACCATTTGTGGTGAAGTGAAGCGACTGGCCGAAAGGAGGACAGTCGGAAATTAAACAGGGACATGACAGACAATGAGCGGTCATGTCCCATTTTTTAAGTGCTATTGGTATATAACTGCTAAACTTGTTAGTCTACTTTTTGAAAACCAAAATTGCTTTTGCAGTAGTAGTAACTGACATAGTTACTAACTCATATTCTTGTTGTAACATTTCATTTGCTTTTTCTTCTATTTTCTCTGCCATATTGTCTGCTTTTGGCGAGTATTCAATTACAACTGTTTTATACATTTTCTATACCTCCTCTGCCAATTCCCGGTTTATCGCCTTGTCGAAACCGCTAAAACTATAGCACACAAAGCAGGATGTTTCAAGCTGTCTTGTCCTTAATGTTATTATACTAAGTACGCACTTACTCACCACCCTACGGGTGGTGCAGACCGTTGACAAACCCAAGTCAACGGTCTGAGGGGGCTTAAGCCCCTCTCTTTCAAAATGTGTTCTTTTTGGGTGAAAAACCCCTTGACAAATCGCTTACTGTGAGCAAATACAAGGGCTGTGCGCGGCAGCGCACGGAACGCCGATATTTGCGACCGTCAGGGAAGCGCGAATGATTGAGCAACCGGGATGCAAGAAACGGGGTTCTTTCCAAAACCAGGGTTTTTTCAACGGTATGAAGCGCCTTCATGGATGGCTTGCCGTATAGCAGACCTCCACCATCGCGGTCACGGACAGATGCGGGTGCACGGGGGTTTCCGCGCTGACACTCGTGGCCATGACGGTCGATTCGTCGCCCTGCACTTCGGTCACGCTCACCAGCCGGCCCAGCTCGAGGCCGGACGCTTCCGCCAGCAAGATTGCCTGGGCCATGGCGTCAGCGGTTGCGGCGCCTAACGCCTCAAAGTAGGCATCTCTTGCTTCGGAGCTCTCATAGGCCAGTTCGTAGCTGTTCTGCGCGCCGGTGCGGATGGCGGCGTCGATCACCTCGCCCACGCGCGTGGGATCGTCCAGCCGCACCGCCAGGTCGATGGACACGGTGTAGCCGGAGGCCGTTTCCTGTTGTCCCAGCTTGGAATACTGGTAGTTGTAAACCGTTTCCACGCCATAGTAGGCGGTCTGTGCGTCATGTTCGGAGATGCCCATCTGCGCAAGCGCATCCCTGAGGCTTTGCATCACCTGCTCCGCCTTGTCCTGCGCGGCGGTCACCGTATCCCCGGAGCCCTGCACGCACAGCGTGAGCACCACAATATCCGCCGGCAGCGAGACACTCTCCGTGCCCGTGGCACGGATGGTGGTTTCCTGCGCGACCGTGAGATCTGCCGCCGGAGTGGAAACAGGGGTTTGCGCCGGAGTGGAAGCCGGCGTTTCCGCCTGAGCGAAAGACAGGGTCAGCATCAGTGCGACCAGCAGCAACATGGGCAGCCGTTTCATGGGTCATTCCTCCTTGGAACCATCCTTCGGGGCGCGCGGGGACCGTCTGCGCACAACCAGCCATACCACGGCCGCGATTGCAGCCACGGGCACGGCCACCGGCAGGATCATCGTGACAAACACCAGCATATTGCGCAGGAAGCCGCCCAGCCATCTCAACGAGGCCCTCAGCGCGGCGCCGAGGCGCTCGCCCAGGCCGATATCCTCCGCCGTTGCGCTCTGGGCGGGGCTTTCCTCCAGCAAGGTCACATTGACGGCGCTCATGTCCACGCGGCGGTCGATGTCGCGCTGTGACGTTTCGTAACGCTCGATCTCGTACTGTGTATCGGCAACGGCGGTTTCCAGCTCGATCAGATCCGAGACCTCCTGCGCCTGCGCCATCAGCTGGTTCAGGCGCTCCCGCTTGGCATACAGCGTCTCCAGGCGCGTCTGATTATCCGTGTATTGCACGGTCATGTCCGTAACGCTTTCGGAGCGGTCGGTCACCCGGCCCACGCCCTCCATGCCGTCGAGGAACGCGTCCAGGTTTTCGGACGGCACGCGCATGCTCAGACTCGCTGTACGCGTATCGCCGCTCTCCACGTCGCCGTATTCATAGAGGTTTTCCACATAGCCGCCCAGGCTGTCCAGCAGCGCCTGAACATTTTCCAAGCCGGTCTCAAAGGCGGTGGTACGCAGCGTCAGGCTGGCCGTGCGCACCAGCTTCTGCCCGGCGGCCGCCTCCGTGCCGCCGTCCACCGCTCCGGCTACGTTTGTGGAAGCGCTGCTCTCCTGGACTGCATACAGGTCATATGTGGCCGTATCGGCAGACCGCGCCATCATCGCGTTGGGCGCACCGGCCGAGGTGGTGGAGGCGCTGCCGGCAGATTCCGTTTCGGTCATCGCGTTCTTTTCCGAGGGCGCGGCGCTTAAATCCAGGTCCAGCGTGCCCGCCCAGAGGCTGCCCACCACCAGCACCAGCGCTGCAAACGCCGGCACGATGGCGCGCCAGAAGGGCCGTCTTGTGCTGTTTTCCACGAGTTTCATCCTGCTCTCCTCCCGTTTTACGGCGGCGCGCCAGCCGGTTTCAAATCCGGCGGGCACGTCCTCCGACTGGTACAGGCGGCCGAGCGCCTGCTCCAAGGCGCCGTTGGGTTCCTTCTCCCGAAGCATGCGCATGCCTCCTTTCCTTGGGAATAAACGAGCGTGATGTGAAAAGGTTCCCTGATTATTCGGACGCTGCCAGCTTCTTTTCAAGCGCCGCCCTGGCGCGGCTCAGCCGGCTCTTGACCGTGCCCTCGCGCAGGCCCGTAACCCGCGCGATTTCGGCATATCCCATCTGCTGTCCGTAGAACAGGCCGATGAGCAGCTGCTGCTCCTCGGGCAGCGAAGCTACGGCCCCGCGCATCCGTTCGGCGTCCGCGTCACGAAGATATGCTTCATCCGGCGTGGGAGACGGATCGGCGGGGTCCGCGCGCTCCGGGTCGTCCAGCGTCAGGCTTTCGCGGCGCACGCGCGCGCTTTTCAAGATGTCCAGACAGGTGTTGTGCGCGATGCGGAACAGCCAGGAGGCCACCGCGTCGCCCCGGAAGGCGTCAAAGGCGCGGAAGGCGCGCAGCATGCTTTCCTGCGCCGCATCCTCGGCCTCGTGCGGATTGCCCAGCATATGCAGGCAGTGCCGGTACACCATGCCGGAATAGGGTGCGCAAAGGCGCTCGAAGGCTTCCGCCGTCGGGCGATGGGATTGTTTCATGCGCGCATCTCCTTTCCGCGCCTGGTGATGATCTCATTATACGACGGTTTCCAACGCTTCGCAATAGGGAGTCAGGCACGGTCGCGCCACAGGCCCTCCACGGCAAAGCATACGGTGTCCCCATGCAGCCCGCGCAGCGTGCTCGCCTCCCCCGCCTGGCAAACCTCCATAACGAGCTTTTCCTCCGGAATGACCTCCGCGTTGTAGTGCACCAGCAGATCGCCCAGCATTTGCCGGCGGTGCTTTTCCACGGGAAACTGATTCATGAACCAGTCCACATAGCGGGTGTTGTTCACGTGCTGGTTCATATCCAGATCGGTGTAGACGGGCAGGTATTCATGGCGCGAGACCGGGCCGTCCAGCGCGCGCAGATTGCCGGGGAAGGGCAGGGGCGCCGGGATGTCATATTCGGGCATGGCCTCGCCCAGCCGCGAGACCGGAGCGATTTTCCGCTCGTCCAGGTCCATGAGCACAAACAGCGCGGAGGCGCATCCGAGCGTCCTTCCTTCGGTTTCAAAGGTATAATAGCGCGGAAAAAACATGTGCTTGGTCTTTCCGGGCCAGGTGCGCACCGTAACGTGCTGGTCCAGCACGGGATACTCCTCCATATGCAGGCGGGCACGGCTGAGCACCCACGCCACCCCCAGCCCGCGCAGACGCTCAAAGGTCAAATCCAGCACATGGCAATGTCCGTCCCCCGCCTCCTGCATGGCGCGGAAGATCGCTCCCGGCTGCCAGTGCCCGGTAAAATCCACCGAGCACATGTCCAAAACCGTTTCATATACATAGGGTTCGTTTGGCATGCAACTACCTTCTTTCCGTCAAAAACAGAGCTCAATGCGAAGTATACCACAGTCGGGCGGCTTTTCCCAGCACAGATTTCCAGCGCCGTCCTCCAGCCGCCCGCATTGACAAGCCCCGCTGCCGATGGTAAGATATCCACGTCTCCGACAAAGGCCCCTCAAGCAATGTAAACAAGGAGGAATTTCCATATGACCGTTACCAAGCAGATGTCCATCGGCGAAGTGCTCAGCATCGACCGCAGCACGGCGCATATCTTCATGGAGTTTGGCATGCACTGCCTGGGCTGCCCGCACGCCACCGCCGAATCCATCGCCGACGCATGCGCCGCCCACGGGTCCGACCCCGACGCGCTGGTGCAAAAGCTCAACGAGTATCTTCAGAAGGCCTGAATTCCGTCCCGCCACGCCGCCCGGAAGGAGTGAACGAAAGAATGCAGGTGGCCACCGCGCAGGAGGCCCTTTTCATGGCATGTGAAATGGAATCCTCCGCCATACAGCTGTATACCCGCGCCCTCTCCCTGATGGAGCAGCTGGGCCGTCAGGATGAACCGCTCTATGACCATCTGACGCTGATGCTCGCCGATGAGCAGGAGCATCTGGCACAGTTCCGCGCGCTGGGCGGCAGGGACGACCTTGCACAGGAGCGGCGCGTCGCGCTGTCCGCCGCGGCGGACAACATTCTCTTTGAAGGCGGGCTGATGGGCGCGGCGCGGGCCGGCCTGCTGCGCGATGTGGAGAGCATGCTCCGCTTTGCGATGCTGGCGGAGGAGACATCCGCCAGCAAATACCGCGAGTTTGCCTCCCTTGCCGCCTCGCCCGGCGCACGGGAGACGCTGGAGCGCATCGCCTCCGAGGAGGACCGCCATCTCAGCGAGCTTCGAACCCAGGGCTGATCTTTGGCCGGCGGCCGCCCCGGATCGGGTCCTGCCCTCCGGATGACATCCGATTCCGGCGCCGGGCACGACGGATTCGCAAATCCCGCCCGAAAAGTTTCCTTACGCCGTTTCCTGCCCGCGGGCCCCATGGGCGCGAGTGGGAAACGGCGTATCTCTGGCGTCGATTGACCTGCCGTTCCGGGTGAAATCTGATTTTCAGGCGGTTTGATGGTTTCTTGCAAGGAAAGGGGCTGATTGCATGCGCAAAAAATCCGGCAATCAAACGCTGACGCTGGCCTTGAGCGGCATGATGGCCGCATTGGTCTTTGTGGCTACCTATTTTTTTAAGCTGCCCGTTTCCATCACTCAGGGGTACATCCACCTGGGTGACGGTTTTATCCTGCTGGGCGCGTCGCTGCTGGGATGGGCCAGCGTGCCCGCCGCAGCCATCGGCAGCGCCCTGGCGGATCTGCTGGGCGGCTATACGCTCTATATCCTGCCCACCTTTGTAATCAAGGGGCTGGTCGCCGCCGTGGCCGTATGCGCCCTGCGCGCAAGGCATCCCTACTGGCTGACCGTGGCGCTGCTGGTGCTGGCTGAACTGGTCATGGTAGCCGGGTACTTCGTGACCGAATGGCTGCTGCTGGGCTACGGGCTGGCCGCCGCCGCGGGCGCCGTGGTTCCCAATCTGGTGCAGGGCTTCAGCGGCGTAGTGCTGGGCGCGATGCTCATTCCGCTGCTGCGGCGCGTAACGCCCCCGGCCATGCGCCTGTAGTCCACGTGGTACAGTTTTTCCGGATGGTCCGAGAATGTCATGTTCTCTGGCCGCCCGGATTTTTTTTGCAGAGCTGTTTCAGGCGTCCTTTTCCTGTTTATACAGGAAATGCTCCAAATGCTTCTCCCGTACGCCTTCCCCGGCTTGATCCGGACAGATGCGGGAAGGCGGTATATTCCGTTCTTTTTTTGAAGATTTTCCATATCATCTTGCTTTTATGAGCCTCATCCGATATAATAAATGTAGGACATAAGCGATTTGATCGCGGCGTGCCGCGAGAAAATAAATTCAATACAGCAAAGGAGTCTGATTCCCATGAAAAAGGTTCTTGCTCTGGTTCTGGCTCTGACCATGGTCCTGGGCATGGGCAGCGTCGCGCTGGCCGAAGGTAATGCGCAGGTCTTCTGGTACACGATGAGCGACACCTACCTCGCCAGCGTGCGCACCGCGCTGAACGCCAAGCTGGACGAGGCCGGCATCACCTATGTGGACCAGGACGGCAACGCCACCCAGACCACTCAGACCGACCAGATCACCACCGCTATCGCCACCGGCACCGACCTGCTGGCCGTGAACATCGTTGAGACCGGCGCGGACGGCATCGCCCAGAACGTGGTAGACCAGGCCAAGGCTGCGGGCATCCCGCTGCTGTTCTTCAACCGTTCCGTTTCCGAGGACGTGGTCAAGAGCTATGACAAGTGCTGCTTCGTGGGCACCAACTACGAGCAGGCTGGCATCATGCAGGGCGACATGATCGGCGACTACCTGCTGGCCAACTACGACGCCTACGACCTCAACGGCGACGGCGTGATCAGCTACGTGATGTTCAAGGGTCAGGAGGACAACCAGGAAGCCATCGCGCGCACCAAGTATGGCCAGGAGAACGCCGATGCCAAGCTGGTTGCCGCCGGCAAGCCCGCCCTCAAGTTCTACGACGAGAGCAACGCCCAGAAGTACCTCGTGGACCAGGCCGGCACCTGGAGCCGTCAGGTTGCGCAGGACTACATGACCACCATCCTGGCCCAGTACAACATGGACGCGGGCAACATGGTTGAGCTGGTTATCGCCAACAACGACGAGATGGCCCTGGGCGCCATGCAGGCGCTGCAGCAGGCCGGCTACAACAACGGCGAAGGCACCACCACCATCCCCGTTTTCGGCGTGGATGCCACCGCTGACGCCGTGGCCGCCATCGATGCGGGCACCATGGCCGGCACCATCAAGCAGGATGCCGAGGGCATGGCCGAAGCCATCGCCACCATCGCCGCCAACATGATCGCCGGAAAGGACATGTACGAGGGCCTCAACGAGAACTTCACCGTTGAGAACGACTGGAAGGTCGTTATCCCCTATGCTGTGTACACCGGCAACTGAGAACACCATAGGCCGAACCATTGACGGAGGGGCGAAAGCCCCTCCGCTTCGGTATCACCAATCCCCGCGCGCTCCGGGGCGGCGCGTGTGCGTGCCGTCAGCGGTGCGTGCGGGGAAACTCAGCAAGGAAGGAGAGGGCGGAGATGGAACAACAGGCCACTCGCACCACTGACGGCGCCCCCAGGCGCGAGCTTTTGCAGATGGAGCATATCAGCAAGAGCTTTCCTGGCGTTAAGGCGCTGGACGATGTGTCCCTCACGGTCAAGGCGGGCACGGTGCATGCGCTGATGGGCGAAAACGGCGCCGGAAAATCCACCCTGATGAAGTGCCTCTTCGGAATCTATAATAAAGACGACGGCAAAATCTTTCTGGACGGCAAGGAGGTCAACTTCCGCTCCTCGCGCGAGGCGCTGGACAACGGCGTCGCGATGGTGCACCAGGAGCTGAACCAGGCCCTGCGCCGCAACGTAATGGACAACATCTGGCTGGGCCGCTATCCCAAAATCAAGGGAACCCCGGTCATTTCGGAAAAGCAGATGTACGATGACACCATGAAGGTCTTTGAGGAGCTGGGCATCAACGTCAACCCCAAGACCATCATGAGTACGATGCCCGTATCCCAGCGGCAGATGGTGGAAATCGCCAAGGCGGTTTCCTTCAATGCCAAGGTCATCGTGTTTGACGAACCCACTTCTTCTTTGACCGAGCAGGAGGTGGAGCATCTTTTCCGAATCATCAACATGCTGCGCGACCGCGGCTGCGGTATCATCTACATCTCCCACAAGATGGAGGAGATTCTGCGCATCTCCGACGAGGTCACCATCATGCGCGACGGCCAGTGGATCGCCACCCGTCCCGCAAAGGATCTCACCATGAACGAGATTATCCGCCTCATGGTGGGCCGCGAGCTGACCAACCGCTTCCCTGCGAAGGATTATCAGGTAGGCAGCGACGTGGTGCTCAAGGTGGAGGGCCTCACGGCCATGTACTCCGGCCTCAAGGACGTGTCTTTCGAACTCAGGAAAGGCGAGATTCTGGGCGTAGCCGGTCTGGATGGCTCCGGACGCACCGAGCTTTTGGAAAACATCTTTGGCAGCGCCACGCGCAAAAGCGGCAAGCTGTGGATGAACGGAAAGCCCATTCACAACCACAGCCCCAAGGAATCCATCCGAAACGGCTTCGCCATGGTGACCGAGGAACGGCGCGCCACCGGTATTTTCGCAATCATGTCCGTGCGCGACAACACGGTGATCTCCAGCCTGAAAAAATACCTGAAAAATCACCTGTACCTCAGCAACAAAACCATGCAGGAGCGCACCAACTGGTCCATCAATGCCATGCACATTAAAACGCCGACCCAGCAGACGCAGATTCGCTCGCTGAGCGGCGGCAATCAGCAGAAGGTAATCTTTGGCCGCTGGATGCTTACCGAGCCCGAAATCTTCCTGCTGGATGAGCCCACGCGCGGCATCGACGTGGGCGCCAAGTATGAGATTTACCAGCTCATCATGGATATGGCCCGCGCGGGCAAATCCGTCATCATGGTTTCCTCCGAAATGCCGGAATTGCTGGGCGTGTGCGACCGCATACTGGTGATGTCCGGCGGGCGGCTTGCCGGCGAGGTACAGGCCGACGCCACCACTCAGGAAGAGATTATGACGCTGGCTGCGAAATACGTCTAAGGGAGGCCGAATAGCATGTCTGAAATCAAGCCCGACGTAAACAAAAAGGTAAACCAACTGCGCGAAATGGATGCGCGCGACCGCTGGCGCCTCATTGGCAACTGGCTGCTGGACCATGCGATGATCATCATCATCCTGCTGATGGTGATTTACATTCAGATTCAGCGTCCCGCCTTCCTGGCCACGGCATCCATCGTCAACATCATCCAGCTCACGGCGACGCGTCTGCCCATTGCACTTGGCATTGCAGGCGCCATCATCCTCACCGGCACCGACCTTTCGGCTGGCCGCGTGGTGGGACTGGGCGCATTCGTTTCGGCCATCCTGCTGCAAAAGTCGGATCTGGCCAACCGCTTCCTGGCGGGTATGGGCCCCTGGCCGGTCGTGATCGTGCTGGTGGTGGTTATGGCGGTCGGCGGCATCGTGGGCCTGGTCAACGGCTTCTGCGTGGCCAAGTTCAAGCTGCATCCCTTCATTGTTACGCTGTCCACGCAGCTGATCACCTATGGCCTCTACCTGACGCTGAGCAACGCGGCGCAGATCTCCAATCTGGATGCGAGCTATACCTCTGACCTGGTTATCAAGCCCATGTTCCGCCTGGGCAACACCCCGGTGATGAGCTATGTGGCCTTTGCGATCATCGTAACGGCCATCATGTGGTTCATCTGGAACAAGACCACCTTCGGCAAGAACATGTTCGCCGTCGGCTCCAATGAGGAAGCGGCCCGCGTGTCCGGCGTCAACGTGACGATGGTCATCATCGGCGTGTTTGCGCTGGCGGGCGTCACCTACGGCTACACCGGCTTCATTGAAGCGGCCCGCATGGGCGCCTCCACCGGCACCATCGGCCTGAACTACGAGCTGGACGCCATCGCGGCCTGCGTTATCGGCGGCGTATCGTTCGTAGGCGGCATCGGTAAAATCAGCGGCGTGGTGCTGGGCGTGGTGCTGATGCAGCTCATCATGAGCGGCATGACCTTCCTCGGCATCAGCGGCAACACCACCTACATCATCAAGGGCCTGGTCATCCTGATTGCCTGCGCCATCGACATGCGCAAGTACCTGACCAAGAAGTAAATCTTCCCTTTGGGAAACCAAAACGCCCGGCAGCCGGATATGGTTGCCGGGCGGTTCTATATGGAAAAAGAATGAAAAAATCTTTTGCTCCGTGAACCGATTGCCTCCCGGCTTCGTCATAATAGACAGAGAGAGCAATGATGCTGTCCGGCCCGATTGCCGAGGAGGTTTTGTTATATGAAAAAGCGCCTATGCATCCTTGTCGCGGCCCTGCTGATGCTGCTGCCGACGGCCTTGAGCGCAGGTTCGCTGGCCGCAGCCGACTACGTCTCGATCAAAGAGCTGCGGGAAACGCTGCCGCAGCGCTGGACGGGAGAATACGTTGTCGAAAACGGAGCTTACAAGCAACTGGAAAAAGGCGATACGGTATCTGTAGACGTGCCCATCGTAGTGCCGGAGGTGGATGCGGTACCTGTGGTACGCATCACGTGGGAACCGCCAATAGAGGGGCTGGATGAATCATTTTATATAAGTGGTAATGGCTGGTACTCAAAGGGAATAGGCCGGAACTTCCCAATGGAAGAAATGGCATTTCCACTGATGGAAGAGAAGACAACGTTTGATCCCGAACTTCCATGGGAGGATGCCCAGGCCATTGCCATTGAGGAATTCAAGAAATACTTTCCCATGATGCGAGACAAAGAGTTGACCTGTTACTTTCATTATTCTTATGGAGAGTCAGAAGATAACGGTTTTCAATGTCTTTATTTCTATACAACGTACCATGGCATACCACATTTGCTGAGCAATGGTTCTTTTCTGCATACCGTCAAAAGCGAAGCTGGAGCTAATGATCTGACTGACCCTCCAGGAAACGTTGCTATGTGCATCAAACGTCCGGGTCAGTTTTGGGTGAATATAGCCACGTCGAAAGAAATCGGGGTGGAGATCGAGGATATCCCACTGCTTCCTTTCGAGGAAATTTTGAAGGCGTTTGAACGGCAGGTTGAGGCCGGCCATGCGTACTCTCTCAACGAGGTCCGCTTCGGCTACATGACCTTTATCGACCCGGAGAAAAAGGGAGAGGAATTCGTGCTGTTGCCGGTTTGGGCGGCCAAGGGGAGAACGCGCGGAGATCTTACCATTCCCTTCGACTTAAAGACCGATCAGGTGGTAAAGGATCGCAGTGCATACGGATGCAATTCAATCGTCATCAATGCGCAGACAGGAGAAGTCTATGATCTGACAGGCGACAGACGGGAGAATCGGCGCTATGTGCCGGATATCCTTACATGGGACGAAGTAAACTAGCATCACCAACGATTTCCCGTCCGGCCTTACAGGTATTTCTTCTATGGTCAACTGTATTGGTTGCGTCTAAAAAAGGAGGTCCATACCTATGCGAAAGCCATTGCGTATCATCACTTTCTGTATGTCTTTGCTTGTTGCTGTTTCCGCCGCAACGCATGCCTTGTGCGAGCAGACATATGTTTCTATTCAGCAGTTACGTGAAACAATGCCAAACCGTTGGGTAGGAGAATATGTTGTCGAACATGGCGCGCCTAACCAGCTTGAAAAAGGCGATACGGTGTCTGTAGATGTGCCCATCGTGGTGCCAGAGGTGGATACGGTGCCTGTGGTACGCATCACGTGGGAACCGCCTGCCGAGGGATTGGATGGATCGCTGGAGGTGGTCAGGGATGACTGGACCGCGAAAGGGATCACCCGAAATTTTCCAACGGATGAGTTGGCTTTTCCCGTGCTGGAAGACCATATGACGTTTACCCCGGAACTTCCCTGGGAAGAGGCTCCGGCCATTGCCATGGCGGAATTTCAAAAATGGATGCCCTTTATGAAAGACAAAGAACTTACTCCGTATTACCAGGGCTCTTATGGCGATTCAAATGGAAACGGCTTTCAGGGTATTTACTTTTATACGACCTATCATGGCATACCGCATTTCATCGGCAACCATCCTTTTCGCCACGAATTGGAAAGTGAACTGGGCGAAGTAGAGGACGGCGCGGTCGCTCCACACTCAATGGTAGCCATGCGAATCAAACGCCCGGGTGAATTCTGGACGAATATCTCCACTTCCAAAGAGGTGGGAGTCGATATAGATGACATTCCGCTGCTGTCATTTGATCGCATCATGGAGGTCCTGGAACAATGGGTGACAGACGGATATGTTTATTCGCTGAATGAAGTCTCCTTCGGTTACATGTGTTTTATTGATCCTGAGAAAAAGGGGGAGGAGTTTGTGCTTCTGCCTGTCTGGGCCGCAAAGGGCAGGACACGGGAGGACCTTTCTCTGCCCTTTGACCTGAAAACCGATCAGGCGGTGAAGGATCGAGGAGGATATTTTTCGAGCGATATCATCATCAACGCTCAAACTGGTCAACCCTATGATTTGCTCAACGATAAACGCCCGGACAGGCTCCATGTTCCCCACATCACCACATGGAACGAAGTAAAATAGCGTCGCCACCGATTTTCCGCCTGGCCTTGCAGGTATTCTTACAGGTATTTCTTCTATGGTCAACTGCATTGGTTGCGTCTAAAAAGGGGGCTCGAACCTATGCGAAAGCCATTGCGTATCGTCACTTTCTGTATGTCTTTGCTTGTTGCTGTTTCCGCTGCAACGCATGCCCTGTGTGAAAGCGACTATGTAACAATCGCAGAACTTCGGGAAAGCCTCCCCGAACGGTGGGTGGGCGAGTATGTCGTACAAAACGGGGCTTACAAGCAACTGGAAAAAGGCGATACGGTGGCTGTAGACGTGCCCATCGTGGTGCCGGAGGTGGATGCGGTGCCTGTGGTACGCATTACGTGGGAACCGCCTGCCGAGGGATTGGATGGATCGCTGGAGGTGGTCAGGGATGACTGGACCGCGAAAGGGATCACCCGAAATTTTCCAACGGATGAGTTGGCTTTTCCCGTGCTGGAAGACCATATGACGTTTACCCCGGAACTTCCCTGGGAAGAGGCTCCGGCCATTGCCATGGCGGAATTTCAAAAATGGATGCCCTTTATGAAAGACAAAGAACTTACTCCGTATTACCAGGGCTCTTATGGCGATTCAAATGGAAACGGCTTTCAGGGTATTTACTTTTATACGACCTATCATGGCATACCGCATTTCATCGGCAACCATCCTTTTCGCCACGAATTGGAAAGTGAACTGGGCGAAGTAGAGGACGGCGCGGTCGCTCCACACTCAATGGTAGCCATGCGAATCAAACGCCCGGGTGAATTCTGGACGAATATCTCCACTTCCAAAGAGGTGGGAGTCGATATAGATGACATTCCGCTGCTGTCATTTGATCGCATCATGGAGGTCCTGGAACAATGGGTGACAGACGGATATGTTTATTCGCTGAATGAAGTCTCCTTCGGTTACATGTGTTTTATTGATCCTGAGAAAAAGGGGGAGGAGTTTGTGCTTCTGCCTGTCTGGGCTGCAAGGGGCAGGACACGGGAGGACCTTTCTCTGCCATTTGATCTGAAAACCGATCAAGCGGTTGTGGATCGAGGAGGATACCTTTCGAGCAGAATCATCGTCATCAACGCTCAAACCGGTCAAGCTTATGATTTTTACAACGATAAACGCCCGGACAGGCTCCATGTTCCCCACATCATCACATGGGACGAGGTGAAATAAACCATAAAGGGACCGGCCGCATGGCCGGTCCCTCCGCTTTTTTATCTGCTTACCAACTTTTTCACTCCGCCTTGGCCCCGATAACGGCCTTGATGCGCCGCACACCCGCGGAGGAGCTTTCCTCCTTCTTGATCTTGAAGCTGACCAGATCGCCGGTGTTTTGGGCATGAGGGCCGCCGCAGATTTCCTTGCTGTACGGTCCCATGGTGTAGACCTTTACCTTCTCGCCATACTTGGACTCAAAGAGACCGATAGCGCCCTGCTCCTTGGCCTGGGCCACGGTCATTTCCTCACAGGTGACAGGGGTGTGGCTCTGGATGGCTTCATTCACCAGCCGTTCGACCTCTGCCAATTCCTCCTTGGTCATCTTGCGGCCGAAGGAAAAGTCAAAGCGCAGACGCTCGGCGGTGATGTTGGAGCCCTTCTGGGCGACCTCCGGGCCCAGCACCTTGCGCAGCGCCGCGTGCAGCAGGTGGGTGGCGGTATGCAGGCGTGCGCTCTGCTCGCTGTTGTCGGCCAGACCGCCCTTGAAGCGCTGCTCCGCGCCCGCCTGGCTGGTGGCCTGGTGCCTGCGGAAACAATCATGGAAACCATCCATGTCCACCGTCAGGCCGCGTTCGCGCGCCAGCTCCTCCGTCATCTCCACGGGGAAGCCATAGGTATCATACAGGTGGAAGGCGCTCACACCATCAATCTGTCCATCCTGCACCTTTTCCACCAGTTTTTCAAATTCGCGGTTGCCCTGCTTGAGCGTGCGGGCGAAGCGGCTTTCCTCCAGGGAGAGCTGCTCCAGGACAAAGGCCTCGTTGCGCTTGAGTTCGGGATACACATCCTTGTATTGCTCGATGATGACCTTCGCCACCTCGCCGGTGAAGCCCTCGGGCATGCCGATGCCCATGCCATAGCGCACCGCGCGGCGGATGAGGCGGCGCAGCACATAGCCCTGATCCACGTTGGAGGGGCTCACGCCGCGGTCGTCGCCCATGATGAAGGTAGCCGTGCGCATATGGTCCGCAATGATGCGGAAGGCGCGGGTGGTCATTTCATCGCTGCCGTATTCCTTGCCGCTCAGTTCGCTGATCTTTTTGAGAATATCGGCAAACAGATCGGTTTCATATACACTCTTTTTGCCATTGAGCACGCAGATGGTGCGCTCCAGACCCATGCCGGTATCCACGTTCTTCTGCTCAAGCGGCTCAAACGTGCCGTCAGCCTTTTTGTTGTACTGCATGAACACGTCGTTCCAGATCTCCAGATACCGGCCGCAGGAGCAGGCAGGCGAGCAGTTCGGGCCGCAGGGCTCCTTGTCGGTGATGATGAACATTTCGGTATCCGGGCCGCAGGGGCCGGTGATGCCCGCCGGGCCCCACCAGTTGTTTTCCTTGGGCAGGAAGAAGATATGGTCGTCCGCCACGCCGCAGTTGCGCCACAGCTGCGCGCTTTCCTCGTCGCGGGGGCAGTCCGCATCGCCCGCAAACACGGAGAAGGCCAGACGGTCCTTGGGCAGGCCCAGATATTCCGGGCTGGTAAGGAATTCCCAGCTCCAGGGAATCATCTGCTCCTTGAAATAATCGCCCAGCGACCAGTTGCCCAGCATTTCAAAGAAGGTGAGGTGGCTGAAGTCGCCCACATCGTCGATGTCGCCGGTGCGCACGCACTTTTGCACGTCCGTCAGGCGTTTGCCCGCGGGATGCTTGGCTCCCATCAGATAGGGCACCAGCGGATGCATGCCCGCGGTCGTGAACAGCACCGTGGGGTCGTTTTCCGGAATTACCGACGCGCTGGAAATCACGGCATGTCCATGGTCCTTGAAAAACTTCAGGAACATCGAGCGCAGTTCGGAGGAATGATAGGTCTTCATGGGTAGTCTCTCCTTCTTGCAAAATGCGGGTGGTGGCGCTTGTATCGCAAGGCCGCCAAAGCGGCACACAGGCTTTCCCAATTATAGAGGAAACGTCAGGCGGTGTCAATAAGCCGCATGGGAAGGCGAAGGATTTTCATGCTTCAATCAGCAGGAATTGACAAAACAGGGCCGGCGTGATAAAGTGCTTGCTGGTTTGCTCCGGCTTACCATGTATTCCCGTTTCGGACAAGGAGGACCTTTGTGATGTTCAGACGTCTCTTTTCCGTGCTGCTGGGCGTCTTAGCGCTCACGGCAGCCGCTGCCGCTCTGGCCGAATCCTTTTATCTTCCGGGAACCTATACGGCGACGGCCCGGGGCTTCGGCGGCGGCGTGACCGTAGAGGTGATCTTTGACGAGACGCAGATCGCCTCCGTCACGGTCGTCGAGCATTCTGAAACCGCCGGGATCTGCGAGCCTGCCATCGAGAGTATCCCGGAGCTGATTGTGGAAGGCCAGACCCTTGCGGTGGATGCCGTCACCGGCGCGACCGTGACCAGCACCGCCATTCTGACCGCCGTGGCGGACTGCGTTACGCAGGCGGGCGGCGACGTGGACGCGCTGCTGTCTGCCTCGGACGGGACGGATTGCCTTGGCGAGACGCTTCTTCCGTCGGCGGACACGCCGTGGTAAACCGCCGAAAGTTTTTTTGCCGCGGGGATTGACGCGGACCGCAAAAACCCATACAATAGCATTGACAACCAAATACCTTATAAAGAGCGGTCGAGGGACGGGCCCGATGACACCCGCCAACCGGCAGAGATGCATGGTGGCAAATCCCGCAGCGTGCATACGCTGGCAGATAAGGTAGAAAAACGCCTCTTTCGCGCCTGCAATGCCCGCAGGCGCGTTTTTTACGGCCTGCCCGCCGCGTCCTTTGCCCCGCTCCCTCCGGTCCGCTCGTATCAGGAAGGAGAATACCGGCATGCGAACCCTTTTTACCAGCGAATCCGTCACCGAGGGGCATCCCGATAAGGTATGCGACCAGATCAGCGACGCGGTGCTTGACGCGCTGCTGGCCCGCGACCCCATGGCGCGCGTGGCGTGCGAAACCTGCGCAACCACGGGTCTTGTGCAGGTCATGGGTGAAATCACCACCACCGCCTATGTGGCGATCGACGAAATCGCGCGGCAGGTTCTGCGCGACATCGGCTATGTGGATGCAAGCCTTGGCTTCAGCGCGGACAGCTGTGCGGTGCTCACCGCCGTACACGCGCAAAGCCCGGATATCGCCATGGGCGTAGACCACGCCCTGGAAACCCGCGAGGCCGGCGAGAGCAGCACCGGCGCAGGCGATCAGGGCATGATGTTCGGCTTTGCCTGCGACGAAACGCCGGAGCGGATGCCCCTGCCCATTTCGCTGGCACACGGCCTCTCTCGCCGGCTGGCGCAGGTGCGCAAGGAGGGCGTGCTGCCCTGGCTGCGTCCGGACGGCAAGTGTCAGGTCACGGTCGTCTATGAGGACGGCGCGCCCGTAGCCGTGGATACGGTGGTACTCTCCGCTCAGCACGACGAAAGCGTGGAGCGGACGCAGCTTGAAAAGTCGCTTCTGGACGCGGTCATCCGCGAGGCGGTGCCCGCCCGGCTTTGGACCCCGCGCACCAAGGTCTATATCAACCCCACCGGCCGCTTCGTGCTGGGCGGTCCGGCGGCGGATACGGGCCTGACCGGCCGCAAGATCATCGTGGACACCTACGGCGGCTATGCGCGGCACGGCGGAGGCGCGTTCAGCGGCAAGGACCCCTCCAAGGTAGACCGCTCCGCCTGCTATGCCGCCCGGTACGTCGCCAAGCACCTGGTGGCCGAGGGGCTGGCCCGGCGCGCCGAGGTGGCGCTGGCCTACGCCATCGGCGTGGCCAAACCCGTCAGCGTACAGGTGAACACCTTCGGCACCGGTGTGCGCACCGACGAGCAGCTCAGCCATGAGGTGATGGAGCGCTTCGATCTCAGCCCGGACGGCATCATCCGCATGCTGGACCTGCGGCGCCCCATCTACCGGCAGACCGCCGCCTACGGCCACTTCGGCCGTCCGGACCTGGATTTGCCCTGGGAAGCCCTGGACTGAAAAACACAAGGATTTTGGGGGAAGCGGCTGTGCTGCTTCCCCCATCGGTTTACTTCCGTCCGCGCCGTTCCCCGTCCTTCCACACATGCGCCAGAATATCCTTGAGCACCAGGCAGGCGTCCACGTCGCTGTAGCCATATTCCCGCTTCAGCCGGTCCAGCAGCTCTCGGAGAGGCCCGGCATAATCGCTGATTTTCACGCGCTGCTGATAGGTGGTCAGGACCGGGTAGCGCTTTCCCCACACCTTGGTCCAATCCACCTTTTTCTGCGTTTCCTCGCTGATGCTGTCAATCGTGCGCTGGATCTCCTCCACCTCCGCGTCAAAGGCGATCAGGTCATCCAGCGTCAGGCGGTAGAGTCCCGCCAGCCGCTTGGCTTGACGGATGTCGGGCAGGGTTTCGTCGGTTTCCCATTTTGATATGGTCTGCCGGCTCACACCCAGCTTTTCGGCCACCTCCTCCTGAGACAGGCCGCTCTTTTTTCGTGCGTTGTAGAGATTGGTTCCCAGATTCATGCGTCATCCCTCCCTTGTGGTGTAAGGCTGATATCAGTATACGGGACGGAGCGGATACGCGCCAGCCCCTCCGGCTTGCAGTTTTGCCCGCTTTCTTAACACGGCCCGGCGCACACCTTCGCGCCGGGCCGCCGTATACTGATGATGCGGGCATCAGAAACGATGCCTTGGAGGAGGAACAACGATGGCAAACATCGAACCAGGCCTGCCTTGCGCGATCATCGGCGAGGGCGCAGCTGTGCGCCTGGGGGCCGAGGCCGGGCAGGATGCCAGCGAAACGCACGTCTATTTTGAACCCTGCGAGGAAAACAAGGCGGTCACCGTAGCCGAAAGCCAGCATAACGAGGACGGCGCGGGCCGCGTTCTGGATGTGAACCTGGTGCTGAGGAACGTGTGCCCCGGCAGGCGCGTCGCGGTAGGCGTCACGCTTCACGAGGTCGATGGAACAGGCGGGGAACACGCGCGCGGCTTTCACGCCATGACCGTACCGGCTCATCGCGACGGCCCGCGGGACGTTACCCTGCCCCGGATACGCTTCGTCCTGCCGGAGGACCTGCGCATTGAGGGTGCGGACGGCCCGCGCGGCTGCCGGCGTCACTTTGTGGTGCGCACCAGCAGCCGCTATGTGGACAGCACCGTGAAGGCGTGACCCTCTCAGCAGTCCATACGCTCCCTGATGCGTAACAGGGGGAGCCGGGCATTTGTCCGGCTCCCCCTTTTTGCACCCCGTGACAGCGTGGGGCATATCCTGTAGCGTGCGCAGCCGCGCACGAAAGGAAGGAACGATATGATCCCAGTCAACAAGCTGGTGGAAGTATTCTATACCATGCTGGGCTGGCCCTATGCCTCCCCCGGCACCAACGGACCGGCGGGCATCGATTGCTCGGGCGCGTTCGTCTACGCCTACAAGCAGTTTGGCGAGCGCATCTATCACGGCTCCAACCGCATCGTCCGGGTCTATTGCCACGATGTGCGGCGTGTGACCAGCGCCAGCCAGCTGCGCGTGGGTATGGCCATTTTCAAGGCGCGCGAGGATATCAGTCACATGAAGGCGGAATACAAGCCCGGCGGGCGGTACTATGACCCCAACCTGCCCTATGACTACTATCACATCGGCCTGGTGGTGAGCGTGCGGCCGCTGAAGATCATCAATGCCACGCCGCCCAGCGTACGCATCGACACCGATCTGTCCCGGTGGTACTGCGCGGGCGAGCTCAACGCCGTGGACTACGACGCCGAAGAACCGCCGCAGCCCGCTCCCCCGCCCGATGCGGAGCTGCGTCTGGCCGAGGTATGGGCCGAGCGGGGCTCCACGGTAAACCTGCGCGTCAGGCCCTCCCGTGACGCCGTGGTGCGCGTGCGCGTCCCCATCGGCGAGGTGGTGGAGGTGCTGGACGAAACCAACGAAACCTGGTGGTATGTGCTTTACCTCAAGACAACCGGCTATATGATGCGTGAATTTCTGCGCGAACAGGATGGATGAGTCTCACCCCAGATCCCGCAGGAACGCCTCGAAGTTCAGATGGAAAATCTGCTCCCGCTCCCCGTCCGTCAGCGGCAGACGCAGAAAGCGCGCCATCTCCTCCTCCGGGTCCCACATGGGGTAGTCGGTACCAAAGAACGCGCGGTCCGTACCGTAGCGGCGGATGATGCGCGCGGCCTCCTCCGGCTCAAGGGCGTACAGGCTGGAGGAGGTATCCACCCACACATTGGGCCGCCCGGCCAGCACCCGCCACGCCTCCTTCCACACCGACCATCCGCCCAGATGCGCGCAGATCACCTTCAGATCCGGCGCCTGATCCAGCACATGCGCCATACGCTCAGGCTGGCTGTAGGCGTAGCGGTAATCGCCCGTATGGACCAGCGCAGGCAGGCCCCGCTCCGCCATGGCGCGGAACATGGACACGGCGCGCCGGTCGTCCAGCAGGAAGGTCTGAATATCCGGGTGCAGCTTCACGCCGTGCAGCCCGCCCGCCTTGATGCGGTCCAGCTCACCGGGCACATCCTCGTAGTCCGGATGCAGCGTGCCAAAGCCGATCAGCCGGTCCGGATGCTCGGCGGATACGCGCATCAGGTAGTCGTTGATGGAATGCACGCGGCTGGGTGTAACCGCCACGCTGTGCACCAGAAAGCGGGAGATGCCCGCCGCCTCGCCATGGGCCATCAGCTGGCCCAAAGTCCCGTCCAGACACATGGGAATGTCATAAAAGGTCCCGGTGGACTTCGCCGCCTTGAGCGCGATGGCATCGGGGTAAATGTGCGCGTGTGTGTCAATAATCGTCATATGGCAGCTCCTTTGTTCAGCCGCGATCCTCACGGAAATAGGCCACGCCCAGGCTCATGGGGGGCTGGTCCTCACGCTTTTTGCGCAGGCTGGTGATCACCAGCACCACTATGGTCACCACATAGGGCAGGGCCTTGAAGATTTCCTGCATGCTGCGGTCCAGGCCGGGAATGTAGAGATAGAGAATGTACAGCCCGCCGAAGAGGATGCTGCCCCAGATAGCGTTGAGCGGCCGCCAGCGGGCGAAGATCACCAGCGCAATGGCCAGCCACCCGCGGTCGCCAAACCCATTGTTGACCCAGGTACCGCCGGTATACTCCATCACGAAATACAGCCCGCCCAGGCCCGCGAGCATCCCGCCCACCAAAGTGGCCAGATACTTGTAGGCGGTCACGTTTACGCCCGCCGCATCGGCGGTGGCGGCGTTTTCACCCACGGCGCGCAGGTTGAGGCCCTTGCGGGTGCGGTAGAGGAACCAGCTCAGCACCACCGTGAGCACGATGGAAAAGTAGGTCAAAAACCCGTAGCTGAACAGCACCTCACCCACCACGGGCAGCGTGCTGAGTACCGGAATCTTGGCCCGGAAGGCGCTGGCTGTAGCCTGTGTGGAAATCTGCCCCACGCCGCCCGCCAGCCTGGACAGCGAACCGCCAAAGAAGTTGCCAAAGCCCATGCCGAAGGTGGTCAGCGCAAGACCGGTCACGTTCTGGTTGGCCCGAAGGGAGATGGTGAGCACGCTGTAGATCAGCGCCCCCAGGCCGGAGCACACCAGCGCGCATACCAGCGCGATCAGCATGCCCACAAAGGGCACGGGGGCTTCCACGCTGTTTTCATAGAGGAACGCGCCCATCAGCCCGGCCACGCCGCCCATGTACATCATGCCGGGCACGCCCAGGTTCAGGTTGCCGCTTTTTTCGGTCACGATTTCGCCGTTCGCGCCGTACAGGATGGCAATGCCCTGCGCGATGGCCTTTTGCAGAAACACAACGATCAGGTTCATGCCTTGACCTCCTCGCGCGCATGCTGGCGCAGCTCGATGCGGTAGTTGATGAAGAACTCGCAGCCCAGAATGAAGAACAGAATCACGCCGGTGAGGATATCGCTGGCGTTTTCATTGAGGTTGAACTGCGTGGCAATCTGAATGGCGCCCTTTTCCATGAACACCAGGAAAAACGCCACCAGCAGCATCGCAAAGGGATTGAGTTTGCCCAGCCATGCCACCACGATGGCCGTAAATCCGCGGCCGCCTGCGAGGCCCGTGGAGATCGTATGCCCCACGCCCGTGGCCAGCAGGTACCCTGCCAATCCGCCGATACCGCCGGAGATGGCCATGGTGCGGATGATGACGCGGCCAACGTTGATGCCCGCGTAATGCGCTGTATTTTCGCTCTCTCCCACCACGGCGATCTCATAGCCCTGCTTGGAAAACTGCATGTACACATACAGCCCCACCATCAGCGCCAGAACGATCAGAATGGGCAGCAGGTAGCTGTTGGTGCCGATGGACGGCAGCCATCCCTCCTTGCCCTGGCTGTTGATCAGGCCCACATGATTGGAGCCGCGGGGGTTTTCCCAAAACACGATGGCGAAGGACACCAGCTGCATGGCGATATAGTTGAGCATCAGGGTAAACAGGGTTTCATTGGTGTTCCAGTGTGCCTTGAAAAACGCGGGGATCACGCCCCAGATCAGGCCGGCGGCCACGCCCGCCACGGGGCAGAGTGCATACATCGCCCAGGAGGGCAGGTTCTTTCCATAGATCATAATGGCAGCAGAAGCCATGGCGCCCACCAGCACCTGTCCCTCCGCGCCCACATTCCAAAACCGCATGCGGAAAGCGGGCAGCACCGCAAAACCCACGCACAGCAGAATCGCCGCGTCGCGGAAGGTGACCCACATGCGGCGGTTGGTGCCCACCGCGCCGTCCCAGATTCCCGCATAGACGTTGAGCGGGTTCATGCCGGTCAGGCCAAAGATGATGGCCGCGCACACCAGCAGGGCGAATACCAGCGCGACCAGCCGCACCAGCATGGCCCGGCCCAGCGACACGCCGTCGCGCTTGACAATATGCATCAGGGGTTCCTTTGCACCGGTCATGCCTGCGCCTCCTTTGCGTCATGATTGGTCATCATCAGACCGATCTGCTCCTTGGTGGCGTCGCGCGCGTCCACCGTGCCGCTCACATGTCCGTCGGCCAGCACCAGGATGCGGTCGCACAGGGCCAGCAGCACATCCAGGTCCTCGCCCACGCAGATGACGGCAGAACCGTTCTTTTTCTGCTCATTGAGCAGCCGGTAGATGGTATGCGACGAATTGATATCCAGCCCGCGCACGGGATAGGCCACCATCAGCACCTGCGGCGAGGATGCGATCTCACGTCCGACGAGTACCTTCTGCACGTTGCCCCCGCTCATGCGGCCCACGGGCCATTCCACGCCGGGGGTAACCACGTCCAGCTCACGCATGATGCGCTCGGCCAGCGTGCGCGGCTGCTTGCGCTCGGAAAAGAAGCCGCGGCCGCGCTTGTAGCTGCGCAGCATCATATTGCCCGTCATGCCCATGGAAGCCACCAGGCCCATGCCCAGGCGGTCCTCGGGAACAAAGGCCAGCCGGATGCCGATTTCGCGGATTTCCTCGGGGGTCATGCGGGTCAATTCCTTGACATGGCCCTTGCGGTTGGTATATTCAATGGAGCCGCTCTTGAGCGGCTGCAATCCCGCGATAGCCTCCAAAAGCTCCTTCTGGCCGCTGCCCGCGATGCCGGCCACGCCCAGAATCTCGCCGGTATAGGCCTCGAAGGCGGCATGGGAGAGCACCTCGCGGCCCTCGTCATTGACGACCGTTACATCGCGCACCTTCAGCTTGAGGCGGGGATTCGCCGGCTCGGGGCGCTCGATGTTCAGATCCACGCGCCTGCCCACCATCATTTCGGTCAGGCTCTTCTCCGTGGCCTCGGAGGTCTGAATGGAACCGACGCTGTGCCCCTTGCGAAGCACGGCCACACGGTCGCTCAGGCTCAGAACCTCGTTGAGCTTGTGGGTGATGATGATGATGGAATGCCCCTGATCGCGCATGTTGCGCAGCACCTGGAACAACCGGTCCGTCTCCTGGGGGGTGAGCACGGCGGTAGGCTCGTCCAGAATCAGGATGTTCGCGCCGCGGTAGAGCATTTTGACGATTTCCACCGTCTGCTTCTGCGACACGCTCATTTCATAGATCTTTTCATGCGGATCAATCTCAAATCCGTACTTTTCGGTCAGGGCGCGAATCTCGCGCTCCACCTCCCGCATGTCCAGCCGCAGCTTTCCCGGAAGGCCCAGAATGATGTTTTCGGCCGCGGTGAGCACATCCACCAGCTTAAAATGCTGGTGAATCATGCCGATACCCAGGGCGAAGGCGTCCTTGGGCGAGCGGATGACCACCTCGCGGCCCTCCACATAGATATGGCCCGCGTCCGGAAAGTAAATGCCGGCCAGCATGTTCATCAGCGACGTCTTGCCGCTGCCGTTCTCGCCCAGCACACTTAAGATTTCGCCGCGGCGCACGGTCAGATCCACGTTCTCGTTGGCGACCACCGAGCCGAAATGCTTGGTGATGCCGCGCATCTCGATCATTGCATTGGATTGCAAAGCTGTTCCCTCCGGGCTGTTGTATAGAAATGAAAGAACGCCCTGCCGCCCTGACGGGCGGCAGGGCAGAGCCGTAAACGCGTCGCTTACTCCTCGACGACCGCGTTGATGCCGTCGATGATGATATCGAAGTAGGGAGCGCTGCGCACCTCAGACTCGTGGAAGTAGCCGTCGGAAACCATCTCGGTGCCTTCCAGGCCATAGGCGGTGGTGTAGGTGGTCAGTTCCTCGCCGCCCACGGTGAAGGTGGAGCAGTCAAACACATGCAGCGTGCCGTCCTTGAGTGCGGCCTCAACCTCGGCCACCTTCTCAGCGGTACCGGGGGCCACGGCAGCCTCGTTGAGCTCCGTGATGTGCACCGCGCCGTCGGAATAGCCATGGCACCAGTCCTTGGGAATCTCGGTGCCGTCGATCACGCACTGGATGGCGTAGGTCACATAGGCGCCCCAGTTGCAGGCAGCGGAGGTCAGGGCCTGGGTGGGAGCGGTGGGGATCATGGAGATGTTGTAGCCCACGATCGGCACGCCAGCAGCCTCACAGGCGGTGGCGGGGCCCACGGTATCAGAATGCTGGGAAATGAGCACGCAGCCATCGGCGATCAGGGCTTCGGCGGTCTCCTTCTCCAGAGCCATGTCGGACCAGCTGTTGGTGTAGCGTACCTCCATGGTCGCGGAGGGGCACACGCTGCGGGCGCCCAGGAAGAAGCTGGTGTAGCCGGAGATAACCTCAGCGAAGGGGAACGCACCCACATAGCCGATCTTGGCGGTCTCGGCGGTGATGGTGCCGTCCTCAATCATCTGATTGAGCTTCATGCCGGCCACAACGCCGCTGACATAGCGGGCCTCATAGATGGCGGTGAAGTAGTTGTGGACGTTGGTCAGCTCGCTGGTGCTGGCGGCGGTGCCGGTCGCGTGGCAGAACTGAATGTCGGGATATTCGGCAGCGGCCTGGAACACATAGCTCTCCTGGCCAAAGCTGGTGGCGAAGATGATGTCGCAGCCGTTTTCGGCCAGGTCAACCGCGGCTTCGTAAGCGGCTTCGGTCTCGGGAATGTTGTACTTGATCATCACCTGGTCGTCGCTGATGCCCAGGGCTTCCTGCGCGGCCTTGAGGCCATTGATGTGGTTGGCGGAATAGCCTTCGTTTTCGTCACCGATGCAGATGTAGCCCACCTTGATTTCTTCCGCGGGGACCGCGGCGCTCGCTGCGGTTACACCCAGAACCAGGCACAGCGCCAGCAGCATGCTTACCAGCTTCTTCATTGCGTTCCATCCTCCTGTAATCGACATAAAAACCTAAGGGACCTGCTTATGATACACCAGCTTTGGCGCTTTGTAAAGAAAAAAGGCGAACATTTTTTTATAAAAATTTTTATGCGTTCGGAAATCGTGGAGTTCTCTCAACAGATGCTTCCCTTTCGCCGCTCATTCAAATAAGGCGAAAAAAAAATTGGCGGCATGTATTGCAATTTCGTTTTTCTTCTGCTATAATAACTAGGCTGGTTTGAGAGAGCATGTTGCTCTGTCAACGAAGCATGTGGGCTCGTAGCTCAGCTGGATAGAGTGTTTGACTACGAATCAAAAGGTCGTGGGTTCGAATCCCGCCGGGCTCACCAAACCAATATAATCCGAACTTGTTTCCGGTAGGAGATGGGTTCGGATTATTGGTTTTTTTCGATCCGTATGAAAGTACCTACTTTCGCAACGGGGTAAGGCGCAAGCCTGTCTCCAAGCCGAGGGGCCTTCGGAAGAAGCAATAATTCCATAGACGCAAAAAAAGGCGGACGCAGCCGTTTTCACGGTGCGCCCGCCCTTTCTTTCGTCCTTACTCTGCCTTGACCTCCTGCTTTTCCAGTTCCCTTTGCTTCTTCCATTCAGCAAATTCCCTCTGGCCTTCCTCACTTTCATAGAAAGCAAGAATATCCGGGAGGATGCAGCGTGCTATCGCCTCGATCCGGTGCTGGGGAATGCCTGTGTTGTTCGTGAGTTTTTTTCTTCCGCCCAAATGTACCTCCTTTCTTGAGAAAATGGCTATCGCTGGGGAGCTTTGGCAGACTGCTCCCTCTGCCGCTCTTGAAACGCCTGTCTGATCTCCTGAGGAATACTTTCCACAAATCGTCGGAGCCGCTCGTTTTCCTTTTTCAGCTCCAATACTTCCACCCGCTTTTGGATGCTCTTTTCATCGTTGACTTTTTGTTTCAGGCCCATGTTCTCCTGCGTCAAGTAGTCAATGGTGGCTTGATACTTCTTCATCTGTCCCAGATGCCTTTCCAGCCGGGCGAAATACGGGCCTATCATTTCCAGCGTCTCGTCCCGCTTCTTTCCAGCGTTCAGACCCCCAATCTCGCTTATCGCCTTTTCAATGGTCCGCTGCTGGCGGGTGAGGTCCACAGACTGCTTGAACAGCCACGTGGGAATGTGTCTGCGCTTTGTCACCAGCGCGCTCTCGCCCCGTTTGAGGACCGGGAAAGCCTTTTTCATGTGCGCGTGAAACTCATCCTGCCATTGGGACAACTGCGCCCGGTTACCCAGAATCTCCTTGGCCGACAGCCGGCCGTCCTTCGTGATCGGTGTAAAGCACAGGTGAAGGTGCGGAGTTTTCTCATCCATATGTACCACAGCAGAAAAGATGTTATCCCCTCCCACTTTCTTCTCCATGAAGGCCACCGCTTCGGTGAAATAGGCTTGTACCTCCTGCTTGCTTCTGCCTGTAAAAAACTCTGGACTGGCGGTGATGAGGGTATCCACAAACATGGTGCTGTCCTTTCGGAGGCGGCACCCCGCCGTCTTGATGCGAATGTCGATTTCCTTTCGGTACTTCTGTGCGGGCTGGATGATATGGAAATTGTCCTTGCTTTTGCTGATGTCAATGTCCGGGTTGCTGGCGTACCTCTCCTTTGTGCGCTCGTGATGGGCTTCCAAGGCTCCTGCCGGCCCGGCCTTGTGCTTGACAAAGCGAAGAATTGCGTGCTGTGCTTTATGCGTCATCAAACTCCTTTCCTCCATCCATCCAAATTCCCTGATGACCAGTTCATATTGGGATTGGATAGATGGATAATAAATGGTTCTTTTTGATTTTTGTTTTTCTAACTACTGTCCGGTTTCCGTACTTCTCAAGGGGGATTTCCGTACTTCACGGGTATGGTTTTCAGTCCTCCGGCGTACCATGGCCGGATTTCTTGAAGTCGGCATCTGGAACCGCTTCATGCCATTTTGGGTAAATCCGATTGGGCTTTCCACATCCCTGCTTGCGGATCTCCAGCAGCCCGGCGTATTGGAGTTCCCGCAGGGTATCCACAGCTTTTTGCCGTCCGCAGTGAAGTAAGGTCGTTACCTCATTGATGGGATAGTAGAGATAAACTCGGTCGTATTCGTCAGCCCAACCATTTTTGCGGGAAAGGCCGGCACGGCGCAAAACCATGGCATAGAGGATTTTCGCCTCGTTGCCAAGCAAACGGTAGCCGGGCAATTCAAACAGGAAGTTGGGAAGCTGTGTAAAGCTGATGGCTCTGGGTTTCTGGTGCAAGTAAATGTACTTTGTCATAATGCCTCCTTGTAGAAAAGTCGAAGCCGTTTTTCGGGGTGGGACGTATCAACGTATGGGGTAAGAAGTTTGCAAGTCCGAAAGCCTTGATTTTTATGCCTTTTCGTAAGCCGACTTTTCTACGTTTGCCCTCCGCCTCCGGGCATAGGCAGCCTTCTGCCTTCGCTGCATCGCCGCCCGGCAGTCGGGGCAGTATTTCGCATTGTTGGAAGTCGAAGAAAAGGTCCTGCCGCACACACGGCAGCGTTTTGCCGTCTCCCGCCGAAACAGCTTCGCCTCCAGCCCCCTGGCCGCCTCATCTTTCAGCACCACCTGGCAAAAGAACGCACAGATGACAGAAAACGAAGTGATCTGAGGACAAACCACTTCCTCGCCATCATCCAGGTAGAGACAGTTGCCGTTATCGTAGAAACCACAATGAGCTCTGATCAGCCGCACCGCCTCCCGGCGCTGTTTTGCATCCATGCGATACAGCGAACCGTTTCCTTCCCGCTCCATGAGCGGTAAGTCTTTCATCCGAAGCATACAGCCTCCTTTCTGAATTTGGGTACAGAAAAGCCACGCCCGCCATTTTCCGGCTTGCGTGGCTTTATTGCCCTTCCTCGTTTTCGTATCGAACGAACCGTTTTTTGATTGCCTCCATGCGCTTGATCACAGCGCTATGGGTTTTGTAGCCCAGCTTATCCGCTATCTCCTGATAGCCATATCCCTCTCCCCGCAGTTCCAGAATCGTTCTGTCCCTTTCAGGCAGAGCGGCCTTGAAACGGTTGCAGAAGTCTTTCTCCGCCGCCTGTTCCGCAACGTCTCCCTCCGGGACGGGGAGCGAATGGATCTTGCTGTCCTTGTCCTCCATGCATGCTTCCAGCGAAACGGTCCGCACCCGTTTTGACCGGGTGTGATACCACTTGCGCAGGAAGTCCTTGCGGACATGGGTATCCCATTTCTCGAAATCTTCGTCGCAGGGCATTTCCCGCACCGCTTCCAGGATTGGCCCCCAACCCTGCTCCCCGATGGTTTGTTCCACCACCTGCTTCATCATCGCCTGTACGTCGTCCGCCTCAAAGAAGGGGATTTTGAAGTTCGGTGGCAGGCGGAACAGCTTTTGCACGCCCCAGCCCCACACGCGCTCCACTCCTTTGGCCCACAGGGGGAGGGCATAGGACAAACGCCATGCCGGGGAATTGGCTGTATAGTGTTCTTTCCATCCCCCGAAGCCCAAGTGAGGGAAAACCACCGAGGCCACAGCATCCATGATTTCGCTTGGAAACTGCTGGCTCAAGAGAATTCTGTGCCATTCGGGAGAGGCGTTCAGAGCGCCCAGACTTCGGGGCAGCCTGCGAAGTGTGGGATATCGGGAGAGTACATCGCAGGGCAGCAGGTATGCAAGGGGTAAGTAGCGGACGGGGCTATCATACGGGAATTGGTATGTGATGGGAATGAAAGAAAACCTCCTTTCCAAAGTGAGATTGTGTGATGGCCTCTAAAAATTAACGGCATAAGTATATACTTTTTGTTCCAAACCAAATAATTCTTTTGTGGAAATCTAATTTCCTATCACCGATAGCGAGAACACAGGAAAAAATCGATTCGCAACAACAAGGCTTAATAGTGACAAGTAACTATTTGCCGCAGAGAACGGTGTGACCCGAAGGTCACGCCGTTTTTCTGCGTCCATAGGTTGTTTCTGTAATAATTGTTTCGGAAATAACGGGAATTTCCACATCGTCTACGAAGTTGAAGTAAATCTTCACTTTCTGCTGTCGCTTGCCGCTGGACTTGTCCGGGGCAAAGACTACAATCTTCTTGATATACTCATTGACGATGGTCTGTGTCAGTTCTTCCACATCCACATACTTCTGTGTCAGAGCGATAAAGGCGTTCAAACCCTCATCCATTTCTTCCCGCTGTTCCACCCATTCCTCGATAACGTCAATTTCGAGCCTTAGCCGTTCCTGTTCTTCCTCGTAGTCAGCGGACATCTTCTTGTACTCGTCTGCCAAGAGGTCAACAACCTCCAGCATGGTCATGCCTTGCCGTACAATGTACGACTTGATTTCATTTCTCAAATTGGATTTCATATAAAAATTCCTCCATAAATTCGTGATATTGGTTTTCCGTGCGATGAACTGCTGTCACCGACAAGTGTTGGTTTCAAAGATGGTGATTTCCTCTCAGATTTCGCTCTGCGTAGTCCTGTCCACAACAGCACCCTATCGAGTTTACCGTTTTGTGGGAGAGCAGACGAAACAGGAATAAATACTACAGTTCCGTGAATTGGCTTTACTACTCAGTAAATCACTGAACGATGATTTCGGTATTTCCTGCGGTGTAAATCTTCACGGTTTGCACAAGGCTTGATTTTGATGCCTGTAATTTGCCCTCGCTCCCAATGTACATATAACGGTGGACTTCAAAAGTGCCGTACGTACTGTACGGTACGTACAGCACTTTTTCACTTCGCTTACCATTTCAGAAAAGGTGTCTTTGCCAGCACCTCGATACCGACAAATCCACGCACTCTCTTTCCTCCGGTGTAGATGTTGTTGGTGGCTTCCACATTGTAAAGACGCTCGTTCTGTGCAAGCTCGGAACTGAGCCTGTTTGCCGACATGGGTTTTCGCACATTGTCCTCGCACCACAGCTTGTAGGCTTCGTACAGAGCCTTGGAGCTTGCTTCGCTGTCAGCCTTGAAGCGGATATATCCCTCCGATTGCAGAAACTCAATGACATTGTTGCTGCTGCGCTTGACCGTTTCCACGTTCTCAATGGCTTGTCCGCTGATGGTGAACTGATAATTGTTTGCAAGCAGTCTGTGCAGTCCCTCCAGACACCACAGAAAGATACCCTCCATCTCGGACATGAGCTTTTCCACGAGAAAAGGATCGTCGGTACGGTCAGCCGGTCTGTCCTTGGTGGTAAGCACAATTTGACGGCGAAAGAAACCGTCCGATTGGTCATGCAGGGCGGTTAGCGCACCGTTGCCGAAGCATAAGAAACGGGCGTACAGTTGGCTTTGGTATGGTGAGCGTACCGTTCCCATCGGTACGATTGGCTGTGCCGCACTCAATATCACCGATGAACAGATCACAGAACTAATAACGCTCTGTCAGCCGTTGAGTAGCGTAATTCTCATGATCGGTACAGGCAACGTGGATGTATCTGTGTTCCCCGTGGCAGAAAAAGCTCTATGGAAGATTATCTGCTTCTTGCAGAAAACGGAGCCGTTCTCTTTTCTGGACTTGGCAACGGACGAAAAGGAACTGCACCGGCTCTTTGACGAGGAACATATAGAAAACATCGTTGCGTATATCGAAGCATTGCAGGAAATCGGTGCATCAGCTTCTTTTGATGATAAATACAGTCACGCTGTCGGTGTCTTGAAGCTGATACAGGGAATGTCACAGCTTGGAAATACGCTGAATATATTCAAGAGTGGCATGATTGACTTTGCCCACAAGCTCCATGACAGCAAACGCACACCGGATGGATATGCCGCCGCTTTTGCGGAGCATTTTCCCAAAGACGATATATCTCCCGACAATTCCATGTGGATGCAGCTGACCAATACCACGATGCAATATGTATCCGCTGTCATGCCGGAGAAAGAGATACCGCAGCTTGTGAAGCGTATGCACTACGTTTCCTTTGTGGGAATGTTCCGTTCTGATTTGTTTGAGGGATTATGTGTCGGTCATGCGCCGAGGTTATGCCCCATCTGCGGCAAGTGGTTTCTGACCACCGATGCAAGGCAGACAAAATACTGCGGAGGTCTTGCACCGGGGGACAAGCTCGGACGCACTTGCCGTCAGATCGGTGCAAAACAAGGCAGAGAGCAGAGGGAGCTTGCGGACGATCATCCCATTAAAGCAATCTATACACGCCGAATGAACACGATCACGCAGTATCTCCACCGTGGCACTCTGGACGAGCAGACCGCCGCTGTGATGAAGCTGTTGGCAAAAAGCAAACTGGACTATGCCACCAAGTTTGTTGACTATGCAAATGGAAATTATGAAAAAGAAATGGAACAGGCAGCGTTACTTGCAGAAGCAAGAGCGAAGATGAAATAAAAGTTTTTCTATGAGGGGAGGTGCGCCAAATGTCCGAAGAACGCTTCTGGAACACCGATGAATATGCCAGCACAGCAAAATTCGCTGTGCTGGATGGAGCTATGACTATGCGACAGGCAGGGCGCATCTTCCGTCTTGAACCTGCGCCGCCCAAGGTGGAGGACATCAATGATTACATAATTTCCGCTGTCCGTGAAAAGGATATGAACTACTTTACATACTTCCTCCATCACTACGAGTCCAGGCTGAACAAGCGAGTGTACCGCTTTCTGCTGACCGAGGGCATTGACCGAAACGACCCTTTGCGTTTTCTGGATTACAAGCTTTCTTGCGTTCTCGTCATGTTGGAGTGTTTGCAGAATTATGTTCCCGACAAGGGCGCAGACTTTCTGACCTACGCCCATCATTTCATCGGCAACGCACTTCTGGATTGCCGCCGACAGGAAGAAGCAGGCTCATTCAAATCTCTGGACGAATACAAAGCTGCCCGTGGCATTGCATGGCTCTACAACAATTCCGGCAAGAGCGCAAAGGAAGTCATTGCCGAGTACGCCGCAGAGCAGAACTGTACCGAAGAAACCGCCGCCGAATATCTGACCCTTGCAAGACAGAACCGCCGCCGTGTTCCGTTTTATTCGACCATGCAGGACGAGGACAGCGAGGAAACGGGCGAAGATGTTACCTGTGACGACAGTTGGAACTATGCGGATATTCTCTGGAACGGTATTCGAGCAAAAGAAGTGCAAGCCGCTTTTGACAAACTCAGTTATAAGGAACAGGATTTTCTTGAAAGACGCAATGCGATTTGCATGAACTGCGGACGGGTGATGCCTTGGGACGAGCGAATTTCTTTTGAAAAGCTGTCAACCGACTACGAGTATAGCAGCACCAGCGGCGCAGAGCGTTTTTACAAAAGAGTGGTAGAAAAGATGACCGGACTTCTGTTGGATGCCGGTGTTCTCGGTGTGGTGGAATTGAAGCTGACCGACAAAAACAAAAAAACCGCCGCCGCTGCATACGAGTACAAAGCAGTACATCGGTATGCAAACGACGACGATGAGTGGGGAGAAATTCGTTTTGACTTTTCTGTCAGAACTGCTCAGATCGTAAAACTGGCAGACGGCGATTTGAGCAGATCGAATGTCTTTGCAAAAATCGCAATCCGTCAAATTCTGACACTCTCCGTGAGTGAGCTGATCGCTGCGGCGGGTTTTTATATACCTCTTGCTCCCCCCGTAGGCACAGAAAACCTTTTCTCAGAAAATACAAAACCGATGCAGCGTCCATGTCATTGAGCCTGTACGTTGTATCGGTTTTTGCATTTGCAGCAATGCTCGCTTTTGCTCTATAAGCAAAAAGTCCCTTTGCCGCACTTTATCCAATTACATGATATAATATTAACGAAAGAGTAGGAGAAATGCTATGAACATAAAAAAGATTACGAAAAACATACTGCTTTCATTAGGGATTTTTCTGCTCGCTGTCGTTCTGAGCATATTGTTTCAAAAGCTCGAAATCGGGGAACATATTACAATAATTTTTATGTTTGCAGTGTTCTTGATTTCTCTTTTGACGGATGGATACGCATATGGAATTATCTCTGCCATTGGTGGAATGCTGGCGGTCAACTATGCTTTTACCTATCCGTATTTTGCATTGGATTTCAATATCCCGGTAAATCTGATTTCGGCAATCATTATGACGGCAGTATCAATATTGACCGGTATGTTGACCACAAAAATCAAAAATTATGAAGCTGAAAAAGCAAAGAGCGAACGAGAGCGTATGCGTGCGAATCTTCTCAGGGCCGTTTCTCACGATTTAAGAACACCACTTACTGCAATCTACAGTGCCAGTTCCATATTGCGAAACAAAAAGAAAATGCTTACCGAAGAACAGCAAGATGTCATGTTAAAAAACATAGAGGAAGATTCGGAGTGGCTTGTTCGGATGGTTGAGAATCTTCTCTCCATCACCAGAATCAACAATGAAAAAATCAAGATTGAAAAAACATCTGTAATTCTGGATGAACTCATTGATTCAGTAATGACAAAATTTCTGAATCGTCATCCTGAGCAAAAGGTTACTATAGATATTCCAAATGAGATTGTAGTGGTATCCGTTGATCCCATTCTGATTGAACAGGTATTGATGAACCTTTTGGAAAACGCAGTTTTCCATGCCGAGAATATGACCCATATCATTCTTCGTGTGTTTGCATCGGAGCGAAAGGTTATATTTGAGATTGCGGATGATGGCTGCGGCATCCGTGAAGATATGTTGAAAGACATTTTCGGTGGAACATACGGAACACAAAACAACTCTGCTGACGGCAAGAAAAGAAATGCCGGTATAGGTCTTTCTGTGTGTGCCACAATCATCAAAGCACACGATGGAGAAATCAGTGCTGAGAATAGAAAAGATGGTGGTGCTTTATTCCGCTTTACGCTCGGAAAGGAGGACTCAGCTTATGATGAATAATAAATATAAAATCCTTTTTGTAGAGGATGACTCCAATATTCGTACTGTTATAACTACCTTGCTGGAAACAGAAGGATATCAAGTCATCTGGGCTGGTACCTGTAAGTTTGCACAAGGACTGTTTACATCGCATCAACCGGATGTAGTAATTTTAGATTTGGGACTGCCGGATATGGACGGAATGCGTTTTCTGGAATTTGTACGCCGAGATTCGTTGACCCCCATTATTGTTCTATCGGCTCGTTCCAATGACCGAGACAAAGTGAGAGCTTTGGATGCCGGTGCAAACGACTATGTAACAAAACCTTTCAGTACGGAGGAATTGCTTGCCCGTATCCGTATGATTTTAAGGAATTATCAGCATAGAGCTGACAGTGGTAAACTGCCCGGTGGAAAATTTCAAGTGCAGGATATGGTGATTGACTACGATGCCAGACAGGTTTTCATTGCCGGAAAAGAAATCAAGTTATCACAGACAGAGTACAACATCGTTGCATTGCTCTCTGAACATTGCGGAAAAATGATGACCTATTCAGCCATTATAAAGGGTGTATGGGGTTATCCAGATGAAGGAAGCACAAAAAAATTGCAAGTAAACATGGCTAACATCCGAAAGAAATTTGGAGTAAAACCGGGAGAAGCCCGCTACATCACCAATGAATTAGGTGTGGGGTATCGTATGAATGGAGATAACGCCGACATCCAGGATTCGTGAATGTTCCTTTTGCCGTGCTTTTACTAATTCCAAGATATAATGTAAAAAACAGCATTTAGCTTGTCATAAGAAAGCGAAAAGGAGAATTGATTTATATGATCTATGCAATTGTTTTATTTGCTGTAACATACGTGCTGATGCTTGCCTTTGGCAAGTACCGTACATACATAGCTTTGGGATCTGCTGCAATTTTCATTATTTCCGGTATGCTTCCTTTTGACCAAGTGTTTAGTTCCATTGACTTTAATGTTCTTCTGATGATCGCCGGTACAATGGGGTTGGTTCAGCTGTTTATCGACAGCAAGATGCCTGCGCTTCTTGCCGATCTCGTAATGGAAAAGGTTCCAAACATCCAAATAGCCGCAGTTGCATTAGCTCTCTTTGCAGGTATCATTTCTGCATTTGTCGATAATGTTGCAACTGTTTTGATGGTAGCTCCGATTGCGCTGGAAATCTGTAAGAAGCTGAAAACTAACCCTGTGCCTTTTATCATTGCGATTGCAGTATCGTCCAACCTGCAAGGCGCAGCAACTTTAGTCGGTGATACCACAGCCATCATGCTGGGCTCTTATGCAAACATGAGCTTCCTTGACTTTATCTTCTATGATGGTAAACCCGGTATTTTCTTTGCAGTCGAATTGGGTGCTGTTGCATCTGCCCTTATTCTGGCATGGCTCTTTCGAAAGGAAAAGCAGCCGGTTCCCAAAGGTTCTCCCTGTACAGTTGTCACCGATTTTGTTCCCACAGTTCTGTTGGTTGGCATGATCGTCCTTCTGATCTGTGCTTCTTTTATTCAGAATAAGCCTGCCATTACAAATGGTCTGATCTGTATGGGATTGCTCATTATCGGTATGGTTTACAGCATGTTCAAGACGCACAACAAAGATTCCGTCATTCGTCCTTTGAAAGCTGTAGATTTTGAAACTATCGGTCTGCTGTTCGGTCTGTTCCTGATGATCGGCGGTATCTCCAATATGGGTGTGATTGATGCCGCTGCGGAACTGCTGGCAAAGCTGGGCGGAGGAAATGTATTTATCCTGTACACTGTCATCGTATGGGCGTCTGTTCTTCTATCTGCCTTTATTGACAACATTCCTTACGTTGCTACCATGCTGCCGGTAGTTACCGGACTTGCCGGAACATTAGGAATTGAACCAACTTTGTTGTACTTCGGATTGCTCTCCGGTGCGACTCTTGGCGGAAACTGTACTCCGATTGGTGCATCCGCAAATATTGCCGGTATTGGCATCCTGCGCAAAGCAGGCTATGAGGTTAAAACGAAAGATTTTACCCGCATTGGTATTCCGTTCACCTTGGCGGCTGTCATTCCTGCGTATATCTATTTCTGGCTGCTTTATGCCTAAAACCTGATGATTTGCTCGACACCGAAAAAACGATTCAAAGGAGGCGATAGAATGAATTTAGCAAGAATTATGATCCCAAAGGTCAGCACGGTGTTTTTGAAAGAAAACCAGTCTGTCCGACAGGGATGGGAAATTATGAACCGAAACGGCTACACGGCAATTCCAGTGCTGGATACCGACGGAAAATACATAGGTACAGTCAGTGAAGGAGATTTTCTTAAATTTATCATAGCTGCCGGAACTCTTGATACTCAAAATATGGAAAGCCATCGGGTCTGACGCAGCTTCTCTCACTGGATCGGCGGCATGGGTATCCTTGTGTTTGTACTGATCTTTATCCCTGAGAGCAACGATGGCTCGTCCATGCACTTGCTTCGTGCGGAAAGCCCCGGCCCACAGGTAGGTAAGCTCGTATCCAAAATGAAAGTGACTGCGAGAATTTTATACTTGATTTATTTAGGTATGACAGTTCTTGAAGTTATCATTCTCATGTTGGATGAACCCATTCCGGGATATGAAAGTGAACAGTTCTTCTTCAGCCTGCTTGCGACATTTGGCTGTGCCGGTACCGGTGGCTTTGGTTTTATCCCCGGCAGTTTTGAGCTATTCCATCCGTTCTCGCAGTATGTGATGTCAATTTTCCTGATCCTGTTCGGCTGTAATTTCAGCCTGTACTATCTGCTGCTCATCGGAAAGATTAAGGATGTCCTGCGAAGCGAAGAAGTTAGAGCATATTTTGCAATCATTGCAGCCGCTGTCGGATTTGTGTTAATCAGTCTGGTAGGGCGCTTTGAAGCATTCCCACAGGTCTATACTACGGAGGAAGCGTTTAGACATTCTCTGTTCCAGGTAGCATCTTTGATGACCACAGCAGGCTATACAACCACGGACTATCATGTATGGCCGCAGCTGGCTACAACAACTTTGGTTGTGGTAGCATGATTGCGATTGACACCATTGCCGTGGAGAACGAAGTCGCCCGTAATATGTACGAACGGTCAGAGCTTGACTATCTCATCTACAATGCACCGTTGGAGTATGCCGACCTTATTTTGAACGGCGATCCCGAAACTTATTTGAGATCTGTAACGGAGTACAAACCGCTTGACTAACCAAAATCCAGTCTGCCCCAAACTTACAATGGGGCAGACTGGATTTACTTTTTTACTTGCTATTCGTAGCGACAGCCATCATTTTTCAGGCTTTTCTCCATGTTCTTCTGCTAAACAGAATTAAAACAGGCAGAATCTCCAAGTGTCCAAGAAGCATAGTAAAGGTCAAAACAATCATAGAGAAATTGTTGTAACCTGCAAAGCTGGAATATGGTCCTACCGCTTCAAACGCAGGCCCTACATTGGAAATACAAGTGAGTACAGCCGAGAAATTGCTGAAAAAGCCGTGTTTCACATCGTATGTACCTGCATCCGATATGATCGTTATGGTCTGACCATTTATAGGATCGAAAGACAGGAGGAATAGTGCTGCAAGGAAAATAAAGAAGAACAAAGTAATAAAAGCGAATACGTCGTTAATTGTTTTACTTTCAAGTGTTTTTCCTTCAAACTTCGTATGAGGAACATAACGAGGGTTTATCAGCTTTCTTACATTGATGTACGCACCTTTCATGGCGATGACAATTCGGGATACTTTAATACCGCCTGCGGTTGAGCCGGCCATAGCACCAATAAACATAACCATCGGTGAATTTCAGTTCCACACAGCAATTATCCATGTTGTAGGCACAAGATACTAAGGTTTTCATGGTATGTCCTCCATAATTCGTTGTAAGAAAGAAAATCCCGCCTGACTTCCTGTTAGAAATCAGACGGGATTTGTCCGTATGCACCCCGGAAACCGTCAGCTAACAGTTGATAAGTAAATTAGTTCCTTATCACTATTAAGCCAAGGTTTGGAAACCTTCAAAAACATTCTTGCTAAAGCAGCCAAATATCCGTGGTTGTCATTTTGACGGTGGCGGTTTATAATAAAAAATGGCATTTGCGTATACTATAACTTTTCTTCAAATGAAGCTTCCCTCCGGGTCGTCGCATTTGGAATGGTTCTGATAGAATAAGGAATCTATTTGGAATGGAGGCCACAGGATGGGCGCCATACTACAAAAGAAGCAGATGAGTGAAGAAGATATTAAGCTGCAATATATTACGCCCTCCATTCTTTCCAAGTGGAGTCGGGAGAAGATCACCATGGAAACCCGCATCACGGATGGAAAGGTCAATCTGAAGGGCAATTTTGTGTTCCGCGAAAAGCCCAAACGGGCGGATTATATTCTGTATCTCAATGAGAATAACCCAATCGCCGTTGTCGAGGCAAAGGATAATCATCACGCCGTTTCCCATGGCTTGCAGCAGGCCATGACCTATGCACAAATGCTGGACGTGCCGTTTGCATACAGCTCCAATGGAGACGGTTTTGTGGAGCATGATTTTCTTACCGGACAAGAACGAGAATTTGGCCTTCACGACTTCCCTACCGAACAGGAGCTGATCGCCCGGTATAAACGGGAATCCAACCTGACGCCTTCTCAGGAAGCGATGCTGGAACAACCATACTATGCCAGCCAGAGCACCTATCCGCCCCGTTACTATCAACGCAATGCCATCAATCGCACAGTGGACGCCATTGTAAGGGGACAGCAGCGGATTCTTTTGGTGATGGCTACCGGCACGGGCAAAACATATACCGCTTTTCAGATCGTGTACCGCCTGCTGGAAAGCGGCATGAAGCGAAAAATTCTCTACCTGGCCGACCGAAACATTCTGGTGGATCAGTCGATTCGGCAGGATTTTGCCCCGCTGGAAAAGGTCATCCACAAGATCAATGTGGCGAAGGACAACAGGAATACCATCACCTCCCACGAGGTGTATTTCTCCCTGTATCAGCAATTGGTGGGTGACGATGATCGGGAGCATTTCAGCGAGCTGTTTTTGCCGGACTTCTTCGACCTCATCATTGTAGACGAGTGCCACAGAGGTTCCGCCAAGGAGGAAAGCCGCTGGCGCAGGATTCTGGAATACTTCAATTCCGCTACCCAGATCGGCATGACCGCAACGCCCAAAGAAACCAAATATATCTCCAATCTCAGCTATTTTGGCGAGCCGGTTTATTCATACAGCCTGAAAGAAGGCATTGAGGATGGCTTCCTTGCCCCGTTCAAGGTCATCAATGTCACAACGAACATTGGGGAGGGATGGCGGCCGAGCAAAGGGCAGAAGGACATCAATGGCGTGGAAATTCCCGACCGCATCTACACTAACAGCGATTATGACTATAACATCATTATTGAGGATCGCATCCAGCAGGTGGCGGAGGAAATCACCCGATATCTGAAAAGCACCGACCGCATGGCAAAGACCATTGTATTTTGTGCCACGGAGGACGCCGCCCTGCGGATGCGCGATGCGCTGGCAAAGCTCAATGCGGATATGATGAAAATCAATCCTGACTATGTGGTGCGAATCACCGGCGGAGATGACTATGGCAAAGCCAAGCTGAAATACTTTATCTCCGTTTCCTCTCCCTACCCTGTGATCGCTACCACCTCCAAGCTGCTATCTACCGGCGCGGATTGCAAAATGACCAAGCTGATCGTACTGGACGAGATGATCGGCTCCATGACCGAGTTCAAACAGATCATTGGCCGCGGCACCCGTCTGCGGGAAAATGAAGGAAAGACACATTTTGTCGTAATGGACTTTCGCAACGTGACCCGCCTGTTTGCCGATCCCGAATGGGATGGTCCCCTCCAAATCAACGAAGGCTTCGCGCCAGGCGAAAAGCCTGCCGACGGCACTCAAGCCCTGCCGAATGAAGATGAAGCAGGCGCAACCGCTGACCCCCCGACCCCCAAACATAAGCCTATTGTGGATAAAAACGGCTGCAACGTGCAGATCATTCACAAGACGGTATCGATCTATGATGCAAACGGCAAGCTGCTGCGGCAGGAGAGCATCGTGGACTACACGAAAGAAAATATCCGTGGCGAATATGCTTCGCTGGATAACTTCATTCGTCAGTGGTCGGCCCAGGAGAAAAAAGAACAGATTCGGGACCTGCTCCGCGAACGAGGCATTGATCTGGAACTGCTCAAGGCGGATCAGAAGATGAGCGATGTGGACGACTTCGACTTCATCTGCCATGTGGCCTTTGACAAAAAGCCGCTGACCCGCAGGGAACGCGCCAGCAACGTCAAAAAGCGCGACTTCTTTGGCAAATATAGCGGTGTGGCCCGCGAGGTGCTGGAAGCCCTGCTGGACAAGTACATGAACACGGGCATCTACGAAATCGAAAAGACGGAAATTCTGAAGCTGGACCCATTCCTCAAGCTGGGCAAGCCGGCTAAAATCGCCGGGTATTTCGGCGGTAAAGCCGGGTATCTGCAGGCGGTACGGGAATTGGAACGGGCAATTTATGCGGACGAGGTAGGATAACGCATGAGCAATCTAACGGGATTTGTCAAGCGGCTGCGGGATATCATGCGCAACGACGCCGGCATCAACGGCGACGCACAGCGCATCGAGCAGATCGCATGGATGCTTTTTTTAAAGGTCTATGATGCAAAAGAACAGGATTGGGCATGGGAAGATGACAACTATCAGTCCATCATCCCACAGGCATGCCGCTGGCAGAACTGGGCGCATGACGATAAGTCCGGCAAGGCCATGACAGGCGACAAGCTGCTGGATTTTGTCAACAACAGGCTGTTTCCGGTGCTCAAAGGCAGAGATATCAAGGATTCCAACGGCAAAATCCAGATTCCGGGAGTTCGTGTGGATGCTTCCACGCCCATCAGCAAGGCCATTGTGCAAACCACGTTTGCCGATGCCAACCAGTATATGAAGGATGGCGTATTGCTTCGGCAGGTGCTCAACATCATTGATGAGCTGGACTTGAGCGACTATGAGGAAAGCCATGCGTTTGGCGAGATCTATGAAACCATCCTCAAAGAGCTGCAAAGCGCCGGTTCTGCCGGCGAATTTTATACGCCCCGCGCCGTCACCGACTTTATGGCGCAGGTGATCCGGCCGCAAATCGGCGAAGTGATGGCGGACTTCGCCTGCGGCACCGGTGGCTTTATCATCAGCTGGCTGAAAGAGCTGAAAAAGCAGGTCACCACCACCAATGCCGAAGAGGCTTACAGCCATTCCATCTACGGCATCGAAAAAAAGCAGTTCCCCTATATGCTCTGCATAACCAATCTGCTGCTGCACGGGCTCGATGTACCCCGCGTTTATCATGACAATTCCCTGACGCATGACGTGCTGGACTATACCGGGGAGGATCAGGTGGACGTGGTGCTGATGAATCCCCCCTACGGCGGCAGCGAGAAGGCAGATGTCAAAAGTCACTTTCCTACCGACCTGGCCAGCGGCGAGACGGCGGACCTGTTCATGTCGGTTATCATGTACAGGCTGAAAAAGAATGGCCGGGCGGCGGTGATCCTGCCTGACGGCTTCCTGTTCGGCACCGACAACGCCAAGGTGAATATCAAGCGCAAGCTGCTACGGGAGTTCAATCTCCATACCATTGTCCGCCTGCCGGGCAGCGTGTTTTCGCCCTATACGTCCATCACCACCAACATCCTGTTCTTTGACAATACCCATCCCACCGAGGAAACTTGGTTCTACCGGCTGGATATGCCTGAGGGATATAAGCACTTCTCCAAGACCAAGCCCATGAAGCCCGAGCACTTCCAGCCCGTGCTGGATTGGTGGAACGACCGGCGGGAGATCGCCGAGGATGGCTTTGACAAGGCGAAGAAGTACACTGCCCAGCAGCTTACCGAAGAGCTGGGCTACAACCTCGACCAGTGCGGCTATCCCCACGAGGAAGAGGAAATTCTCTCCCCGCTGGACCTGATTCACCGCTACGAGGAGCAGCGGGCATCCCTGAACGCGGAGATCGACCGGGTGTTGTCCGAGATCACCGCCCTGCTGGGAGGGAACGCCGAATGACCCCGCAGGAACTGAAAAACAGCATTTTGCAGCTGGCCATTCAAGGCAAGCTGGTGGAGCAGCGCCCTGAAGAAGGCACGGCCCAGGAGCTATATCAGAAAATGCAAAAGTATCATAAGGGAGTGAAACCTTGTAAGGCTGAATTAAATTTTTCCGCTATGGATTTCGAACTGCCAGAAACTTGGAAGATGGTAGAATTAAATCAGTTGTTTAATTTTATTGACTACAGAGGAAAAACACCTGTCAAATCAACAGAAGGGGTATCCTTAATTACTGCATCCAATATAAGACAAGGATATATGGATTATACAAGGAAAGAATACATATCTTCTGAAGAATATACTACAAGAAAAAGTCGTGGAATTACTCACAAAGGTGATTTATTATTTACAACAGAAGCGCCTATGGGCAATGTGGCAATATGCGACTTATATGAATGCTCTTGTGGACAACGAATTATTACTTTTCAAGAATACGAAGAAAATACAGTTATCCCCAAATTATTTATGTATTTTATTTTATCTACATACTTTCAAAAGCAACTTCTTGATAACTGTACTGGAACTACCGCTAAAGGTATTAAAGCTGATAAACTGAAACATCTCTTGCTTCCCCTTCCTCCCCTTGCCGAGCAAAAGCGCATCGTCGCCAAAATCGAAGAACTGCTGCCCTATATCGACCGCTACGAACAGGCGTGGAGCAAGCTGGAGCAGCTCAACAGCCGTTTCCCGGAGGACATGAAAAAAGCCCTCTTGCAGTACGCCATCCAAGGCAAGCTGGTGGAGCAACGCCCTGAAGAAGGCACAGGCGAGGAGCTCTTTGCGCAGATTCAGGCGGAAAAACAGCGGCTCATCCAGGCAGGAAAAATCAAAAAGGAAAAGCCCCTGCCGGAAATCACGGAGGATGAGGTGCCGTTTGAAATCCCGGAGGGATGGAAGTGGGTGCGCATTGGTAGTGTTTGCATAAACATTCAATATGGTTCTTCCCAAAAATCTGATACAGTAGGGAAAATGGTTGTATTGAGAATGGGCAACATCCAAGATGGTAAACTTGTGCTTGACAAGCTCGTTTACACGTCAAATGAAGAAGAAATCAGGAAATATTCATTAAAATATAATGATCTTCTGTTTAACAGAACTAACAGTAAAGACCTGGTAGGAAAAACGGCAATTTATAAGGGGCAAATTCCAGCTATTTATGCTGGATACTTGGTTAGAATTACTCCGATTTATGTAGACAGCGATTTCCTCAACTATACGATGCAATCACAGTATTATTGGAGTTATTGTCAATCGGTACGTAGTGATGCTATCGGGCAGTCCAATATCAATGCCGAGAAATTAAAACGTTTTGCATTTCCCCTTCCTTCCCTTGCCGAGCAAAAGCGCATAGTCGAAAAACTGGAACAGTTGCTGCCGCTATGTGATCGGTTGAAAAAACAGATAGTCTAAGCAGTTTCTATTTGTGTATGCAAAGGAAAAAGAGGTGGATTCCCGTGACAAACATTCCGCAAACATTATACCACTATACAAGTCTTGAAACCCTTGCTTTGATCCTTACAAACAAAAGTCTATGTTTTAATACCCTGCTGAATGTGGACGATATCGAAGAAGCCGAGACCTCTGATATGGGGTTGTTGGGCAAGTATGTATATGTGAGTTGCTGGACGGATGAGGCGGCAGAATCCATACCAATGTGGCAGCTCTATACCCCGAATATGCATGGGGTCAGAATACAGCTTCCGATTTTTCCATTTAAAGAGCACCATTATAAAGCCGGTGAGCTGCACTTTAAGGAAAATACAACATCGTATATTGATCAGAAAAAAGTGTTTGATGACAATAAGGCATTGATCTGCGGCAATTACCCGGAACTGGTTCAAATCACATATACAACTGATAAAACATTATTACATCCAAGAACAAAATTCGGAGATTCCTTAGATGATTTCAATTCGGTGCTTGGTAACGGCAGCACAGGAAAACAACAAAGCAAAACTACAATCCGTTTTAAAGAGTTGGGGAGATATAAAAATGTTGATTGGCAGTTTCAAAAAGAATGGCGCTATTGGTTGTTTATGGCTCCGCTAGGGATAGGCACTTCGAGACAAATAACGCCGAAAACAACCGTGGATTTTTACAGTCTCCTCCAAGATAAGGATGCCAGGCCACCCTATGAGCGGTTTTTTGTCGACCTATCCGAGGAAGCCATTTCCCAAATGCAGATTGTTTTTGGTCCTCGTATGACAGAAGCCGAAAAGATTTTGGCAAAGCATCTCTTACGAGGAAGTGGCCTGGATGGTAAATGGAAAGAAAGTGCATTGCGAATCCGATAGCCATGGACTAGAATTGCCGGACGAGGAGCAACGGGGGAATGTGCCCGCCCTTAGGAGAATAAGCATATTTGTCGTGTTGATATCGTCGCATATCCCTGCCCATACTCTGCAAAACCGGCCGTCATTCTTGCGCATCCCAGGCGGCAATCCCTCCGCCCCGTTTTTCTGCCGGTCCAAGCAGGACATAAACCGCATCGCCCGCCCCGCTTCCCCCGTCAGCCACGCCGGCAGGTATAACACACTACACCTTGCAAGCAAGGTCGTGTGCCAAAGGGGAGGCATAGGCCCCCTTTGGAAACCCCCGGTTTTGTCGGCGTGTTGGCCTTGAAACGCATTCTGCGCCCCATATCCTCCAGCCCTACAAATCCAAAGAAACGGTGCAGGCCTGCCCGTATAGGCTTGCCTGTGCCGTTTCTTTGTTCGACCTGCGGGCCAGAATGAAGCAAGCGGATATAAAAAAATCATGTTTTCGGGTTGTTCTCCTTTGATATATGGGTTACAATAAAATCAACCCGTATAGGAGGTTGTTTCATGAAAGAACTGGGTAAGCGTTTGAAAGCCCTTCGGGAGAGTCTGGGCCTTTCGCAGGTAAAAATGGCCGAGGCCCTGGGCTCCACACAATCCAGCATCAATCGCTATGAGAATGGCCAGTCTACCCCACCCGTGGCGCTGTTCCGCCGTTATGCGGATTACTTTGATGTGTCGCTGGATTATATCTTTGCCCGCACGGACAAGCCACAGGGGATCACCTACGCATTTAAGCCCAAAGCCGCCCCGGAACGGGAAGAAATGCGCCGTTTCATTGAAATGTGTTTTGACCCCCAATCGCCCATGCACGAGAAGCTGAAAGAAACCCTGTTTCGTATGATGGAGGGTGACCAATGAAGGCTGTGATCTACGCCCGCTATTCCTCCGACAATCAGCGGGAAGAAAGTATTGAAGGCCAAATCCGGGAGTGTACTGCCTTTGCCGAGAAGAACGGTATCACCATCCTGCGCCACTACATTGATCGGGCCTTTTCCGCTAAGACCGATAACCGCCCGGAATTTCAGAACATGATTAAAGACAGCGGCAAGCGTCTGTTTGATATGATTATTGTCTGGAAGCTGGACAGGTTTGCCCGAAACCGCTATGACAGTGCCCGTTATAAAACCGCTCTGAAAAAGAACGGGGTCAAGGTGGTGTCTGCCACCGAGGTCATTTCCGATGGGGCTGAGGGGATCATTCTGGAAAGCGTACTGGAGGGGTACGCCGAATACTACTCCGCCGACCTGTCCGAAAAGGTAGTCCGGGGCATGACGGAGAATGCCCTAAAATCCAAGTATAACGGCGGTACTCGTCCTATCGGCTATCTGATTGACAGCGACCAGTGTTTCCAGCTTGACCCGCTCACCGCTCCCTTTGTCCGGGAGGCATTCCAGCGTTATGACGAGGGAGCCACCATGACCCAGATACGGGACTGGCTCAACGAGCAGGGCGTGAAGAACACACGGGGTCAGAAGATGACCTACAACAGCGTACAGCACCTTTTGAACAATCGCCGCTATATCGGGGAGTACACCTACCGAGACGTTGTGGTGCCGGATGGTATTCCAGCCATTGTCCCCCAAGTTCTCTTTGAACGGGTGCAGGAGAAGCTGGCAAAGAACAAGAAAGCCCCGGCCCGCCACAAGGCTGAGGACGAATATCTGCTGACAACGAAGTTGTTCTGCGGCTACTGCGAGGCCTATCTCTATGGAGAAAGTGGTACCAGCCATACGGGGAATATTCACCGCTATTACAAGTGTATATCGGTGAAAAAGAAGCGCGCCAATTGCCGCAAGAAGTCTGTCCGCAAGGAATGGATCGAGGATCTGGTGGTCACCGAAACCATGAAGATGGTGATGGACGATAAGGCGATTGAGGCCATTGTGTCTATGCTGATGGACTTGCAGGACAGGGAGAATGTCAACCTGCCGCTCTATGAACAGCAGCTGCGGGAGGCGGATACAGCCATTCAAAACCTCTTGAACGCCATCCAGCAGGGTATCTTGACCAAGTCCACGAAAGGGCGTCTGGAAGAATTGGAGGCCGCAAAAGAAGACCTGGAAGCGAAGATTGCCCGTGAAAAGCTGGCGAAACCCAAGGTGAGCGCCGAGTTTATGACCTTCTGGCTCCACCGCTTCCGCAAGCTGGATGTACGGCAGAAGTCCCACCGGAAGATGTTGATTGATACTTTCGTCAACGCCATTTTCCTGTATGATGACAAGATGGTGATAACTTTCAACTATAAGGACGGGACGGACACCATCACTTTTGACGACCTGAAAGCGGCGCTGGATAAGGAAAAAACAGGTTCGGATTTGGATTGCTCAACTGCACCATGGCGAGTGTTCTTATAGCATTTGAAAGGCTGTAAGAACACTCGCTTTTTATACAGCGAGTTCACAGGGGGCGTAGTTGACGACTACGCCTTTTCTTGTATTTACGGACACTTCCGGGATCGGCAGGGGCAGCACCGTTGGAATCTCAATCGTTCCGACGCAGTTATAGTGGATGCGAAGCCGCTGCTCCCATACGCCGTCGATCTTCTCCGCATTGAATACTTCGATCTTCTCAACCAGTTCGTTCAGCATCCGGGGCGTCAGTTTCCTCGCTCTGGTGTACTTGCGGACAAGACCGATAAACATATCTGTCGTCATGGAACGGCTGCTCTGCTTCTCTATCTCGGAGCGGATCTTTTTTATTTTCTCCGCCAGCTCCTTTTGCTCCTCCTCATACCGCCGGGACATTTTTGCGAAGCGGTCATCGGAGAGCTTGCCGGAAACATTATCCTCATAGATGCGCTCAAAAAGGCCGTCCAATTCTTCATCACGGGCAAGGAGCGTTCTTAGCTCTTTTTCCTTCAGCTTGCGGTCTGTCTGTTCCGCCTGCTGGGAATGACCGATCACAGCTTTTACAAATTCGTCCTCATAGAGGCTGGCGAATTTCGTTAAGCGCCGTATCTCTCCCAGCACTACTTCCTCCAGGAAGTCTACGCGGACATAATGGGTAGAGGTGCAGGTGCCGCGGTTGCCCTTGTAGTTGGAGCAGTTGAAATACTTGATCTCCGGATTGCCCTGATTGAAGTGAAAGTGAAGGTTGCTGCCGCAGTCGGCGCAGACCAACAGACCGGAAAACATATTGTGTTCTCCGTTGTTGGTGCGGCGCTTGCGGATTTTGCCCCGCTTCTGCTGCACCTGCTCATACACAGCACGCTCGATGATCGCCTCATGGACGTTCTGGAACACCACCCAATTCTCACGGTCATTGTCGATTCGCTTCTTATTTTTGTAGGACTTGGAATAAGTTTTGAAATTGAGAATGTCGCCACAGTATTCCTGCAGGGAGAGAATTTTGGTGATGGTAGAGCTGTTCCACTTGGTAGGCGGCTGCTGTTTGCCCTTGCCGGGGCGTTTGATGCCCTTCGTGAGCCAGTAGACCCGCGGGGTCAAGACACCGTCCTTTTCAAGCTGGGTGGCAATCTGCTCTGTTCCGAAGCCCTCCAAAGTCATGCTGTAAACGCGGCGCACGACCTGGGCTGCCTCGTCATCCACGATCCAATGCTTCGGATCGTTCGGGTCCTTGATGTAACCATAGGGAGGCTGACCCATCGGCTCACCGGCATTGCCCTTGATCTTATTGCTGATGCGCCGCTTTTTGCTGATATCGCGGGCATACCACTCGTTCATGATATTGAGAAAGGGCGTAAAGTCGTTTTCAGACTGGTTGGCGCTGTCTACGCCGTTGTTGACGGCAATGAAGCGAACGCCGTTCTGCGGGAAGGTGACCTCCGTATAGAAGCCCACACGGAGGTAATCACGACCCACGCGACTGAGGTCTTTTACAAGGACAATGCCCACCTTACCGGCTTCAATGTCGGAAATCAGGCGTTTCCAGTCGGGACGCTCAAAATTCGTACCGCTCCAACCGTCGTCAGAATAGACCGATACATTCGGAAAATCCCGTTCACGGGCATAGCGCGTGAGCATATCCTTCTGATGAATGATGGAATTACTGTCCCCGGCAAGGTCATCGTCGCGGCTCAGGCGGCAATAGATGGCGGTGATTTTTTCCTGTGACTGTCTGTTGTTCATAACGATACCTCTTTCAGACAGTCAGCTCATTTGTGGCAATTACAGTATAGCCGATTTTTCTGCCGCAGAAAAGCGGACAATGGTAACTTTTCCGGGTTTTCATCGTAATTCCTCACTTTCTCAACCTTCGCAGCCCATTTTGATCAGCCGCTTGATTTTATCGTTCATATCCTCCTTGCCGTTTTCTTTGAAATGCAGCGTCACGCGGTAGGTGGTGTTGCCCACCCTGCGAGTCATCCTTCCGGCAGAGGAAGGAGCGGCGGGCGCGGGACGGCGCACGGTTTCTTTTGCGATCGCGGTGGCGGTATTGTTCATAGGCACTCCTTCTCCTTCATCATCGTTTTCAGCTTATCCAGCTTGTTTTGTGCGGTCTGCCTGCGGAAGTTTGTCCCGGTGAACAGGATCGGGGCGCACATTTCCAGCAGCCGGTCATAAATACGGGCGTGGGGTGTGTCCTGCGGATGCTGCAACTCGTCAAGGCTCAGATTGGTGGTGACGATCAGGGGCTTGCCGCTGCGGTAGCGGCTGTCTATCACGTTGTAGACCTGTTCCAGCCCGTATTCCGTGCCGCGCTCCATGCCGAAATCATCCAGAATCAGCAGCGGATAGTGGCACAGGCGGGCGATGTATTGGTTTCTGCCCTCAAAGCTGCCGGACAGGTCATTGAGAACGGCAGCAAAGTTCGTCATGCGGACGGGAATTTCCTTTTCCATCAGGGCATTGGCAATACAGGCGGCAAAAAAGCTCTTGCCCGTCCCGACGCTGCCCCAGAGCAGATAGCCGATATTCTCGGCTTGCATTTTGTCAAAATTGTCGGCGTAAAATCTCGCGTGCTTCATCTGCGGATTTGCGCCGTTGTCCTGTGCAAAGCACCAGTTCCGCAGCTTTGGCGTGTCAAAGCAGTCCTTTTTCAGCTCCTTTACGGTGTCCTCGTGCTTGCGTTGCCGGTCCGCCAGCCGCTTTTCCTCATAACGCTTTTGCTGACAGGCACAGTTCGTGGGATGCCGGTCACGTCCGAACAGGGCGGCGTGACCATCTTCAAAATAGGCTTCCTTCGGCGTATGGCACTTGCCGCAGTACAGCAAGCCGTCCTCGCCGGTATAATCGCCCTCGTCGGGTCTGACTTCCATCACTTTGGAAACAATATCGGTAAAATCGTTCATAGGCTTTCTCCCTCCTTACAGGTGTAATCAGGGATGCCCTGTTTCGGGACACCCTTTGCTTTATCGTTCTCTGCCCAACGTCTGATGGTGGCAGCGTGATTCTGATAGCTTCTACCTGTGGATTCCATGTAGGAGGACAGCTCGGAAATGAGCCTGTCCAGCCTGTCGGGAAACTCCCACAGCAGCTCGGCGTATTCGGTATCAGTCAGGAAAACATTCTTGTATCGCCCGTATGTGGCGGGCGCTTCGCTCTCTCTACTCATGTGGTTCTGATTCAGGTTGCTACTACTCAGGTTGTTAGGGGACAGTTTTCTTTCCATCATAGGGACAACTTTCTTTCCATCAGTCGGACAGGTTTCTGTCTCAATGGAGGAAGGATTTCTGCCTGTCACTTGGAAAGTTTTCTGTCCGTCTGGCGGCAGCTTTACATAGATACGATTTGGCTTGGAAAAGCCGCTCCTGCGCCGCTCGATCAGCCCAGCGTCCTCCAGCTCGGAAAGAGCGGTTTTCACGGTCATGGGGCTTCTGTCCAGCGCGGCGGCAATCTTCTCTATGGGAAACACAAGGTAAATCCTGCCGCCCTCGTCCAGCCAGCCGTTTGCCTGTGAGAGCGTCGCCCGGTCAAGCAGCAGCGCGTACAGCAGCTTTGCCGTCTGGGTTAA
>OHAF01000371.1_pt1 | contig 49001 bp, 40 predicted proteins | sample 1577041 | NCBI WGS metagenome assembly OHAF01 (sample SAMEA3541495, study PRJEB24748) | human gut metagenome | biome: human gut; feature: human-associated habitat; material: faeces | place: China | collected 2012
AACGGTCGTTGGGCGAAGCAGCGTTCGCTGCCGCGTACTGCCGGACATAAGGCGGGGGCCGAGGTGTTCCGCGATATTGCCACCTACTGCAGAGAGCTGGGCGTGGCATATCTGACGGTGTATGCGTTCTCCACGGAGAACTGGAAGCGGCCGCCCGAGGAGGTCAGCGCCATCATGGGCCTTTTGAAGCAATACCTGCTGGAGGCCGTGGACACCATGGAGCGGGACAACATCCGGCTGAAATTCTTCGGGGATCTGTCCGCCATCGCGCCGGAATTGCAGGAGCTGGCGGAGGAGACGCGGGAGATCAGCGGGCACTACGACGGGTTCCAGGCAAACATCTGCCTGAACTACGGCGGACGGGCCGAGATCCTGCGGGCCGCCCAGCGGTGCGCCGAGGCGGGGGAGGACTGGACGGAGGAGAACTTCGGGAAGTACCTGTACTCCGCCGGCATCCCTGACCCGGAGCTTATCATCCGGCCCAGCGGCGAGCTGCGGCTCAGCAATTTCCTGCTGTGGCAGTGCGCGTACAGCGAGTTTTATTTCTGCGATACCCTGTGGCCTGACTTCACCCGCGCAGAGCTGGACAAGGCCATCATCGCATATCAGAAGCGGGACCGCCGATTCGGCGGCGTGAAGTGAGGAGATATCCATGAAACAGAGAATTTTGGTGGCTGTGGTGGGAGTACCGGCCCTGCTGGCCGTGCTGTGCGCCGCGCCGGACTGGGCTACGCTGGCCCTGCTCATGGGACTGTGCATCATCGCCAGCCATGAGCTGTTGGCGGCGGTGCTGCCGCCGGAAAAGACACGGCGCTGGTGGGGCCTTGCGGCCACGCTGGCGGTGTTCGTGGTGGCCAACGTGTATTTCAGTCATGAGCGCTTCGCCGGTACGGCGGCGGCGGGGCTGATGCCCTGGCTGGTGGCGGCACTGGTGGTGTTGTTGTTTCTGTGCATGGTGCTGGAGTACGGCAAAAAAGAGGAGATGGATTTCACGGCGCTGTGCGCCATCCTGGTGGCCGGCGCGGCCATCCCGCTGGCTCTCAGCTGCCTGCTGCGGCTGCGGATGCTGGAGCACGGCGCGGGGCTGGTGCTGATTCCGCTGGTGGCGGCGTTCATGAGCGACACCATGGCCCTGTTCGGCGGCATGCTGTTCGGCAAGACGAAGCTGGCGCCGGTGGTGAGTCCCAAAAAGACCCGCGAGGGCGCGGTCAGCGGCCTTGTGGGCGGCATGGTGGGCATGGTGCTGTACCGCATCATCTTCTTCCTATGCACGGAGGTGCCGCTGCACATCGGCTGGTGCGTGCTGCTGGGTCTGGTGGGCGCGGTGCTGGGGCAGCTGGGCGATCTCAGCTTCTCCTGCGTCAAGCGGCAGTACGGCATCAAGGACTACGGACGGCTGCTGCCGGGGCACGGCGGCGTACTGGACCGGTTTGACAGCGTGATCTTTGCCGCGCCGGTGATCTGGATGATCGTGAACGCGGTGACGCTGTATTGAGAAAGTGCATCGAGGATATATCTATGACGAAAACCATATCCCTGCTGGGCGCCACGGGGTCTATCGGACGGCAGACGCTGGCCGTGGCGCAGGAGCTGGGACTTTCCGTGGCGGCGCTGACCGCCAACCGGCAGGTGGACCTGCTGGAGCAGCAGGCGCGGCAGTTCAGGCCGCGCCTTGCCGTGCTGTATGACCCTGCGGCGGCCAAGGAGCTGCGGGAACGCCTGCGGGGCACCGGCATCGAGGTGATGGAGGGGCCGGAGGGCCTCACCGCCGCGGCCACGCTGCCGGAGGCGGACACGGTGGTGACGGCGGTGATGGGCAGCGTGGGACTGGCGCCGACGCTGGCGGCCATCATGGAGAAAAAGCGCATCGCCCTGGCCAACAAGGAGACGCTGGTGTGCGCCGGTGAGCTGGTGATGTCTGCGGCCCGTGAGACGGGGGCGGAGATCGTGCCGGTGGACTCGGAACACAGCGCCATCTTCCAGTGTTTACAGGGCTGCCGCGACCGCGGCGAGGTGCGGCGGCTGCTGCTGACCTGCTCCGGCGGGCCGTTTTTCGGCCGGAGCTTCGATGAGCTGGAGCATGTGACGGCGGCGGACGCCCTGAAGCACCCCAACTGGACCATGGGGGCAAAGATCACCATTGACTCGGCTACCCTGATGAACAAGGGGCTGGAGATCATCGAGGCCATGCGGCTGTACGGCCTGCCGGTGGAGCAGGTGGAGGCGGTGATCCACCGCCAGAGCATCGTCCACTCGTTGGTGGAGTTCCACGACGGGGCCATGCTGGCCCAGCTGGGTACGCCGGATATGAAGCTGCCCATCCGGTACGCCATGACGTATCCCTATCGGGCGGAGACACCGGACAGGCGGCTGGATCTGCTGTCCTGCGGCGCACTGACGTTCAGCGCACCGGACATGGAGGCGTTCCCCTGCCTGCGCATCGCGCGGCAGTGCGCGGCGGCGGGCGGCACGGCCTGCGCCGTGATGAACGGCGCCAACGAGGCGGCGGTGCAGCGGTTTTTGCAGGGCGAGATCGGATTCAACGACATCCCACGGCTGGTGGAGAAGGCACTGTCCAAGGTGCCGGTGATATATCGGCCGAGCCTTGCGGATATACTGGAAGCAGACAGAATGGCCCGTCAGGCCGTGCTGTAAGGCGCACAGCGCCATAAAGGAGTTGTGGGAATGGTATATATCTTAGCGGCCATACTGGTGTTCGGCGTGCTCATCGCCGTCCACGAGCTGGGGCATTTCATGGCGGCCAAGGCCTGCGGCGTGCGGGTCAACGAGTTTTCCATCGGCATGGGGCCCGCCCTGTGGAAGAAGCAGAAGGGGGAGACGCAGTACTCCCTGCGGCTGTTTCCGGTGGGCGGTTTCTGTGCCATGGAAGGCGAAGAGGAGGACTCCGATGATCCGACGGCCCTGAACAACCAGGGCTTCTGGGCCAAGCTGCTGATCTTCGCGGCAGGCGCGGCCATGAACTTCATTGCGGGACTGCTCATTATCCTGGTGCTGTACGCCGATGCCCAGGCGTTCTACGTGCCGGTGGTGGCGGGCTTTGCCGAAGGCTGCCCGCTGGAGAGCGCTGACGGCTTGCAGGAGGGTGACCGGTTGCTGCGCATTGACGGCGAGAAGGTGTACGTATACAGCGACATCAGCCTGCTGATGGGGCTGAACAAGACAGGCGCCTTCGACTTGCAGATAGAGCGGAACGGGGAGGTCATCACCCTCCGCGATTTCACCATGGAGCGGCGGGAGTACACCGACCAGAACGGCAAGGCCTACACGGGCTACGGTTTGTACTTCGGGGCGGAGGAGGCCACGCTGGGCAGGAAGCTGTCCTATTCGTGGAACAACGCCATGGACTTTGCGCGACTGGTGCGGCTGAGCTTACAGATGCTGGTGACCGGTCAGGCGGGGGTAAAGGATCTCAGCGGGCCGGTGGGCATCGTGTCCACCATGACCCAGGTGGGCGAACAGGCGGCCACCACCCGGGCGGCGGTGGAGAACATCGCCTATCTGGCGGCGCTGATCGCCGTGAACCTGGCGGTGATGAACCTGCTGCCCCTGCCGGCGCTGGATGGCGGCAAGATCTTCTTTCTGGTCATCAACGCCGTCAGCATGCAGCTGTTCAAAAAGCAAATACCGGCGAAATACGAGAACTACATCCACTTTGCGGGATTGATCCTGCTGCTGGCGCTGATGGCGGTCATCACGTTCAGCGATGTGTGGAAGCTGATACACTGAGAGGGGATACAATGAGCAGACAGATCATGGTGGGCGGTGTGGCCGTGGGCGGCGGCGCACCGGTGAGCATCCAGTCCATGTGCAATACCGCCACGGAGGACGTGGAGGCCACGGTGCAGCAGATCCTGCGTCTGGAGCAGGCGGGCTGCGAGATCATCCGCGTGGCGGTTCCCACGGAGGAGGCGGCACGGGCCGTGCCGGCCATCAAGGCCCGCATCCACATCCCGCTGGTGGCGGACATCCATTTCGACTACAAGCTGGCGCTGCTGTGCGCGGAGGGCGGCATCGACAAGATCCGCATCAATCCGGGCAACATCGGAGCCAAAGAGCGGGTGCGGGCCGTGGCGGATGCCTGCCGCGAGCGGGGCATCCCCATCCGCATCGGCGTCAACGGCGGGTCACTGGAAAAAGATCTGCTGGTCAAGTACGGCGGTGTGACGGCGCAGGCGCTGGTGGACAGCGCCATGGGGCATGTCCGGCTGCTGAATGACTGCGGCTTCAACGACATCTGCATCTCCGTGAAGTGCTCCCGCGTGCCGGTAAACATGGCAGCCTACCGGATGCTCCATGAGCAGACGGACTACCCGCTGCACCTGGGCGTCACGGAGGCGGGCACGCCGGAGATGGGCGTGCTGAAATCCGCCATCGGCATCGGCGGTCTGCTGTGCATGGGCGTGGGAGACACGCTGCGGGTGAGTCTGACAGCGGACCCCGCTGAGGAGGTGGTGGCTGCCAAGCGCATCCTGCAGGCGGCAGGCATTCGCCGCAGCGGGCCGGATCTGATCTCCTGTCCCACCTGCGGCCGGACGAAGTACGATATGATCCCCATCGCGCGGGAGGTGGAGCGGCGGCTGAAGGACTGTGCCAAGCCCATCACCGTGGCGGTGATGGGGTGCGTGGTCAACGGGCCGGGCGAGGCGTCCGGCGCGGATGTGGGCATCGCCGGAGGAAAGGGCGAGGGCCTGCTGTTCGCCAAGGGGAAGATTTTGCGGAAGGTGCCGCAGGAGCAGCTGGTGGACGCGCTGTTTCAGGAGATCGACAAACTGTAAGGTGAGAAAATGGCGGAAAGATTACCGTTTTTTACATTATTTGAGAGCTTTCAGGCACCGCGGCAGCTGCGGCTGCTGCTGCACGACGCCTACGTCACCGGCGGCGCGCTGGATCGGGAGGCCCGTACCATCGAGGTGCAGGCCGTCAGCAGCGAAACAGTGCCGGAGGCGGCGGTGACATCGCTGGAGCACATGCTGGCCCAGCAATACGACCTGCGTCGGGTACAGCTGCGGTTCAGCGCGCCGGCTGCTGCCGGAAAGAGCGGCAGCGACCTGCTCTACGGCAAGGAGATCAAGGGCCGCGTGGTGCCGGTGGGGGAGCTGAACCTGAAGATGGGCTCCGCTGTGGTGGAGGGCCGCGTGTTCGGCATGGAGTGCTATGAGACACGGCGGCCAGGTCAGTGGTGCATGAACTTCGACATGACCGATGAGCACGGTTCCGTCTCCGTGCGGAAGTATATGGACGAGAAGGAGGCCAGGGTACTGGGCGGCGCTGTCAGCGACGGCATGTGGCTGCGGGTGCAGGGCAAGCTGGCGCTGAGCTTCGACGGCAAGGACGTACAGCTCCAGCCGGTGAGCATCATGCGCATCCAGCATCAGGGCCGGAAGGATACCGCGCCGGAGAAGCGGGTGGAGCTGCACCTGCATACCCAGATGAGCACCATGGACGCCATCACCGATGTGGGCAAGGTGGTGGCGCAGGCGGCATCGTGGGGACACCCTGCCATCGCCATCACGGATCATGGCACAGTGCAGGCATTCCCCAAGGCCCGGGACGCCGGCAAGAAGGGAAAGATCAAGATCCTCTACGGTGTGGAGGGCTATTTTGTCAACAATCTGGACGATCGCATCGCCGTACACGGTGAGCAGGATCAGGATTTCGCCGACGAGATCGTGTGCTTCGACATCGAGACCACGGGCCTGAAGGTGCGGCGGGAGGCCATCACCGAGATCGGTGCGGTGGTGCTGAAGAACGGGGAGATCACGGAGCGGTTTCAGACCTTCGTGAACCCCAACCGGCGGCTGACGCCGGAGATCATCGGCCTTACCGGCATCACCGACGCCATGCTGGCCGACGCACCCCAGCTGAAGGAGGCACTGACGGCGTTTTTGCAGTTCGTGAACGGGAGACCGCTGGCGGCCCACAACGCGGAGTTCGACATCAGCTTCATCCGCGAGGGGTGCCGGAAGGTGGGGCTGGAGTTCGACCCCACCTACGTAGACTCCCTTATCCTGGCGCAGAACCTGCTGCCGGAGCTGCACAAGTACAAGCTGGACATCGTGGCGGAGCATCTGGATCTGCCCGCCTTCAACCACCACCGTGCCTCTGATGACGCGGCCATGGTGGGGTATATGCTCATCCCGTTTTTTGAGAAAATGCGCAGGGAGATGGGTATCCACCGGCTCCAGCAGATCAACGGGGAGATGCTGAAGCTGCGGCCGGAGGGCGGAAAGAGCAACCGCCATCCCAAGCACATCATCATTCTGGCCAAGAACAAGCTGGGCCTGAAGCACCTGTACCAGCTGATCTCGGCGTCCAATCTGAAATATTTCAAGCGCGTGCCCATCATTCCCAAGACGGAGCTGGCGGCCCATCGGGAGGGGCTCATCATCGGCTCGGCCTGCGAGGCGGGCGAGCTGTTCCGCGCCGTGGCTGACGGCAGCAAGGACTGGGCGGAGCTGAAGCGCATCGCGTCGTTCTACGACTATTTGGAGATCCAGCCCATCTGCAACAACATGTTCATGCTTCGCAAGGGGGATGTCCAGTCGGAGGAGGAGCTGCGGGATTTCAACCGCACCATCGTCCGGCTGGGGCAGGAGCTGGGCAAGCCGGTGTGCGCCACCGGTGACGTGCATTTTCAGGAGCCGGAGGACGAGGTGTACCGCCACATCCTGCTGGCCAGCAAGAAGTTCCCCGACGCCGATGCACCGCTGCCCATCTACTTCAAGACAACAGACGAGATGCTGAAGGAGTTTGCGTACCTGGGGACAGAGACGGCCCACAAGGTGGTCATCGACGACCCGCGGCACATTGCCGACTGCATCGAGGATATCGAGCTGCTGCCACCGGGGCAGCTGTTCCCGCCGCGTCTGGAAAACTCCGAGCAGGAGCTGCACGACATGGTGTGGGACAAGTGCCATGAGCTGTACGGGGAGGAGCCGCCGCAGCTCATCGTGGACCGTCTGGACGTGGAGCTGAAAAGCATCCTGGGCAAGTACGACGTGGTGTATATGTCCGCCCAGAAGCTGGTGCAGCGCAGTCTGGAGAACGGCTATCTGGTGGGCTCGCGAGGCTCCGTGGGCTCCAGTCTGGTGGCGTACATGTCGGGCATCACGGAGGTGAACTCCCTGCCTCCCCACTACCGCTGCCCCAAGTGCAAAAATACGGAGTTCATCACAGACGGCAGCTACGGCTGCGGCGCGGACATGCCGGACAAGATCTGCCCTGTGTGCGGGGAAAAGTACGTCAAGGACGGCTTTGACATCCCCTTTGAGACGTTCCTGGGCTACGGCGGCGGTAAGGTGCCGGATATCGACCTGAACTTCTCCGGCGAATATCAGGCCCGCGCTCACCAGCACGCTATCGAGATGTTCGGAAAGACCCAGGTGTTCCGCGCCGGCACCATCGGTACGCTGGCGGAAAAGACCGCCTTCGGCATGGTGAAAAAGTATCTGGAGGAGCGGGGACAGACGGCCTCCAACGCCGAGATGAACCGGCTGACCCAGGGCTGCGTGGGCGTGCGGCGCACCACCGGCCAGCACCCGGGCGGCCTGGTGGTGGTGCCGGACGACATGGACGTGGAGGATTTCACCGCTGTGCAGCACCCCGCCGACGATGCGGAGAGCGATACCATCACCACCCATTTTGAATACCACTGCATGGAGGATAACCTGCTGAAGCTGGACATGCTGGGACACGATGATCCCACCATGATCCGGATGCTGGAGGATCTCACCGGCGTCAACGCACGGGCTATCCCGTTGGACGACCCCGATACCATGAGCATCTTCACGTCCTCCAGGGTGCTGGGCTTCGAGAATGACGAGATCCTCGGCCCCACCGGCGCCGTGGCCATCCCCGAGTTCAACACCCGCTTCACCCGCGGCATGCTGATGGACACCCAGCCCAGAGATTTCAACACGCTGGTGCGTCTGTCCGGCTTCTCCCACGGTACCGACGTGTGGCTGGGCAACGCCAGGGAACTGATCGTCAGCGGCACCGCCTCCGTTCTGGAGACGGTGGGCTGCCGCGACGACATTATGCTGTACCTCATCTCCATGGGGCTGGACCCCAAGATGTCCTTCAAGATCATGGAGGCCGTCCGTAAAGGGAAGGTGAAGAAGGGCGGCTTTCAGGAGGGATGGGAGGAGGCCATGCGGGACCATCAGGTGCCGGACTGGTACATCGAATCCCTGGCTAAGATCGGCTACCTGTTCCCCAAGGCCCACGCCGTGGCCTACGTGATGATGGCGTTCCGCATCGCATGGTTCAAGGTGCATAGGCCGCTGGCGTTCTACGCCACATTCTTCTCCATCCGCGCCAAGGCGTTTGACGCCGAGTACTGCTGCGCCGGTCTGGACGCGGTAAAGCAGAAGATCAAGGAGATCGAAAACAACAAGGACGCCACCGATGTGGAGCAGAACCTGATGGTGACGCTGGAGGTGTGCTACGAGTTCTATCTGCGGGGCTTCCACTTTGATACCATCGACATCTACAAGTCCGACGCCACCCGCTTTGTGGTGACGGAGAACGGCCTGCTGCCTCCCTTCGTGACGGTACACGGCCTGGGCGAGTCGGCGGCGCTGGACACGGTGGAAAAGCGGAAAGGCAAGACCTTTATCTCCGTGGAGGAGTTTGCCAATACGTGCAGCAAGCTGAGTAAGACCCACATCGAGCAGCTTAAGTCTCTGGGCGCGTTCGCCGGAATGGCGGACACCAGCCAGGTCAGCCTGTTCTGAGAAGTTGTGCCGGTATCGGTGCATTTTTCGTGAAATTTGGCATAATGACGAAAAACGGGACTTGACAATCGGCAAAAAAGCGATAAAATAGGGTGTAATATCGACATATGCGATGAGGGAAAAAAGACGAGGCAGGCCCGCCGAAAGAGAGCCGGCGGCTGGTGTGAGCCGGTGGGGGCGCTTCGTTGTACTGGCTCCGGAGCTTTTCGCCTGAACAGGGCGGGACGGCGGCGCACCGTTACCGGCGCGGCCCCTTGCAAGAGGGGAACTGAGCGCCGCACAGGCAACTGGCGGCGGGATCAGGGTGGTAACACGTGACATGCGTCCCTGACTGCGAAAGCAGTCAGGGACGTTTTTTTATCAGCAGTTAACAAAATTCAGATACAAGGAGAAGCGACATGTATTACGATTTTGCGGCCATTGAAAAGAAATGGCAGGCCAATTGGGAAAAAACCAAGCCCTATGCCGCCGTCACCGGCGACAAGCGACCCAAGTTCTACGGACTCATCGAGTTCCCCTATCCCTCCGGTCAGGGCCTGCATGTGGGCCATCCCCGCCCCTTCACGGCCATGGACATCGTCACCCGCAAAAAGCGGATGGAGGGCTACAACGTGCTGTTCCCCATTGGCTTCGACGCCTTCGGTCTGCCCACGGAGAACTACGCCATCAAGAACCATATCCATCCGGCTGTGGTGACCAAAAACAATATCGCCAATTTCACCAGCCAGCTGAAGATGCTGGGCTACGGCTTTGACTGGGATCGCTGCGTGGACACCACCGACCCCGACTACTACAAGTGGACCCAGTGGATATTCCTGCAGATGTTCAAGCACGGTCTGGCCTATAAGACCACCATGCCTGTGAACTGGTGCACCAGCTGCAAGTGCGTGCTGGCCAACGAGGAAGTGGTCAACGGCGTGTGTGAGCGCTGCGGCAGCGAAGTCATCCGCAAGGAAAAGAGCCAGTGGATGCTGAAGATCACCGCCTACGCCCAGCGTCTCATCGACGATCTGGAGGACGTGGATTTCATCGAGCGCGTGAAGATCCAGCAGCGCAACTGGATCGGCCGCTCTACCGGCGCCGAGGTGACGTTCCAGACCAACGTGGGCGACGAGGTGACGGTGTACACCACCCGTGCCGATACCCTGTTCGGTACGACTTACATGGTCATCTCTCCTGAGCATCCCATGCTGAAGAAGTGGCAGCCCCTGATCAAGAACTGGGACGCCGTGGAGGCGTATCAGGAGGAGGCGGCTCACAAGTCCGACTTTGAGCGCGGCGAGCTGAACAAGGAAAAGACCGGCGTGCGGCTGGAGGGTATTGAGGTCATGAACCCCGTGACCCATCAGGCCCTGCCCATGTTCGTGTCCGACTACGTCCTCATGGGCTACGGTACCGGTATCGTCATGGGCGTGCCCGGTCACGACCAGCGCGACTGGGAATTCGCCAAGAAGTTCGGTCTGCCCATCATCGAGGTGGTCAAGGGCGGCGATGTCACCAAGGAGGCCTTTGTGGCCAAGGACGACAGCGCCATCATGGTCAACTCCGGCTTCCTCAACGGCATGACCGTGAAGGAGGCCATCCCCGCCATGAAGAAGTACGTGGTGGAGCAGGGCTTCGGCAAGGAGAAGGTCAACTACAAGCTACGTGACTGGGTGTTCTCCCGCCAGCGCTACTGGGGCGAGCCTATCCCCCTGGTGAACTGCGAGAAGTGCGGCTGGGTGGCTCTGCCGGAGGAGCAGCTGCCGCTGGTACTGCCTCAGGTGGAGAGCTACGAGCCCACGGATGACGGCGAGAGTCCCCTGAGCAAGATGACCGACTGGGTCAACACCACCTGCCCCTGCTGCGGCGGTCCCGCCAAGCGCGAGACGGATACCATGCCCCAGTGGGCCGGCTCCAGCTGGTACTTCCTGCGGTATATGGACCCCCACAACGACAAGGCTCTGGCCAGCAAGGAAGCACTGGACTACTGGTCCCCTGTGGACTGGTACAACGGCGGCATGGAGCACACCACGCTGCACCTGCTGTACTCCCGCTTCTGGCATAAGTTCCTGTACGACATCGGCGTGGTACCCACCAAGGAGCCCTACGCCAAGCGCACCAGCCACGGCATGATCCTGGGTGAGGGCGGTGAGAAGATGTCCAAGTCCCGCGGCAACGTGGTGAACCCCAACGACATCGTGGCGCAGTATGGCGCGGACACCATGCGCCTGCACATCATGTTCATCGGCGACTTTGAGAAGGCCGTCACCTGGAGCAACGAGGCCGTCAAGGGCTCCAAGCGCTTCCTGGACCGCTGCTTCAACCTGCAGGACATTGCCACCGCCGAGGAGACCATCTCCGCCAAGAACGAGTCCATCGTTCACAAGACCATCAAGAAGGTGACGCAGGACATCGATGAGCTGAAGATGAACACCGCCATCGCCGCCATGATGACCATGGTCAACGAGCTCTACGCCAACGGCTGCTCCAAGGGCGATGTGGAAATGCTGTGTCTGCTGCTGAGCCCCTTCGCCCCCCATATGGTGGAGGAGATGTGGGAGAACATGGGTTTTGCCGCCAAGTACGGCAAGATGGCCATGCAGATGCCCTGGCCCGCCCATGACGAGGCCAAGACCGTGGATTCCCACGTGGAGATGGCCGTGCAGGTCAACGGCAAGCTGAAGGGCACCGTCACTGTCCCAATGGACAGCGACGAGGCCGCCGTGGTGGCCGCCGCCATGGACACCGATAAGGTGAAGAAGGCCGTGGAGGGCATGTCTGTGGTCAAGACCATTCATGTCAAGAACAAGCTGGTGAACCTGATCGTCAAGCCTGCCAGGTAAAATTGCACTTTTTGCGGAAAACTGCTTGACAAGGCGGCGCTTCACCGGTATAATACACCCGTTAGTCATGCGAATGGCTCTTAAAGAGCACCCAGGATCGAGCCGGGTGCATCGGAGGGAGGGAAATATAGATGTCTGAAGTTCACGTCAAGGAAGGCGAGTCCCTGGACAGCGCTCTGAAGCGTTTCAAGAGAAGCTGCGCCAAGGCAGGCGTTCTGGCCGAGGTGCGTAAGAGAGAGTGCTATGAAAGCCCCAGTGTCAAGCGCCGCAAGAAGTCCGAGGCCGCGCGCAAGAACCGCAATAAGCGTTATTATTGATCCTAAAAGAGCCCGAGGGTGATTCCCTCGGGCTCTTATCCTTTGCCCAGCAGCCGCGGCAGCGCCTCCATCGCTTCCGGCAGGGCCAGAAAGCCGGCAGGGATGCCCAGCTCCGCGCCCAGCGCTATCTTGCGGTGCAGGGTGTCGGCATCGTCGAACAGTACGAAGTGGGTCATGCCGCTCTGTTCGTAGGTGAAGTAGCGGGCGCACAGCTCCGGCGAGAAGAATACGGTGCGGCGGCCCCGCAGCTCTGTCAGCTGCTGCGGTGTCAGGGCCGTACCGGCGCCGTAGGGCGCGGGGAGGGAGAAGTCCATCCGCACGCAAGCCAGATCCAGTGCCAGACGCCGGGCCTCGAAGCGGCGGCAGGCGTCCCTCAGCCGCTGGCGCAGCGTCCCGCCGGACAGGGCGGTGCTCACCACCACGCGGGCATCGGGGACCATATGGCCGCAGGGCTCCGCAACGTACAGGGCGCGGCCATACCGGCGGCACAGCTCCGCCAGGGCGGACAGCGCCGCGGAAGGCAGCTGCGGCTCTATGACCACGCCGGTATAGCGGCGGCGCAGACACTCCCGCAGGATGTCCCGGGCCAGCGTGTCCGGCTGCGGTACAGCGGGGTTTTCCGGCCCTGTCAGCAGCAGGAGCCCACCCTGCACGTGGGCGGGCAGCGTCAGTGATGTCAGGCGGCTCTCCTCCACGCCATAGGCGGCGTGCAGGAGCGGCAGGCCCCAGCGGGCCGCGTTACCCAGACAGCACGGTGCCGCGGCCAGATACAGCTGCATGCGGAACACCCCCTTGTATTTCCGGCGGACGGATGGTACACTATATGTATGAGAGGAGGCGGCAGCCTATGCGATTTTCCCTGCGGCCGGATCGGGTATTCGACGGCTACGAGCAGATAGATGGGCAGGAGCTGGCCCGACGGGGCATCCGGCTGCTGCTGTGCGACCTGGACTACACCTTGGCGCCCAAGTCTCAGCGGGAGCCGGACGAGACGGTACGCCGCTGGATCGGCCAGATGCGTCAGGCGGGGGTAGAGGTGATGATCCTGTCTAACAACCGCAGTCCTGCCAGAGTGGAGCAGTTCTGCCGCGAGCTGGGCATCACCTACGAGGGACACGCCAAAAAGCCACGAACCGTAGGGTTCCGCAGGGCCATGGCCCGCTGCGGCGTGACGCCCAAGGAGACGGCCATGCTGGGCGATAAGCTGCTGACAGACATGCTGGGCGCCAACCGCAGCGGCATACTGGCGCTGATGGTGGAGCCCCGCGGCGGCGCGAAAGGCGCGTGGAACAAGGTGCTCCACGCCTTACAGCGGCCGTGGAAGGCGGCGGCGCGGGAAAAATAGGAGGAGAAGGCAACTTTTTTCGCCGGAAACCCTTGCCAAACAGGTACTTATCATGTAAAATATACGAGGCCAAATTTCGGCCGGTATCATTTACTCGAGGGAATCGTGATGTTCCCTCATCAATATGGGAGGAATATCAATATGGCAACTATTACCGCCGGTGATTTCAGAAACGGCAAGACCTTTGAGATGGACGGCAAGGTCATGCAGGTCGTGGAGTTCCAGCACGTCAAGCCCGGCAAGGGCGCGGCCTTCGTGCGTACCAAGATGCGCAACGTGGTGACCGGTGCTGTGACTGAGACCTCTTTCAACCCCACCGCCAAGTTCGAGGAGGCCTTTGTGGACCGCCGCGACATGGAGTACAGCTACAACGACGGCGACCTGTACTATTTCATGGACCAGGAGACCTATGACATGGTGCCCCTGAACAAGGAGCTGATGGGTGATGCGTTCCGCTTCATCAAGGAGAACACCATGTGCAAGGTGCTGAGCTATAAGGGCAACGTGTTCGGCCTGGAGTGCCCCAACTTCATGGATCTGGAGGTCACCGAGACCGAGCCCGGTCTGGCCGGCAACACCGCCACCAATACCCTGAAGCCCGCCACCGTGGAGACCGGCGCTGAGGTGAAGGTGCCCCTGTTCATCAACATCGGCGACAAGATCACCATCGACACCCGTACCGGCGAGTATATTGGCCGCACCAAGTAAGTCAACAACCAACCGACCGTACAGAAAGGAGCCGAACATGGAGATTTCTGAGAAGGTAGCATACCTGAAGGGTCTGGCCGAGGGCCTGAACCTGGATACCGAGAGCAAGGAAGGCAAGCTGATCGCCGCCATCATTGACGTGCTGGACGACATGGCGGAGAAGTTCGCCGACGTCGAGGACGAGCTGTGCGACGTGGAGGACGGTCTGGATGCTGTCAGCGACGACCTCAGCGATGTGGAGGAGACCCTGTACTTCGCGCTGGACGACGATGAGGACGAGGACGAGGATGAAGACGACGAGGAAGAGGAGTGCTTCATGACCAACTGCCCCGAGTGCGAGGAGGAGGTCTACTTCGACGAGTCCGTTCTGGAGGACGGCGAGGTCATCTGCCCCAATTGCGGCGCCAAGCTGGAGTTCGATCTCAGCGATCTGGCCAACGATGAGGACGAGGATCAGGAGTAATTCCAAAAACAAAAAAGAACCGCCGAGGGCGGTTCTTTTTTTGCGCAAAACGGCTATTCCCAAATGCTGTACAGCTGTGTGACAAGCTGTCCCGTGACGTCCACATCGCAGAGCATATAGGGCTTTTCGCCGCCGAGATCTGTCAACAGCAGCTCGTTGATGCCGTCGCCGTCTACATCCTCCACGCGATAGTCCACGCGGCGTCCCGCGTCCGGCAGGAGCATCAGCACCTGCCGCTGCTCCGGCTGCTCCGGAATGGGAATAAAGAAGTAGGTGGCACCGTAACCGTCAAGATGCGCTGAGAAGGTCTCCTCAAAGCCGAAAAGTGGCTTTTCCATGGGCTGCGCCGGACTGCTGCCAAAGCCGCCTATGGCGGTCACCGTCAGATATTCCGGCAGTTCGTCACACCACGTGATCTCATTGGTACGGCGGTCGTATGCCATGTGATATTGGGGGTGTGACAGAATGGAGTTTACATAACGCCATCCGATTTGGAGGGTAGAAGCGTCCATGTCCGCCGGACAGCGCAGCTTCAGGAGATCCGAGGAAAGGCTGCCGGCATCCGTGACGTAGAGCCATGTGCCGTCCGCAGTATACTCTGCTTGCTGGATCAGGCCGCAAAGCTCCTCCGTATACCGGTAGGGGTTTGTCAGATCGAGATGGATGTGGCGGATGGCAAAAAGGGCGATGATGAGGAGAAATGCTGCTGCCGCGGCGCTGACGCCGGTGAGCCATTGGCGGCGCTGCCGCTTCTGGTTGTTGTCCGCCATCTCCACCACGGCGCGCAGCGTCTCATTTTCCGCAGGGTACTTTTTTTCTTCCATAGCTTGCTCCTTTTCCTCTGCAGGCGCAGCGCACCGGAGGAGCGCGGCTGCCGTCAGACCCAAAGCCGTGGCCAACGGCTCCAGAAGCGTGACGTCGGGGTAGGAAAGTCCACGTTCCCATTTGCTCACGGCCTTATCGGTGACGTGGAGCATCTGGGCCAGCTGCTGCTGAGTCAGGTGCCGGCGTCTGCGATTTTCAGCGATAAAGGCGCCGAGAATTTGTTTGTCCAAAGTGATCACCTCGCCGCTATTGTAGCAAATGTGCCGGAAAACGCAACCGACCGGTGGTTTAGCTTGCCCATTTTTCGCATTTTCCGCAGAGTGGCTGGGAAAAACCGGCAAGGGTTGCGTGAAGGGAAAAATCGCGGTATAATATACTTAATACACTTTGCGCGGCGCGCAAAGACCGATATTGAGGTATGAAGGATGAAAACACAGGAAAAGCTGAACATGACTATGCTTTGCGATTTCTACGAGCTGACCATGGGCAACGGGTATTTCCAGACCGGCTACAAGGATCGCATCGTGTATTTCGATGTATTTTTCCGGAAGGTGCCGGACGGCGGCGGCTTCGCCATCACGGCGGGACTGGAGCAGCTCATCGACTACATCGAGAACCTGCACTTCTCGGAGGAGGACATCGCCTACCTGCGGGGCCGCGGCATCTTCTGCGAGGAATTTCTGGCCTATCTCCGTGACTTCCGTTTCACCGGCGATATCTATGCCATCCCCGAGGGCACGCCGGTATTTCCCAAGGAGCCGCTGGTGGTGGTGCGCGCACCGGCCATCGAAGCCCAGCTCATCGAGACCTTCACCCTGCTGACCATCAACCATCAGAGCCTCATCGCCACTAAGGCCAACCGCATCCAGCGGGCCGCCCGGGGCCGGACGGTGCTGGAATTCGGCTCCCGCCGCGCGCAGGGTGCGGACGCCGCCATCGTGGGCGCCCGCGCGGCCTATATCGGCGGCGTAGCCGGTACGGCCTGCACACTTTCGGACGAGGTGTACAGCGTGCCCGCCGGCGGTACTATGGCCCATGCCTGGGTCCAGATGTTCCCCAGCGAGCTGGAGGCATTCAAGACCTACTGCCGCCTGTATCCCACCAACGCCACGCTGCTGGTGGACACCTACAACACGCTGCACTCCGGCATCCCCAACGCCATCCGTGCCTTTGACGAGGTGCTCAAGCCCCTGGGGATCACCCAGTGCGGTATCCGCCTGGACTCCGGCGACCTGGCCTACCTCACGCAGAAGGCCCGCAAAATGCTGGACGATGCGGGCTGGACGGACTGCAAGATCTCCGTGTCCAACTCGCTGGACGAGTACCTTATCCAGGACATGCTGCTGCAGGGCGCACAGATCGACATGTTCGGCGTGGGCGAGCGGCTCATCACCGCCAAGTCCGAGCCGGTGTTCGGCGGCGTCTATAAGCTGGTGGCCGTTGAGGAGCCGGACGGCACCATCGTGCCCAAGATCAAGGTCAGCGAGAACGTGGAGAAGATCACGGTGCCCCATTTCAAGAAGGTGTACCGCTTCTACGGCCGCGACAACGGCAAGGCTCTGGCAGACTACATGGCCCTCCACGATGAGACCGTGGACGATACCAGGGATCTGACCATCTTCGATCCGCTGGCCACATGGAAGAAAAAGCGCATCTACAATTTCGAGGCCCGCGAGCTGCTGGTGCCGGTGTTTCTGCACGGCAAGCGGGTGTACGACAGCCCGCCGCTGCCGGAGATCCGCGAATACTGCCGTCAGCAGATAGACACCCTGTGGGACGAGGTGAAGCGTTTCGACTACCCCCACAAGTACTACGTGGACCTGTCCGATAAGCTCTGGGACATCCAGCAGCACCTGCTGCGCAGCTCCCAGGAATAAGGTAATTGCCCCGATAGAAAGAGAGAAGGAGGAACGCCTATGAAAAAACCGAGAGTCCAACAGAGGACAGAACGCCGCATATCTGCGGCGCTGCGGTTGGTGCTGGTGGCTGTGCTGCTGGTGGCCCAGATCGCACTGGTGCTTCTCCTGAGCACTGTACTGAAGCAGCGGGCGGCGCTGGCCTACACCGCGCTGGAGCTGGTGGCGTTCGTCTGCGCCGTGTATATCTGGACGAAGCCCGGGACCACCAGCTACAAGGTGGGATGGATATTCCTGATTCTATTCCTGCCGGTGGTGGGCCTGATGCTCTACTGGCTGTGGAACGGCGGGCGGCAGTCCAAGCGTCTGGACCTGAAAAAGCTGCCGCGGCCCCAGGAGTCCGCCTGCAAGCAGGAAGAGAGCCGCCTGAACATAGAAAAGCTGCGGCAGAGCATGCCCCAGTGGGCTCCGCTGGCGTCCTATCTGAACAATAAAGGCTTTTCCCTTTACAGGGCGACGGACGCAGTATATCTGCCCACCGGCAGGGACTTTCTGGAGGATATGCTGTCCGCCATGGAGAAGGCGGAGCGATTCATCTTTCTGGAGTACTTCATCATGGCCGAGGGCGAGATGTGGGACCGTCTGACCAACGTGCTGCGCCGCAAGAGCGGGCAGGGCGTGGAGATCAAGCTGATCTTCGACGACTTCGGCAGCATGATGCGCATGCCGGCGGAGCGGGTGGATGCCCTGCGCCGTGCCGGTGTGGAGGTCATCGTCTTTAATCCGGTACACCACTACGTGAACCGGCTGTACTTCAACTACCGCGACCACCGGAAAATCACCTGCATCGATGGTGATGTGGCCTACACTGGCGGCGCCAACCTGGCCGATGAGTACGCCGACATCATCCGGCGCTTCGGCTACTGGAAGGACTGCGGCCTGCGGCTGGAGGGCGAGGGCGCCTGGGGCCTGACCCGTGAGTTCATCCACATGTGGGAGCGCCTGGGCGGCGAGATGCACAACGAGCACGACTACTACCGTCCTGTTCACAGCGCCGTCTCCGACGGCTTCTGCCAGACCATCGTGGATGGGCCGGACAACAACCCTGACGCCACGGCGGAGGATGTGTTCCTCCAGCTGATCGCGCGGGCCCGCCAGACGGTGTATATCACCACGCCTTACCTGGCCATCGACGAGCCCATGATCAAGGCGCTGTGCGTAGCGGGGGACAGCGGCGTGGATGTGCGGCTGATGATGCCGGGCGTCCCCGACCACTGGTTCGCCTATCAGGTGGCCCAGAGCTATTTCCCGGAGTTGACGGGCCACCATGTGAAGATATATACCTTCACGCCGGGCCTCATCCACGGCAAGACCGTGATGGTGGACCGCGAGGCGGCCTTCGTGGGCTCGGTAAACATGGACTTCCGCAGCTTCCAGCTGCACTTCGAGTGCGGCGAGCTGCTGTACCGCATGCCCGCCATTGAGTCGCTGCTGGAGGATATGGACAACATCATCCAGAACAGCCAGCCGGTGACGCCGGCACGCATGGCGGCGCGGCCATGGTATCTGCGAGTCGTGGGTGTGGTGCTGCGGCTGTTCGCCATGTGGATGTAAAGGAGGAACGCAAGTGGCCTGTTATATTTTCGGCGCAGGTGGCTTTTACGGTCTGCCGCAGCGTCCCGCGGCGGGAGACACCGTCATCGCCGCCGACGGCGGCTGGCGCATCTGCCGCAGGGAGAACATCACGCCGGACCTGCTGCTGGGGGATTTCGACTCCCTGCACACCGTGCCGGACTTCGCCCGCATCCGCCGTGTGCCGGTGGAGAAGGACGATACCGACATGATGCTGGCCATCAAGGAGGGCCTGGGCCGCGGTGAGACAGAATTTCACCTCTACGGCGGCATGGGCGGCCGCACCGACCATACCATTGCCAACCTTCAGGGCCTGCTGTATCTGGCGGACCACGGCGCACAGGGCTGGCTGTACGGCGACAGGGAGCGGTTCACCGCCATCCGAGACGGCAGCATCACCCTGCCCGCCCGGGAAAAGGGCATCGTGTCCGTGTTCTGCATGGGCGCGGATTCTCAGGGCGTCACCATCGAGGGCGGCCAGTACACGGTGCATGATGCGGTGCTGACGTCGTCATTTCCTCTGGGTGTCAGCAATCATTATGTGGGCAACCCTGTCCGCGTCACCGTGACGCAGGGCAGTTTGCTGATAGCATTGATCGAAAAGGAGTAAACAAGCATGAAAAAGAACGGACTGAATAAGCTGCTGGCCCTGCTGCTGGCGCTGGTGATGGTACTGTCTCTGGCCGCCTGCGGCAATAAGGCACAGGACAACGGCACTGCCGATAAGGACGCGGGCGCTGTCACCGATACCGACAACAACACCGGCGACAACGGCGATGCCGCTGCCCCGCAGGACAGCGTGGTGGCTGACGGCGACGTGATCGGCGAGGGCAAGACCGCCTTCACCGTGGAGGTCGCCCAGCTGGACGGCACGTCTATCACCTTCACCGTCAACACCGACAAGGAGACGGTGGGCGAGGCTCTGCTGGAGCTGGGCGTCGTGGCCGGTGACACCACTGAGTACGGCCTGTACATCACCACCGTCAACGGCGTGACGCTGGACTACAACACCGACGGCGCGTACTGGGCGTTCTACATCAACGGAGAGTATGCCTCCACCGGTGTGGATGCCACCAACATCGAAGCCAGCGCCGCCTACGCCCTGAAGGCGGAAAAGGCCGCCTGAGACAGCGGATATACAAAAAAGGACAGGCATGACCACTGGTCATGCCTGTCCTTTTTTGTATGGTTTTTCAGCGGAGCAGCGCCGCTTCGGCCTCGCCCATGAGGTACAGGGAGCCGCAGCACAGCACCGCGCCGCCGTTGGCAGACTTCGCCAGGGCCAGCGCAGCGCCCTCCGCCACGGTATCGCAGGGGGTAACAGGCCTGCCCAACGTCTGGAGATATGCCGCCAGCTCCTGTGCTGGCAGGGCCCGGGGACTGTCCGGTGTCACGGTGATGAACTGCGCCGCATAGGGCAGCAGCGGGGCGTACATCCGGTGATAGTCCTTGTCCCGCAGCACGCCGGTGAGCACCGTCAAGGGCCGGTCCGGCAGGTAGTCCTGAATATTTTCCACCAGCGCCGCCATGCACTGGGGATTGTGGCCGCCGTCCATCACCACCAGCGGCTCGCGGCGTACCACCTCAAAGCGGACGGGCCAGCGCACCTGCGCCAGACCCTGCCGCACGGCGTCCTCACCGATGGCCCAGCCCCGGCGGCGCAGTACCTCCACCGCAGTGAGAGCCGCAGCGGCGTTGCGCAGCTGCATCCGTCCCAGCAGGGGCAGGTGCAGGCCGGACAGAGAACCGAAGCTGAACTCCTGCCCCTCCAGCGAGTGGCCGACAGGGACCAAGGTATCCATGTCCACAGGGTGCAGCGTCACACCGCACCGGCGGCAGCGATCCGCCACCACCTCCCGCACCGACGGCGCACAGGGGTAAAGCACAGCGTCGCAGCCGGCTTTGATGATGCCGGACTTGGTGGCGGCGATCTTCTCCGCCGTGTCGCCCAGGTAGGCGGTGTGGTCCAGCCCAATATTGCACAGCACCGCCGCCTCCGGCGCGGGGATGACATTGGTGGCGTCTAGCTCGCCGCCCATGCCCACCTCGCATACCACGATGTCGCATTTCCGACTTGCGAACCAGGAGAAGGCGATGGCTGTCACCATCTCAAATTCCGTGGGGTGGTCGGCCATGCCGTCCGCCAGCGGCCGCACCTCCTCCGTCACGGCGCACAGCTCCGCATCGGAGATGGGCGCGCCGTCGATCTGCATCCGCTCGTTGAATCGGAAGATGTAGGGCGAGGTGTAGAGCCCCGTGCGATAGCCCGCTGCCCGCAGCACGGAAGCCAGTATGGCGCAGGTGGAGCCCTTGCCGTTGGTGCCGGTGACGTGGACGAACTTCATCGTTCGCTCCGGATGTCCCATCTGGGCCAGCAGCTCGTCGATGCGGCTCAGGCCCAGGCTGCTGCGCCGCCAGTCCACCGCATGGATGTAATCCAGGGCTTCATTGATGGTCATGCTCTGCGCCTCCCTTGACCTGGATACGCCGCTGCACAGCGTTGAGTGCGCCGCGGCGCAGCAGCAGCCACACGATCAGCGTGTCCACCGTGCCGGTGAGGGCGAATTGGATGCTGCGGGACACCAGCTTTGCCAGAAAAAATGCCTGCTTGGCATCGCCGCCGTACACCAGAGCCAGCGCCATGCTCTGCCACAGGACGGAGCCCACGATGGCCGCGGGGAAGAAGGCCAGCGCCGTGCGGAGCAGGGCTGGCCGGTCCGTCACATACCGCCGTACTGCACCGGCCAGCAGGCCGTACAGGATGGGAGGCACACAGAAAATGGGATTGTAGCCGAAGGGGGAGAACAGGCAGCCGATGAGATCGGCGGCGAAGCCCACCACCGCCCCGGGAATGGGGCCGAACAGCAGGCCCGACAGCACGATAGGCACGGCCTCCAGAGAGATACGGGTGGTCTCGGCGGGGATGAGGGTCAGCACCCGCGCCAGCACCACGCTCAGCGCGGTCAGCAGGGCGCAGACGGTGAGAGCGTAGGTGTTGAACACGGGACGGGATACGGTGCGCGGCAATTCTTTTTCGGGCATAAAAAAACCTCCTTATCCTTGGGATGGGAGGGATCTCATAGACAAAATAGCAGAATTTGCACCGTGTGGAAGCTGGAATGGAATCGCGGAGCAAGCTCCTTCGTCCGGCGGCAGCCTCCCATCCGTCCGGCACTTAACGCACCATTCCTACACACAGGCTGAGAGCATTATACAGCACGCCGCAGGGAAAAACAAGAGGGAATTCAGACGTTCCCTGCGGAACGGTGATTGACGGGACAGGCGGGCATTGTGTATAATGGTCAGCAGAATATACTGGGGAGGATGCGACATGGAGATACGGTTTACAGACGGCAGCTATACGGACGGCGGGGAGCGGATCATGCTGGACCCCACGGTCTACCCCGACTGGCAGATCGGCGCGGCGGCAGAGAGGGCGCTGCCGCCGGTGGAGGAGTTCCGCCGCCGGATGGGCCTCCTGCCGGAGGAGCTTATTCCCTACGGCAAGACGCCCAAGCTGGATTTTCTGCGCATCATGGAGCGGCTGAAGGACCGGCCCAGCGGCAAATATATCGAGGTCACGGCCATCACCCCCACGCCGCTGGGAGAGGGCAAGTCTACCACGTCTCTGGGCCTCATCGAGGGGTTGGGACACCTGGGCAAGAACGTGGGAGGCTGCCTGCGCCAGCCCTCCGGCGGCCCCACCATGAACGTCAAGGGCACCGCTGCCGGCGGCGGCAACGCCCTGCTGATCCCCATGACTGAGTTTTCATTGGGCCTGACCGGCGACATCAACGACATCATGAACGCCCACAATCTGGCCATGACAGCACTGAACGCCCGTATGCAGCACGAGCGGAACTACGACGATGCCAAGCTGGCCCAGCGCGGCCTGCGCCGTCTGGACATCGATCCGGAGCGGGTGCAGTGGAGCTTTGTGCTGGACTTCTGCTGCCAGGCGCTGCGGAGGATGCGCATCGGCCTGGGCGAGGGAAAGATGGACGGCTACCCCATGGACACCTGCGCCAACATTGCCGTTAGCTCCGAGCTGATGGCCATTCTGGCGGTGGCGCGGGATCTGCCGGATCTGCGCCGCCGCATTGGCGACATCGTGCTGGCCTACGACCGGCAGGGCCGCCCTGTCACCACCGAGGATCTGGAGGTGGCGGGTGCCATGACGGCCTGGATGCGCAATACGATAAATCCCACTCTGTGCTACACCGTGGAGCACCAGCCGGTGCTGGTCCACGCGGGGCCCTTCGCCAACATCGCCATCGGCCAGTCCTCGGTGATCGGGGACCGGCTGGGCACAAAGCTGTTCGACTATCACGTCACCGAGTCCGGCTTCGCCGCCGACATCGGGTTCGAGAAGTTCTGGAACGTGAAGTGCCGTCTGTCCGGCCTGAAGCCGGACGTGTCGGTGCTGGTGGCCACCGTCCGCGCCCTGAAGATGCACGGCGGCGGGCCGGAGGTAACACCTGGTCGTCCGCTGCCGGACGCCTACACAAAAGAGGACCTGAGCCTGCTGGAGCGGGGCTGTGCCAACCTGCTGCACCACGTGAACATCATCCGCAAATCCGGCGTCACGCCGGTGGTGTGCCTGAACCGGTTCCACACCGACACGGATCTGGAGCTGGCGCTGGTACGCCGCGTCTGCGAGGAGCACGGCGTGCGCTGCGCCGTGTCCGACCACTGGCGCTATGGCGGCGCGGGAGCGGAGGAGCTGGCACAGGCTGTGCTGGAGGCATGTGAGGAGCCGTCGGAGCTGAAGCTGCTGTACCCCGATGACATGCCCCTACGCCAGCGGGTGGAGCGCATCGCCAGGGAGGTCTACGGCGCGGACGGCGTGGACTGGTCGCCGCTGGCGGCGGAGAAGGCCGCGCGGTTTGAGAGCGACCCCAAGTACGCGGATTTCTGTACCATGATGGTCAAGACACACCTCTCCCTGTCCCACGATCCCACGAAGAAGGGGGTGCCCACCGGCTGGCGTCTGCCGGTGCGGGATGTGCTGGAGTACAGCGGCGCACGGTTTCTGTGCCCCGTGGCCGGCGGCATCTCCATGATGCCCGGTACCGGCTCCGACCCCGCCTACCGCCGCATCGATGTGGATACGGCCACCGGCGCGGTGACGGGCCTGTTTTAAGAGAGGAGCGCTTTTATGGACGATACGATGCGGAGCTGCCGCGAATTTACAACGGTGCTGTCCTCCGCAGCTCCCGCGCCCGGGGGCGGCGGGGCGGCGGCACTGACCGCCGCCGTGGGCACGGCACTGTGCGGCATGGTGGCCAACCTCACCACGGGGAAAAAAGCCTACTCTGCGGTAGAAGGTGATATACAGCAATTGCTGTCAACTACAAATGCTTTACAGGAAAAGCTGCTGGATCAGGTGGCTGCGGACGCGGAGGGCTTCCTGCCGCTGGCGGCGGTATATGCCCTGTCCAAGGACGCGCCTGACCGCGCGGCAAAGCTGGTGCAGGCATCGGAGACGGCCTGCGCCGTGCCGTTGCGGATCATGGAGCTGTGCGTGGATGCGCTGGCCGCTGCGGGGCGTCTGGCGGACATCGGCTCCCGTCTGGCGGTGTCCGATGCCGGGTGCGCCGCCGCCATTCTGGGCGGAGCATTGCGGGCGGCGTCCCTGAACGTGCTGGTGAATACCAAGGCCATGGGCGCGGGGGGCGCACCGCTGACGGAGCGGTGCCTTGCCCTGCTGGCCAGGGGTGAAGCGGCGTCTGACGCCGTATTCAAGCAGGTGAAGGACCGCCTGCTGTAAGGAGGAACGGCCTATGGCAAGACTATTGACGGGCAGAGAAGCGGCGTCGGCCCTGACCGAAGAACTGAAAGGGCGCACGGCATCGCTGGCGCGGCAGGGGGTGACGCCGAAGCTGGTGATCCTGCGCTGCGGCGAGAGCGAAGCGGACGGCGCGTACCTGCGGGGCGCACTGAAACGCGGCGCACTGTGCGGCGTAGAGGTCGAGGTCCGTACCTTGCCGGATACGGCATCGCGGCAGCAGCTGCTGGACGCCATCGATGCTGTCAACGCAGACAGCACCGTCCACGGATGTTTGCTGCTGCGGCCCCTGCCGCCCCATCTGCGGGACGCGGAGCCGGAGATCTGTGACCGGCTGCTGCCGGAAAAGGATGTGGATGGCATGACCGGCACCTCCGCCGCCGGTGTGTATCTGGGCCGGCCTTTGGGCTTCGCCCCCTGCACGGCGGAGGCGGTGACGGTACTGCTGGAGCATTACGGCGTGGCCTGCGCCGAAAAGCGGGCGGTGGTCATCGGCCGCTCTCCCGTGGTGGGACGGCCTGCGGCCATGCTTCTGCTGGCGCGGAATGCCACGGTGACGGTGTGCCACACCGCTACGGCGGACCTGCCTGCCGTCACCCGCGGAGCGGACATCATCGTGTCGGCGGCCGGTGCGGCGGGGAGCCTGACGGCATCTCACGTCCGACCTGGCCAGACGGTGATCGATGTGTCCGTGAGCTGGGATGCGGCGCGGAACGCCATGGTGGGCGACGCGGAATTTGACGCCGTGTCCGCCGTGGTGGATGCCATCACGCCGGTACCCGGAGGCGTGGGCGCGGTGACATCCGCCGTGCTGATGCGCCATGTGGTATTGGCGGCGGAACGCGGAAGAAAGTAAGAAGTGAGAGGATAGAGGATATATGAATCTGTTTTTGACGTTGGCGTATCTGTTTTTCATCGGCTCCGTGCTGGGCTGGGTGTTGGAGCTGTTCTACCGGCGCTTCATCTCCGGCGCCAATCCGGAGCGGAAGTGGATCAATCCGGGCTTCTGCGTGGGCCCCTACGTGCCGCTGTACGGTTTCGGTCTGTGCATCCTGTTTGTGCTGGCCTATATCGGTGACGCCCACGAGGTCAATACCACGGGCGGCAAGCTGCTGATGTTTCTGGGCATGGCGGTGAGCATGACGGTCATCGAGTACATCGCCGGTATCGTGTCCCTGAAGTTCATGCACATCCGCCTGTGGGATTACAGCAGCCAGTGGGGAAACATCCAGGGCCTTATCTGCCCGCAGTTCTCCCTGATCTGGGCGGCGGCCAGCGCGGGATATTATTTTCTGGTACACCCCTACATTCTGAATGCGCTGCGGTGGCTGTCGGAGAATCTGGCGTTTTCTTTTGTCATCGGATACTTCTTCGGCGTGTTCACCATCGACGTGGTCTACTCCGCACACCTGGTCACCCGCATCCGTAAGTTCGCCCAGGAGAACGAGGTGGACATCAAGTTCGAGCGCCTGAAATCCCATATCCGCAGCCGTCAGGACGAGCTGCGGGAGAAGAACAACTTCCTGTTCGCCTTCCGCTCCAGCCACTCGCTGGCCGAGCACCTGCGTGAGGCGCAGGAGGCATGGGAGGAGCGGCGCAAGAGTATCAAGAAGTGAGCGGCATCCCAGCCTCCGCCAGCTGGCGGAACGGGACATCCCGTAGTGGAATTAATATTTATACAGGAGGAATGTAAAGTGGATAACCTTTACAGAAAGAAGCCGGAGGAATGTCACTATTCCTTCACCCAGCACAGAGCCTGCGAGTTCTTTCCGTGTCACAAGACCGACCATCCGGAGGACTTCAACTGTCTGTTCTGCTACTGTCCGCTGTATACGCTGGGCAGTCACTGCGGCGGCAACTTCGTCTATCTGGACAGCGGCGTGAAGGACTGCTCCAATTGTCTGGTACCCCACGGGCGGGGGAGTTACAGCTACGTGGTGAAGAAATTTCCCGAGCTGATGGAGCTGGCCAAGAAAAACCGTTGATACGGCAGGGATACAGAACTGCAAGCAGGCCCCGCGGCATGGCTGCGGGGCCTGTTTTTATGCGGGGGAAGGGACGTCATGTGGACATTCAGGCGGCGCATGCGGCCATTTGGCTGAGGTTCACAGTGGGGGAGAGTCCTGCGATCGTTTGAGATGCCGGACTACTTTTCCGTGACCACCTGGGCGAAGCCCATGGCGAAGAGCTGGGCAGCGCGGAGGGCCTCACTGAGGGAGTTGCCGGCAGTGCCGATCTCCACCAGCATGCTGCCGGTGGTCAGGTGCTGGTTGTAGTTAGAGTTGCGCAGCGTCATGGGGCGCATCAGGGTGGGGGAGGTGTCCGTCAGCCTCTGCTGCACCGCCACGGCCAGCTTCACATTTTCCAGCCAGTGGTCGTTGTTGCTGCCCATGACAAAGCTGATCTGGGCACAGCGGGGGTCTTCGCGGGTAATGACCTTGTACTGGTGCCCAGCCTTGTCCTCGATGGCGTCGCGGTGGACATCCAGCACGAAGGATAACGTGGGATATTTTTCCAGATAGCCGCGGATGGCATCCGCTGCCCGCCCGTAGGCCCCGTCGTAGGCGGGATCGTCGTACAGCACACGGTCATGAAGGACGGAGATGCCGTAGGAGGACAGGACGGCGGCGATCTCATCACCTACGCGGATCATATTCACTGAGCTGTCCGCCGTGCGGCAGGTGTCGGTGGGGGCATACTCCTGCCCTTTGGGCATGGTGTAGGCCTCGCTGCCGTGGGTGTGGACGATCAGAACCTGGGGCGCGTCGTCGGAGAGTACGGCGGCGAAGCTGCCGTCGAACCAGGCGGGGTCCAGCGCCTTGGTGGAGTTGTTTTTGATAAATACGTCACCTACCTGCACAAAGCCGGAGGGGGAGGTGGGGGCGATAGTCTGGGACGCGGCGCCGTTGTCGGCATCGTCCCGGGGCGCATCTGGCAGAGAAGGCTGCGGCGTCTCCTCCGGCTCCTTCCGGGACGTGTCGGGCTCCGGTACGGGGGCCGCGTCATCGGGCGCAGGAAGGGAGGACACCTCTGCCCAGGCGGACAGCAGCAGCGGCGACTCCCGCAGGGCCAGCATGGCGGGCAGAGCCAGCGCGTCCATCGGAAACGTGTCGCCCAGCTCCCAGCGGAGCAGAGCCACCGGCAGGCGGGCGGAGTCGCGGACGGCGGCAATCGCGCTGCGCAGGCTGTCGGCACCGGCGGTGACGGCGGTGATCCACAGCGTGGCGGCGGCCAGAACAATGGCGGCAAGACGGGTAAAGCGGCTTTTTTTCACAGGTATCCCTCCTCTGCGGTATAGACAAGCCTATGCGGCAGCGGAGCGGGATATGATTTTTTTCTTGCAAAACGGGGCGAAAAGGGGTATAATGCAAAAAAAGGCGAATATGGCTCATATAGTCCCGCAGCAACGGTGCGGGACGTTTCTACGGCGCCGCCGACGGAGCCACTATGGGTGTTCTGACAGTGTGCAGAACGCCTTTTTATTTTTCATGGGAGGTACGAGTCATGACACAGGTGCTGCGCGGAAACATCGTTCACGCCCCTAAGATGGGGGAGCTGTCCATCCTGGAGCACGGCTGCTTGGTGTTGGAGGACGGCGTGATACAGGCGGTCTGTTCCGATCTGCCCCGGGAGCTGGAGGGGGCAGAGCTGCGAGACTACGGCGACCGGCTGCTGATGCAGTCCTTCGTGGACATGCACCTCCACGCGCCGCAGTATCCCATGCTGGGCATGGGGATGGACTTACAGCTGCTGGACTGGCTGAATACCTACACATTCCCCACGGAGGCGCGGTTCGCCGATACGGATTATGCCCGCAGGGTGTACCGGCGGCTGGCCGGAGACCTCATCACCAGCGGCACCACGCGGGTGTGCATGTTCTCGTCCCTCCACACGGAGGCCACGTGGATCTTGATGGACGAGCTGGAGCGGGCAGGGGTCACCGGCTATGTAGGCAAGGTGAATATGGACCGCAACGGCCTGCCCGGGGTGCTGGAGGAAACCACGGAGGAGTCCATCCGCGAGACGGTGCGGTGGCTGGACGGGTGCCATTTTGAACACGTCAGGCCCATCATCACGCCGCGGTTCACTCCCAGCTGCACCGATGAGCTTATGGCGGCGCTGGGGAAGCTGGCCCGAGAGCGGGAGCTGTACGTCCAGTCCCACCTGTCGGAGAACACCCGCGAGATCGACTGGGTGCGGGAGCTGCACCCCGACTGCAAGCAGTACTGGGAGACCTACGACAAGTACGGATTGTGGAAGGATCACACGGTGATGGCCCACTGCGTCCACTCCGACCAGCGGGAACGGGCGGCCATCCGCGATGCCGGTGTGGTGGTGGTACACTGCGCAGATTCCAACGTGAACATCTGCTCCGGCCTGTGCCCCGTGCGGCAGATGGTCAACGAGGGACTGTGGGTCACGCTGGGCAGCGACATCGCCGGCGGCGCGCAGCTGCCTATGTACAAGGTCATCACCATGTCCATCCGCACCTCCAAGGCACGGCGGGTCACGGACGGCTGGCACCCCGATTTCCTGACAGTGCCAGAGGGATACTATCTGGGTACCACGGCGGGCCACCGGTACTTCGGCGCGGGGGACGGCTTTGCGGTGGGGGATAAGCTCCACGCGGTGGTCATCGATGACGGCGACTTCCCCGAGGCCAGCCACACGCTGTCGGTACGGGAGCGGTTCGAGCGGGCCATCTACATGACCCACCGGCACAACATCGTGTCCGTCTGGTCCGACGGGCGGGAGGTCGTGCGGCGGTAACAGCGCAGAAAAGGGGACGGCGGAAGCCGTCTCTTTTTTTGACAGGGTGTTTTGTGCGAAACAGGGAAAATGCGCAAAACGGCGGAGGCGGCGCGTTGACAGACGGCCATCGCGGGATTATAATAGAGAAGAAAGTTGGGATGCCGTCGGAAAATGTCCCTGATGCGGGGCGTAAACGGACGGACATGCTGTGAAGCGAATTGACTTTACAGATGGTGCAAAACGGTGAAAAATACGATGCAAGGAGGCTGTACATGAAAAAGGTTCTGGAGATCGCCGTCGGTGCGGCGAAGAAGGCGGCCGGCACGGTGCTGGCACTGGTGGGCAAGGGCGTTTCCCTCTGCCTGTCCGCTGTACGGCACGCGGCTGCGGCGGCGGGACATCTCACCGCCAAGATGATGGGCAAGGCGGCGCACTGCGTGGGCGGTAAGGTAAAGAAGGTGGCGGCGCCGGCGCTGAAGGGCATCATGATCGTGTCGGCTGCGGTGACGGTGTTGTCCTGCGTGGGCTGGCTGGTGGCCCGTCGGGACTGAGAAACCGCAAACGGTACAAGACGGGGAGGTGCGCTACGCATCTCCCCGATATGTTATGAAAAAAGGAGTGTCCTGTATGGAAAGAAAGGAATTCAAAGCGGAGTCCAAGCGGCTGCTGGACCTGATGATCAACTCGATCTATACCCACAAGGAGATCTTCCTGCGGGAGATCATCTCCAACGCCTCTGACGCCATCGATAAGCTGAGCTATCTCAGCCTCACCGACGATAAGGTGGGCATCAGCCGCGACCAGTTCGCCATCACGCTGGCAGTAGACAAGGAGAAGCGGCTGCTGACCGTCAGCGACAACGGTATCGGCATGGACCAGAGCGAGCTGGAGAACAATCTGGGCGTCATCGCCTCCTCCGGCAGCCTGCGGTTCCGGCAGGAGATGGAGGGCGAGGCCGCCGCGGATACCGACATTATCGGCCAGTTCGGCGTGGGCTTCTACTCCGCGTTCATGGTGGCCGATGAGATCACCGTCATCACCAGAAAGTATGGTCAGGACCAAGCGTGGAGGTGGCAATCCACCGGTGTGGACGGCTACACCATCGAGCCCTGCGAGAAGGAGACGGTGGGCACCGACATCATCATGCACATCAAGGCCGACGGCGAGGAGAAGGAGGAGTACAGCCAGTACCTGCGGGAGCACACGCTGTACGCGCTGGTGAAGAAGTACTCGGACTACATCCGCTTCCCCATCCGCATGGAGATGCCCCATTCCGTCCGGAAGGAGGGCAGCTCCGACGAAAAGCCGGAGTACGAGGAGAAGTACGAGTGGGAGACGCTGAACAGCATGGTGCCTCTGTGGCAGCGGAAGAAAGGCGATGTGACAAAGGAGGAGTACGACGAATTTTACCAGCAGCGGTTTGCCGACCCCCATCCGCCGCTGAGCGTTATCACCGTGTCCGCTGAGGGCGCTGTGACCTACAAGGCCATGCTGTTTATCCCGTCCGCGGCCAACGGGAGGTACTACACCGGGGACTATGAGAGCGGCCTGCAGCTGTACTCCGCCGGTGTGATGATCATGGACAAGTGCGCCGACCTGCTGCCGGACTGCTTCAACTTCGTCCGCGGCGTGGTGGATTCGCCGGATCTGAACCTCAACATCTCCCGCGAGCTTTTGCAGCACGACCGGCAGCTGAAGATCATCTGCGCCAATCTGGAGAAGAAGATCCGCGGGGAGCTGGAGCGGATGCTGCGGGACGAGCGGGAGAAGTATGAGCAGTTCTGGCAGAGCTTTGGCCGCCAGCTGAAGGTGTGCGCCATGGACAACTACGGCGCCAGGAAGGAGACGCTCCAGGATCTGATGCTGTTCTACTCCTCCACGGAGAAGAAGCTGGTGACGCTGGCGGAGTACGTGGGCCGCATGAAGGAGGATCAGAAGTTCATCTATTATGCTTCCGGCGATACGGTGGAGGCCATCGATCATATGCCGCAGACAGAGCTCTTAAAGGAGCACAGCATGGAGATCCTGTACTTCACGGACAAGGCGGACGAGTTCCTGGCCGATATCCTGCGGACGTATCAGGACAAGCCCTTCCGTTCCGCCATCGATGGCGATCTGGAGCTGGGCGATGCCCAGAAGCCCGATGAGACGGAGCACTACAAGGATGCCTTCGACTTCATCAAGGAGACGCTGGGCGGCCGCGTGGACACCGTGAAGGCGTCCACCAAGCTCAAGACCCATCCGGTGTGCCTTACCAGCGGCGAGGGCGTCACCTTTGAGATGGAGAAGTACTTCACGGCGGTGCAGCCGGAGCTGGGCCTGAAGGCCAAGCGCATCCTGGAAATCAACGTGGACCATCCGGCGTTCCTGGCCTTCGAGGCGGCGCGGGTGACGGACCCCGAAAAGGCCAAGAAGTACGCGGAGATCCTCTACAACCAGGCCGTACTCATCGCGGGCATGCCCATCGAGGATCCGTCGTCCTACACCGACCTGCTGTGCTCCCTGTGGCAGTAAGGCAACAAAAAAACCTCCCCAGACCGGCGGTCGGGGGAGGTTTTTTATCAGGCGTATTTCTTCTTTTTCACCGTTATGGAGAGGAGCAGGGCGGCGCTGCACACGCAGGCTGCGCTCCACAGTGCCACGCGGCTGCTGTCCGCTGTCCTGGGGGAGGACACGCCCACTGCGGTGTCCACCGCGGCGGTGCGGTCTGTGCCGGTAGAGGTATGGACTTGGTAGGTGATGCACACGGGGGACATGCTGGTGAACCGGACAAGGATGCCGTCCTTGGTCCCCTGGTTCCCTTCAGCGTCTCAATCTGGCCCGCGCGCTCACCGGAGGTAATCATGTGGGTGATGACAAAGGTGCAGCTGCGGTTCGTGCCCTGGGGATAGGGAAGGAGCACCTCCACGCCCTCGGCGGGGAAGTTCTCCGGCGCCACCGTGGTCGGGGTGCCGTCGTCACAGCGGACCTGAAGGGTCACATCTAACAGGACGCTGCCATCGTTTTGCTTCAGCGAAGTGATGGAAGCCTGCGCCGCCTGCACCAGCGCCTGATAGATGGCATCCGCGGTGGGATACTGCTGGGCGGCGGTCTCCGGCACGGAGGTCAGGCCGGCGGAGATGGCCGTTGTCACAGGGAGATGCGGCCACGGCGCTGACAGGCAGCAGGCAGATCAGCAGGGCAAGGAAAAACGCAGTCCATTTCTTCGTGATGGAATCCCGCCCTTATGTGATTTGTGCCGTAAAACAAGCGCCCTCGGCTAAGTGCGCCGGAGTTCGCAAATCCATTATACCGCATCTGGTGCGTATTGGAAAGGTTTGTCTGGAAGATGCTGGAAAATGTAGGGGGCGTGTTTTGCAGTTAGAAATGCGTTAGAAGAGTAGAGGACGGCTACCTGATCTGGGAAAAAAGAAAACCTTGAAACCATTCGGGTAATGTTCGTAGGGACACAAGTTGACACCATGTCTTGCAAGGGGGCGGACAGCGTTTGCTGTCCGCTTCTTGCGTTTTTTCTCTGCTTTTTTATTATGCGGGAAGCTCGAATACCTCACTCAGGGGCGGCGCAATGCGCGGCTGCGCCTCGCCCTGTTCCATCGTGCTGTCCACTGTGCCGATGTCGCGGTACACGATGCGGATGCTCTGGTGGGAGCTGCGGGAGTATTTCTCCGTCCGCTCGCCCACCTCGATCCGCTGGATGAACAGCCGCAGCAGCTCCGGCGTCAGCTCGTCGATGGCGGTGTACTGCTTTGCCTTCTCAACGAACGTGTTCACGTTGGCGGAGGCGGCTTTCAGCTTTTCCAGCCGGGCTTCCTTTTCGGGGATCTGTTCCTCCAACGCTTTCTGCTCGCCGGTGTAATCGCCCGCCAGCATCCGGTACTGCTCATCGGTCACCCGCCCCAGCACATTGTCCTCATAGAGCCGCTTGAACAGCTTGGACAGTTCCTCTCTGCGCCGCCGCATGGTATCCAGATCTTTTTGGATCGTGTTCATCTCACGCCGCAACTCCAGCGTATTCTTGCTGCCGATGTAGGCGGCGAACTGCTTTTCCTTCATCCGCGCGAAGTGCGTCACCCGGCGCAAGTCCTCCAGCACAACGGCTTTCAGCTCAAACTCCCGAATGTGGTGCGGCGTACAGACGGTCTTGCCCTTTTTGCCGTAGGTGTAGCATTTGAAGTTGTACTCCGTCCGCTTCATCGTGCTGGCTCTGTGCAGCACCAGCGGCCTACCGCAATCCGCGCAGAACACCAGTCCAGAGAAGATGTTCGGCTCGTCCATGTGCTTGGGGACACGCTTTTTGTGCTGACGCACCTCCTGCACGATGTCCCACTGCTCCTGTGTGACAAGAGCTTCGTGGGTGTTCTTCACCACGAACCGCTCACTTTCGGGGCGCTCCACACGCTGCTTGTTTTTGTAGGAGATCGTAGTGGTACGAAGCCCAACCGAGTGTCCGAGGTAGACCTCATTGTTCAGAATGCTGGTGACGCTGTTGGAAGACCACAGGCAGGGTCTGGTGGTGTCCAGTCCCCGGTGGCTTTTCCCGGTCTTGCGGTAGTAGGCGTTGGACGGGTTCACCACCTGCTCCTTGGTGAGGATGGTGGCGATCCGCTTGGGGCCGTTTCCAGCGGCACAGAGGGAGAAGATGCGCTTCACCACAGGCGCGGTGTCCTCGTCGGGAACCAGCGTGTTGGCGTCACCATCACTTTTCCGATAGCCGTAGGGCGGTCTGCCGCCCAGCCGCTCTCCCTGCTCCGCTTTCATTTTCATGACCGCGCGGACCTTGCGGCTGGTATCCTTGGCGTGAAGCTCGTTGGCCCAGTTGCGGATAGGGTTGAAGTCATTGCTGCTCTCCACTGTGGAATCCACGCCATCGTTGACCGCGATGAAGCGGACATTCTTCTGGGGAAAATATATCTCCATGTAGTAGCCCACCTGAAGGTATTCACGCCCCAAGCGGGAGGCGTCCTTTACGATGAGGTTCGCTACCTGTCCCGCTTCGATCATCTCCACGATCTTTTTCCATGAAGGCCGCTCGAAGTTCGTACCAGAGTAGCCGTCATCCGCAAGGAAGATGGTGTTCTCGAAACCCTTTTCTTTTGCGTATTTCTCCAACAGGGTGCGCTGGTGCTGAATGCTGTTGGACTCTCCGGCCCGCTCGTCCTCCTGACTGAGCCGCCCGTAGAGTACGGTGCATTGCTGATTTTCTTGACCTGCCATAGTTACCTCCTTTTCGTTGGGGCAGGCCGGTACGGTAACACGGAGTATACCGCACCGGCTCTCGCAAGTCTACCGGAATTTTACTGCTCATGATGCTCCCGCTCTAACTTCGTGTCGATGAGCTGCAGGAGCTTGTCCGTAGGCGTTGCCGATGCGCCGCCGGGGAATACGGAGGTCACAAGGAAGCACTTCCCACCGACCAGCATCGCCCGTTGACGGGTGAGGTCATCGCCCTCCCATTTGGCTGTGCTGTCACGGAACAGAGTTTCCACGCCGCCATCCTCGGAGCGGCGCAGGATGACCTGCTCCGGCCGGTAGGCGCCGAGGATGCCCGTGTCACGATAAATTTCCCAATCCTGTTTCATTACAGTCCTCCCATGGTTTGCTCATGCTGTTGCTTTTTCTGTTTCTCTTGCGCGGCGTGTTCGTCCAATTTTTCTTTCATCGCCAGAGCCGCGCCCGCGGCGAAGCCAATCGCCGCGCCGAAGTTTTCAGCGGCGATTTTCGCCTCCATGCGCCGCCGCTTTTCCTCGGCATCCTCGTCCTCATCCAGCAATGTCCCCACAGCGGTCAGTCCGGTCACGGCAGACATCAGAGGAACAGGCCGCGGATCGCCGCCGCGCCATACCACCCCGCCAGTGCCGCCGTGCCAAGGATCAGCACCAGCATGATCCACTTGAGGGCCACCAGCAGGCTGAAGTCCGGGAGCCAGTCGATCCACTTGGAGGAATACTTCTCGCTCAGGTTCCCAACCCGTTCCAGCAGTCTGTTCATCTCCGTCAGCGATTTCTGCATCTCCGTGAGCGACTGCTGCACCGGCGTCAGGTCGGTGCGCGGTTTCAGCTCCGGCAGGGTCTTCCGAATTTTCTCCAGCTCCCAGTTTATTCCGTCTGCCTGCTCCGTCAGCTTGTCCATCGCCTGCGGCAGATCGCACTGAATCACAATGGGCTGGATCGGTTGCGGTAGCGGCACAGACGGCGGTGCGCTGCTCGGCTGATTCATCCGCTTCAATTCCTCCATCGATTTCCGCTGCTCGACGGAGTTTTCTTTGGACGAGCTTTGCCCGTATTCTGAATTCATGTTCCATGGCCTCCTTGCAATACTTTTCTTCGTGTAATTTGCTGTCGCGGCATCTCATGCCCTCCGGCGTGGTGTAGGTGATGTATTTGCGGCCACTTTCCCAGCGCACCGCGTAGTCCTCGGATGCCATCAGGGAAACGAAGGCGTCCTTGTCGGCGGCGTATTTCATACACTCGTCGATGGTGTTCATGAGCCGCAGCTTCCAACTCTGTCCCTTCAGCGCTGTGTGATACTCCGCGCCGCTCATGCCGCGGGCCTGCTGCGTGGTCGGCTCAAAGACCGGCAGGCCCATCTCCTGACAGATCATGTCATTGCGCCACATCAGTTCTTGAATCTGCTCTTTCGCCATGTGCAGCTTTTTGCCGGTATCGAAGTTGACGGAGTTGATGACGCAGTGGGAGTGGATGTGCTCGCGGTCTACATGGGTGCAGACCAGCACCTCGCAGCCGTCAAAGTATTCTGCCAGCCGCCGTGCGGCTTCGTGAGCCTGCCGGGGATCGACCGCCGCACCCTTCGGAAAGCTCTGCACCATGTGGTAGAACATCACGCCGCTGTCCTTGTGGTAAAGCAGTTTTGTGTTCAGGAAATCGTCATAGACGCTCTGCGGCTGGCAGTTGATGCCGCTGACGAGCGGCGCGCCCTCCCATGCGGTTTTCTTTTCCTGCATGACGTAGAGCATCACGCCGCGCATGGCAGCGCGGGACTGTGTGCCCCGCTTGTAGTTCACGAAATGTACGATGGCCATACGGCTCACCGTCCTTCCATGACTGACCGTAGCGCGGCGCTGACTTCGGACAGCTCACCGGCAGCTTTTTCCAGACCGATGACCTGCACCTTGTCCATGTTGGCGAGGACGGTAAGCCGGTTGATGTTGCTGCCGATGCCCTTGAGCTGACGGAGCAGTTCCTTCTGCTCGTCGATGACCACGATCCGCTTGCCGAGACAGCAGGCGGTGACATAGTCGCTCATGGACATGTGGGCCTTCGCCGCCAGCGCCCTGATCTTCTCGCGGTCGGCGGACGCCATGCGCGTGCTGAATTTGATATCTTTTTTCATAATCGATGACCTTTCTGAAATGATTTCTCTCGTCCCCTCGGAGAGATGGGGGCTTCAAGTGGGTCCGGGTTTCTGCCCGAAAATGGGGTGTGGGGCCATGCCCCGCCCGGCGCGTTTGGCAGGGCAGCGGCTTCGCCGCAGACCAGACAAATGCGATGCTGGCTGTCGTCCGAGCGGACGACGAATCCCGCGTCCCGCCGCAAGCGGCAGGACTCGCGCTCTCTGTCGCTCGTCCTCTTCCCACCGAAACCGCTTCGCTGGGTTTCGGCGGGAACCCTGTTGGGGGCGGTGATAAAAGCTCCCGTTTTGCATTTTTTCGGCATTTCTGTGTGAGGGTGGTATCACTACCCTCTGGCCGCTTTGTCTGTGTCGGAACAACCCCGCGCGGGGTTTATTTCGGCAGAAAAACGGTTTTCTCAGAGTGGGTGCTCTGCGCCGATGGATGCGTGCTGTTCCCTCCTGCACACAGCGCTTTTTCGGCGTTCCTGCATGGGGGGTGGTATCATTACCCTCGGCGTGCGCTTCATGCCGTTGAAACACTGGACGCGCAGGAGTTACGGCGGCTTATTTGCCGTTTTTATGCTACCCCGGAATTTGCCCTGTGCGGGCTGAATCTCCCCTCGGCGGGTACACACGCCACCCCAGCCCCGAACCGCGCACACAGCGGCTCACACGCCGAAATACGGCGGGTTCTCAGGGTCGATGGTGACGATGTTTCCGGCAGCGGGATCATCGACACCATCGACCCTTTTCAGGCAGATCAGACGGTCGCCGTTGCTCTTGCGGAAGGACACCGTAATGCCGTTTCTCCTTAGAGCGTCAACGCTTTTACGGATTCGGTGGGAGAAACTGTTGGGGGTCAGTCCCTCCGTACCGGCAGGGTCGATCTTTTCCAACAGCGCCTTGGCAGGGGCGCTGATCTCCGGCTGCCGGCGCAGCAATTCAGAGAGAAGAAAAAGAATTCTCTCGTTGGGCTGCTCTTTCTGTTCGCAGTCATCTGACAGCTGTTTCCAGACATGATCCTCGCCATCGAACTCCAATGCCAGTTCCCGGTAGGGGATGTCCCGCCCGGTGCAGTAGAGCGTGGCGGTGTTCTCCCTGCGCTGACTCTTGCGGAGGACAAAGTTGCTGTCGGTGGCACCGCTGAGTCCGGTGGTGCCGGAGATCATGTTCATGGGATCATCGTCATTCATCTTCCGCAGATGATGCACCAGCAGAATGGCGATGCGGTGCTTGTCCGCCAGCGCTTTCAGAACGCCGATGTCCCGGTAGTCGCTGGCGTATGGATTCGCGTCATTGCCCGCGGTGCGGATGCGCTGGAGCGTGTCGATGACGATGAGTTTGGTCTGCGGATGCTCTTTCAGGAATTGTTCGATCTGTTCCACCAGCCCGTTGTGGAGCTGCTGGGACATGACGGCGAAGTGCAGCGTGGGCGGTGCGTCCTCTGTGAGATCAAAGAGGCGGCTCTGGATACGCTGGAAGCTGTCTTCCAGACAGAGGTACAGTACCTCGCATGGCCGTGTGGCGAACGTCCAGAGCGGCTTGCCCTGCGCGGCGCAGAGACACAGCCACAGTGCCAGCCACGATTTGCCGATCTTCGGCGCGCCTGCCAGCAGGTGCAGCCCTTGCGGGAGCAGATCGTCGACCACGAAGGAGACCGGTTCGTAAGCGGTGCTTTGCAGCGTGTCTGCGTCAATGGTTTGCAGTCGGTTCATAAAAATTTCTCCTTTCTGAGTTGGAGTGTTTATTTCTTTCAGGCCTGTGCTTGTATCGTAACATGGGGATTGACTTTTGAAAATAGGTAATGTATCATTTTGCTACATACACTATATCGAGACGAATACATTATCTACTGGGAGAGGGCTTATGTCTGTTTTAGGAAAAGACCTGTTTGATTTTCAGCGTTCGCATACGAACACAAAAGTGGAATTTGGCGCATCCGGCTACTGGGTGGAGATGGTCCCGGAGATGCAGCCCTACGGAACTGTGCTGACGGAGATCCTAAATCTGGATGTCACACCTTTTCAGAAGCTGCTGGACAGGTTGAACACCGCTGTCCACGAAAAGAATTATGATGACGCTCCGCGTGCCTATATGGACATGCAGAAGGGTTTTGGATCTCTGCCGCTCTACCGATTGTATCTGATGGACTTCCGTTATTTCGGAGATATGAAGATCGAGGAATTTGTGGGTGAGGAAGTGCGGGAGGCATTTGCGAAATATGTGATCAATGAGGAGCGCGAAATACCATCCTTCATGCAGCAGCAGATCAAGGATATTCAGCTCATTCAGGAGCGGTACGCGTGGTTTCTGGACCGGGTTTTTGCAAACGCTGTGTTTGAAAAGAAAAAAGGCCAGAGAAAAGAATCTCTGGCGCAGTTGATCTATTCCAGCGGTTATGAGGCTTTTGTCAGCGGTGTCAGTTTGGGGAAGGACCCGGAGGTAGACGCGCCGCTGGTAAGAGCGCAGTACCGCATCCGGGGCGAAAGAGAAAACGCCGAGGTAGTCGAGAAGATGTATTTTGACCGGCTGCTGGATTTCGTCTATGTGGAGTTTATGAAGGGACTGCAGAAGGGCTTTGTACCGAAGCGCTGTGCCAACTGCGGACGCTGGTTCTTGCAGATGCCGGGTATGACCTACGCCTATTGCGGCGAACCGGCGCCGGGGCAGGACGGCAAGACCTGCCGGGAGATCGGAGCCACCAGCAGCTTCCGCAGCAAGGTGCAGAACAACGATGTTTGGAAGGCTCATCAGCGGGCCTACAAAAAATATTTTGCCCGCACCCGAAAGGGGACGATGAGCAAGGGCGTGTTTGAAGTGTGGTCCCGGAAAATGGAGACGCTGCGGGACGATGCGCTGATGGAATATGACAGAGCGAAGAGCGAAGAGGAACGTCAGCGCATTGTGGATGAAGTCACGCAAAAACTGAATAAGCTGTGACTATCAGAAAACTTCTTTTCCCAAATCGCAAGGAAAAAACAAGAATTTCCGGGTGGCGTTTTGATATGGGATGATGGTAAAATAACAGTATCGTTTGACCAAAGGAGGGACTGACCCGTGTCCAAAACAACGCTGTTCGACAGCCGCATCAGGAAATACGCCTACCGTGAGGCGGCGCAGATTTACAAGGACATCGGCGCGTCCCCTGACGGCTTATCCACCGAGCAGGTAGACGCCATGCAGGAGAAGTACGGTGCAAACAGCTTTGCGGGGCGAAAGAATGACACCACGCTTCGTCGGTTGCGGCGGGCATTTATCAATCCCTTTAATGTCATCCTCTTTATCCTCGGTATCATCTCGCTGGTGACGGATGTTTTTCTGGCTTCGGATTTCAGCAAAAACGCATCCACCGCCATCATCATCTTTTCCATGATCCTCATCAGCGGTACCATCCGGCTCATTCAGGAGCTGCGGGCAAAGAACGCAGCCCAGCAGCTTGACCGGCTGATCCACGAGAGCATTACGGTCAGGCGCAGCGGAGAACTCTTGGAGATACCGGCGGAAAAGCTGGTGGTGGGCGATGTGGTTCTGCTCTCCGCCGGGGACCGTGTTCCGGCGGACATTCGGCTGACCAAAGTTACCGACCTTTTTGTGTCCCAAGCCGCCATTACCGGCGAAAGCGCCATTTTGGAAAAGAGCAGCCGCACCCTCGGCTACGGCAGTCCCGAAACGTTGACGCAGCTTGCAAACCTTGCGTTTATGGCAACCACGGTCATCAGCGGAAAGGGCGAGGGCATTGTGTTGGCGGTGGGCAAGGACACCCTCTACGGCAGCTTCACAAAGCCGGACGCCGAGGAGAAAACGTCCTTCCAGCAGGGCGCGAACTCCATCGCATGGGTCATGCTCCGCTTTATCGCGGTGCTGATCCCCTTTGTGTTCATTCTTCTCGGTATCACCGGGGGAAAGTGGCTGCAATCCTTCGCCTTTGCCCTGTCGGTGGCGGTGGGACTGATGCCGGAGATGCTGCCCATGGTCATCACCGCCTGTCTTGCGCGGGGCAGTCTCTCTATGAGCCGCAAGCAGACCATCATCAAGGACATCAACGCTATGCAGGGCTTTGGCAGCATGGATGTACTTTGCATGGACAAGACCGGCACGCTGACCAACGAGAGCATTCTGCTGGAATACTACATGGACGTGCTGGGCAATGAAAGCGGCGAGGTGCTGGATCTCGCATTCCTTAACAGCATCTACCACTCCGGAGTGCGCAACCCCATTGACAACGCCATCCGTGCCTGTCAGACCATGCCGGGACGGGAGGTGCATTTTGCGCAGCTCCTTGCTGGGCATCAAAAGGCGGACGAGATCCCCTTTGACTATGCCCGCAAGATCGTCAGCACCCTTGTGACCGCCCCAAATGGGGAGAATCAACTGATTATGAAGGGCGATATTGCCCACGTTGTTTCCCGCTGCGGCTATGTTGCGTACCGTGGCAAGGTGCTGCCCATGGAGGACGCCAAGGAGAGCGTTTCTTCCGTGGTGGACGAGATGCTGCAAGACGGCATGAAGGTCATCGCCGTGGCGCAGAAAAATGTGGGGCAGCAAAACCAGATCAACCCCGCCGATGAAGCGGATATGATCTTAGTGGGGTATTTGGCGTTCTTCGACGCTCCTAAGAAAACCGCAAAGGTGTCCATCGAGGCGCTGAAACGCTTGAAGGTCACGCCGAAGATCCTGACGGGCGATCAGACGGATGTGGCGGTTTCTATCTGCCACAGGGTGGGCATTCCCTCTGAAACCGTGCTGACCGGTGCAGAGTTGGACGAAATGACTGACAGCGAACTGAGCGCAGCGGTGGAACGTGCCCATGTATTTTCGGAACTGACGCCGGGACAGAAGGTGCGTCTGGTATCTGCCTTGGAGCAGAACGGGCATACCGTGGGCTTTTTGGGAGACGGCATCAATGATATTCCCGCCCTCTGTGAAGCCAATGTGGGTATCTCGGTGGATACGGCGGTGGATGCCGCCAAGGATGCGGCGGATGTGGTGCTGCTGCAAAAAGACCTTGGGGTGCTGGAGCAGGGTATCTTAGAGGGACGAAAGACCTTCACCAATATGCTCAAGTATATCAAGATCACCGCCAGCTCCAACTTCGGCAATATCCTCTCCATTGTCTGCGCCAGTGCGTTTTTGCCCTTCCTGCCCATGACCGCCTTGCAGCTATTGCTGCTGAATCTGCTGTACGATGTGCTGTGCATCATCCTGCCTTGGGACAATGTGGACGAGGAGGAGACCCTCTCGCCCAGAGACTGGTCCGGGAAAACACTGGGGCGGTTCATGCTGTCCTTCGGGCCCATCAGCTCGCTGTTCGACATAGCGACCTTCCTGTTCCTCTATTATGTTCTCTGCCCCATGCTGTGCGGCGGAATGACCTATCTGCACCTCACCGATCCTGCCTTGCAGCTTCAGTATGTGGCGCTGTTCCAGACCGGGTGGTTTTTGGAATCCATGTGGACGCAGGTGCTGATTTTGCATTTCCTGCGCACCCGAAAGATCCCCTTCTTGCAGAGCAGACCCTCTGCCCCTGTGATGTGTACCACCCTTACAGGAATCGCCCTGTTTACCGGTATTACCTTTACCAAGGCGGCATCGCTGTTCGGCTTGACAGAGCTGCCCCACTGGTACTTCGGATTTCTTCTGATCGTAGCGCTTTTGTATATGCTGCTGACCACGGTAGTCAAGGCGTTCTATCAGGAGAAGTACCGGGAGCTGATCTGAAAGGAGGAGTCCCACATGAAAAAGAACATCGGATTTGTCCCCATGGATTCCTCCCTTGCCGCATGGCTGCTGGAAAAGCTGACGAAGGAACCGCCGGTAAGTGACTCTACCGAAGAACTGCGCTCGGGCATCCAAGATATGCTCCGTGGCGAGATCAACTCTCTGCTGCTGAGTGCGGCGGGAGAAACGGAGCTGCCGCCCCAGCCCCCACCGAAGGGGATGCGTATCGGTGAGTTGGAGATCAACCCCAAAAGTAGACGGGTCATCTCAGCGGGCAGGGAGGTCAGTTTGACCCCCAAGGAGTTTGACATTCTCTATTTCCTCGCACAAAACCGTGGGGAGGTATTCACCAAGGAGCAGATCTACCGGGCGGTATGGTCGGAGGACTATCTGCTGGATGACAGCAACATCATGGCGTTCATCCGTAAGCTGCGGAAAAAGATCGAGCCTGACCCGGACGCACCCAAGTACATCCTGACCATCTGGGGGATCGGCTACAAAATGAATGACCAACTGTAAAGAAAGGCGGGCGCTGGGGCGTCCGCCTAAATTCTTGTCAAATCGCAAGGGAATCGCAAGGTTTTCGCCATGGGATTTCCCTTGCGATTTTTGTATGCTGTACAAGGTCGAAGGGAGGCGATTGCTGCTGATGTAACCGTAGCCCTTCCTCTAAAAACCGACCGAAAGGAGTGATCCCCTATGGACTTCACCTGCATCTTTTTTGGCGTTCTGTTCACCGTGGCGGGCTTTGTATTTGCCTGCGGAAAAGGACACATACACCTTTCAGCGTGGAAGAATATGTCCCAGTCCGAAAAAGACAAAATCAAAATCAGACCCCTTTGCCGAAACATCGGAGAGGTCATCGCCCTGAACGGCATCATTTTTCTGCTCAAGGGCTTCTGGTCTGTGTTCGGCGACCACTGGTTCGTGGGTGCAATGATCGCGTGGCTCTTAGTTGCCGGTTTTGATGTGTGGTACATCGGAAAAAGCAAACGGTATCAGAACTGACCCGCCGCGTGGTGATTTCACATAGATATTTTGCGAACGAGTGAGGTGAATGACATGGACTCTGACAGTAGTCCGCAAAGGCATCGAGCAGCACAGGAGAACACAAAGAGTCTGTGTCCTTCCGACGCTTGCCCTTGCCTCTATCAAAATCAAGGAGGTAAGACCCATGAACAAGAAAGAAAATCGTATGGCTGTTCGCCAGGAGGTTCAAAAGAGCGTGATCCGTGACGAACAGAACCGCCGCATTCAGTTTGCGGCGACCAATCCCATCAACGAGGTTTTGAAGAACCTGCACACCACCCTGCGGGGTCTTGACGAAGATGCCATCTCTGTCAGCCGCGCCAAATTCGGCAGCAACAAGGTGACCCACGAAAAGAAGAAGTCCCTTGCCAAGCGGCTTGCCGGTGCCTTCATCAACCCCTTTACCGCCATTCTGTTCTGCTTGGCGCTGGTTTCCGCCATGACAGATATGGTGTTTCCGCACTTTTCCCTTTTGGGCAGCGTCCCGGAGGATTTTGACCCGCTGACGGTGGTCATTATCCTGACCATGGTGCTGATCTCCGGCACGCTACGCTTCGTTCAGGAGTCCCGCAGCGGCAATGCGGCGGAAAAGCTGCTGGCGATGATCACCACTACCTGCACCGTCACCCGCAGAGAGCAGGAAAAGGCGGAGATCCCCATGGACGATTTGGTGGTGGGCGATATTGTACATCTGTCTGCCGGAGACATGATCCCCGCCGATGTCCGCATTTTAGACGCAAAGGATCTGTTCGTCAGTCAGGCGAGCCTCACCGGTGAGAGCGAGCCGATTGAAAAAACGCCCAATGTGAGCGCGGAGCGGGAGAGCGTCACCGATTACACCAACATTGCCTTTATGGGCAGCAATGTGGTGTCCGGCAGTGCCACCGCCGTGGTGGTCTGCACCGGAGACCGGACGCTGTTTGGCTCCATGGCCTCCGCCATTGCGGGGGAAGCGGTGGAAACCAGCTTCACCAAGGGCGTCAACGCTGTTTCCTGGGTGCTGATCCGCTTCATGCTGGTCATGGTTCCGCTGGTGTTCTTCATCAACGGCATCACCAAGGGCGACTGGCTGGATGCGTTCCTCTTCGGCATCTCTATCGCCGTGGGCTTGACTCCGGAGATGCTGCCCATGATCGTGACCACCTGCCTTGCTAAGGGCGCTGTTTCCATGAGCAAAAAGCAGACCATCGTCAAAAATCTTAACTCCATTCAGAATTTTGGCGCTATCGACATTCTCTGCACCGACAAGACCGGTACGCTGACCCAGGACAAGGTGGTGCTGGAATACCACCTGAATGTGAACGGTGAGGACGATACACGGGTACTTCGCCACGCCTACCTCAACAGCTACTTCCAGACCGGCTACAAGAACCTGATGGATATTGCCATCATCCGCAAAACCGAGGAGGAAGAGGCGGCAGATCCCCGGCTCCTCGACCTGTCCGAAAACTATGTGAAGGTGGACGAGATCCCCTTCGACTTCACTCGCCGCAGACTGACCACGGTGGTGCAGGACAAGACCGGCAAGACCCAGATGGTGACCAAGGGAGCCGTGGAGGAGATGCTCTCCATCTGCACCTATGCCGAGTGTGACGGCGCTGTGCAGCCGCTGAGCGATGCTGTCCGCAGCCGCATTCTCGAAACCGTGGATGCCCTAAATGACAAGGGCTTCCGGGTGCTTGCCATCGCGCAGAAAAGCAACCCCTCCCCGGTGGGAGCCTTCGGTGTGAAGGATGAGTGCGACATGGTGCTGATTGGCTATCTTGCTTTCCTCGATCCCCCCAAGGAGTCCACCGCCGATGCGATCAAGGCGCTGAAGACTCACGGCGTTACCACCAAGATCCTCACCGGCGACAATGACAAGGTGACCCGTACCATCTGCAAGCAAGTGGGTTTAAAGGTCCGCAATATGCTGCTGGGCTCTGATCTTGAAAGCATGACCGATACAGAGCTGGCAAAAGCGGCGGAATCCACGGATGTATTCGCCAAGCTGACCCCCAATCAGAAAGCCCGCGTGGTGTCCGTCCTCCGGGAGAACGGTCATACGGTGGGCTTCATGGGGGACGGCATCAATGACGCCGCCGCCATGAAAGCCGCTGACATCGGCATTTCTGTGGATACCGCCGTGGATGTGGCGAAGGAGTCGGCGGACATCATTCTCCTTGAAAAAGACCTGATGGTTTTGGAGCAGGGCATCATCGAGGGGCGCAAGACCTACGCCAACATGATCAAGTACATCAAGATGACGGCATCCTCCAACTTCGGCAATATGTTCTCGGTGCTGGCAGCCTCGGCGCTGCTGCCCTTCCTGCCCATGATGAGCGTGCATCTCATCTTCTTGAATCTGATCTACGATTTGAGCTGCACGGCGATTCCTTGGGACAATGTGGACGAGGAATTCATTGCAAAGCCCCGGAAATGGGATGCTTCCAGCGTGGGCAATTTCATGCTCTGGATCGGGCCCACCAGTTCCATCTTCGACTTTACCACCTATATTTTCATGTACTTTGTGTTCTGCCCGCTGTTCATATCCGGCGGCGTCCTGTTTAACGATCTATCTGCCCATTACAGCGGTGCGGAGCTGGCAGTTGTGCAGGCGCAGTACATCGGAATGTTCCAAGCGGGCTGGTTTGTGGAGTCCATGTGGAGCCAAACGCTGGTCATTCACATGATCCGCACCCCCAAGATCCCCTTTATTCAGAGCCACGCCTCCGCTCCCGTGACGCTGCTGACCATGACCGGCATTGCGGTGCTGACGGTGATCCCCTTCACGCCCTTTGGCGCGGCACTGGGATTTGTTGCGCTGCCCGCCGCCTATTTTGCTTACCTGATCCCCTGCATCCTGCTCTATATGGTGCTGGCGACCAGTCTGAAAAAAGCCTATGTTCGTCACTACGGCGAGCTGCTGTAAAAGGAGGTATTCACAATGAACTGGAAGGATATTTGGATGACGCTGTTCGGAACAGCGGACTTGTTCGGGCTGAACATGGGCTTTTGGGTGTCCATGGCGGCGGTCGCGCTGATCGTGATTGTGATGAATGTAGTCTTCTGGGGCATGAAGCCCCGGAAGAAAGCAAGCGATGAAACCTCTAATGCCTGACCGGGCGGCAGCACGAACATTGCTATTTCCGTAAAAAAACGTCAATACAAAGCAAAAACAGACCGAGAGAATCATCTCTCGGTCTGTTTCCTGTTACCCTGTACCGTCTGGTCTGCCCCATAGGTCACATTGTGTACCTATGAACATGAACCGTTGTGGTTTCAAGGTTTTCTTTGGTGGAGATAAGCGGGATCGAACCGCTGACCTCTTGAATGCCATTCAAGCGCTCTCCCGAACCATCAGGTATGCCCCCCCTGATGACTTGGGAAAGGGCTTGAATATCCCGCTCCGGCAATTACTGAGAGATGCATTGAGTATAGCATGGAAAGTATATGTTGTCAACTGGCCATATCAAACTTTGATATGTACCCCTCGCCGTGATCGTGGCGAGGGTGAGAGCTTATTGCGCCATAGGCAGTTCATAGGTATCGCATTCGTCGATGCTGTCGATACCGTTCAGGAACTGCTCTACATTGATGTTGAATTCAATCTTGATTCTATAGTCCCGGAACACCGAAACCTTTTTGATGATGTAGCCGCAGATCATTTTCTTGACCTCCATCGGGCTTTCATCAAAAATCTTGGACCAGGACACGATCCGGTTGAACTCGGCCTTCATCTCCTCGATCTTAGAGTTTCCATCATTCAGTTCCGCGGTAAGGGTCGTGATTCGTTCACTGGTGGACAGTACCTTCTGTCGGGTATCCTCCAGCATTTCAGTCAGCACATCTTGCGGCAGGGCGCTTTTCCCTTGGATCGCCTTCAGTACCTCGGCCTTGAGGGATTCATATTCCTTATTGGCCTTGGTGTTTCCGGCTCTGGCCCGCTGCAATTCCGAGCGTATCATTGCCATCTGCTTTTGAACCGCGCTTCCCACAATCATGTCGTTGGAAGCTCCCTGCATCTTGTCGAAGACCTGATGCAGCACCTCAGTGACGATCCCGTCCAGAATGTGCATTGTGTATCCAGTCTGTCCTGTACATTCCTGACGGCGCCGGGTCTTGTTGTAGCATACATAGCGAATACGTTTTTTATGGACCGGCGTCCCATCCGCAAGGCGGGTGGTTGTCCCGTTGGTAGTGAGCACCAGCCGGCCTCCACAGTGGCCGCAGAAGATGTTCCCGGAAAGCAGGGATTGGCCTGTGGTATTCAGCGGTACTGTACGCCGCTCTTTCCGCTCATTGGTCCGCTCCAGCATCAGTTTCTGCGCCAGGTCGAATTGGTCTGGGGCGATGATCTGGAGGGCCTCAAAGGGACCGGCATAGGTTTCTCCGCTCCGAAGGATTCCCTTGTAGAGCGGGTTGTGCAGGATGCCCCCCACACTGGCGTCGTGCCAGTTTTGTCCCTTCCGGTTTTTGATCCCGTGGTCGTTGAGGAAATTAGCAAGGCGCCATCTGCCGTAACCGGACGAAATGCAGAGATCAAACATCATCCGAACAACTCTGGCCTCATCCTCATCAATGACCAGCATGTACACCTCATGTTTGCGCTTGTTAAGGATGCCGCTCTTTTCCAGCCGGTACCCGTATGGTGCGCTTCCACCACGGAACCGTCCTTCCTCTACCATCTGGCCAAGGGCCGTTTTGGTACGCATCGAAGTTTTCTGGCTCTCTCCATCGGCCTGCCAGAAACGGATGTAGTTGGTCAGGCGGTCCGTGTGGGACTCAAACCGCTGCTCTCCTTCCTGTACGCTCCAGACGCGGACGCCCTTTTTAGTAAACCACTCCACAACGAAGGGTGTTTCATCTGACTTGCGGCCCAGTCGGTCGAACATGAAGACAAGCAGAATATCGAACTTGCCCTGCTCCGCATACTTCTTGATGAGCTGCAGTTTATCACGGTCATCGGCGCTGACTTTATAACCGGATACGCCAGTTTCCTGCTCCTCGCCCACGATGACCCAGCCCATTTTCGCCGCAAAATCGTGGCAGGCTTTTCTCTGCATAGGGATGTCTGCCTGGTTGTTTTCATCGTGATCGACCTGCTTGTTGGTGGAAACTCTGTATAAACAATAAACTCTTTCAGCCATTGATATCCGTCCTCTCATGTTTTTGTGTGAGAGGGCGGACACCCAATCATTCTATTCGATTATCAAGGTTCCCGGCTTTTGCCATACCCATTATCTCACACTACGGCCAGAATAGCCAGGGGAATTGATAATCTTTTTGGAGGTAAATCTGCAGTAAATGGGCTGGTATGTTGGGTTATCCTGTACTTTGCTCAAAGTTTTTGGGCCTCATCAGTCTGCCAAAAGCGAATGTAGTCAAGCATGCGTTCTGCGTCAACGGCGTCTATGATCTCTCCCTCATAGACGCTCCAAACATGGATGCCCTTCTTGGTAAACCACTCTGCGATGAATGGGGTTTCGTTGAGATTGCGTCCCAGCTGGTCATACATAAAGACCAGCAGGATATCAAACTCACCCTGCTCAACAGCCTTTCTAATGCGCTGTAACTTAACACGGTCATCAGCGCAGGCTTTATAGAGGGCGTCCACCAGCTGGTCGCCGGAATAGCCTTTGACCGCGATGCGCCGGT
>OHAF01000377.1_pt1 | contig 48627 bp, 62 predicted proteins | sample 1577041 | NCBI WGS metagenome assembly OHAF01 (sample SAMEA3541495, study PRJEB24748) | human gut metagenome | biome: human gut; feature: human-associated habitat; material: faeces | place: China | collected 2012
GGACCTATGTGTCCGCCCGTCCTCATCGGAGCGTTGTATGCCCTGTGGGCGGACACGCAGGTCCGCCCCTACACAAACCACATCAACACAAAAAGTCTAGCCATCAGACGCTGTAACACCAGTAACGGACGCACAGACCGTGCGTCCCTACAGCCGTTACACGTCTCCCGACCATACGTTCCGATCGTTACTCGACAAGTGTCTCAACCTTTCCAACGGTGGAAACTTTTCTTTCCTACGTTGGAAAAAGAAATTTCCACCGTTGGAAATTTTATTTTCCAAGCCTGGAAAGTTTTTGGAAAGTTGACACTTTGGGCAAATAGACCCCCAATCGCGAAGAATTAGTTATCTTTGCATTCAGAGCAGCATTAGCTGAATGAGCAAACGAGGAGCCTGTACGCTGCGCTGGCGCATACGGTGTCTCCCCCGATATTAGTTATACATCTAGAATCATCTCGAAAATGAATCTTATCCCACAAGAAGAGAACAACACAGAGCAGACCTCTGCTCTCGACCAGACGACTACTACACCATCGACGCAGGAAGCGACGACATCCCAGGCTAACACTCCAGAGACCTCTCCATCGCCCGAGGCGGTGGCTGAGACGACTCCAGAGAAGTCTGTCGCTACGGAGGAGACCACCGAGACGATTCAAGCTGAGACGACGGCACCGGCCGAGCTATCGGAGGAGGAGCGACAGTATCAGGAGCTACTCAACAAGAGCGACGCAGACATTGCTAAGATGAGCTGCGCACAGATCACTGACGATGTGGTCCTCCTCCTGCAGAGCGGTGAGCTGCCTCCACGCTCTATCATCGATCGCTACAAGAATGTCTTCTACAGCAAGATGAATAGCTACCTGAACACGGTCTCTGAGGAGAATGCTAAGCTACGTGCTGACGCTGAGGCACAGGAGATACGTCTCAAGGAGCTACTCAATGACTTTAAGGAGCGGAATCGCAAGCGCCAAGAGGAGATAGCTGAGGAGCAGAAGGCTAATCTAGCTACCAAGCGTGACCTTGTGGAGCGTCTGAGTAAGCTGCTCACGTCGAGCGAGAGCTTTAGCATCATCAGCAAGGAGTATCGTGAGATCACGGAGAGCTGGCGCAACACGGGTGCTGTGCCTCCTGGTGATATGCGTCAGATACAGGGTGAGTTTGAGCATCTGAGGGAGCAGTTTTACGATCTGCAGCAGATCAATAACGAGTTCCGCGACTATGACTTCAAGAAGAACCTTGAGGCTAAGGAGGCAATCATACAGCGTGCTAAGGAGTTGGCAGAGTCTACCGATGTAACGCAAGCTGCTCGCGAATTGCAAGATCTACACCACCGCTGGCGCGACGTGGGTCCTGTGGCTAAGGAGCTTCGCAAGGATCTGTGGAAGCAGTTTCAGGAGCTTTCGGCAAAGATCAACAACAACAACCAGGAGTATCGTAACCAGCAGCGCACGCAGGAGGGTGAGAACGAAGCGATCAAGCGGGGTATCATCACGCAGATCGAGGCGATCAACCCGAACGATATACATACCTTCAAGGATTGGCGCACCTACACGGATCAGATCAAGGAGCTACAAGATCAGTGGCGTAAGACGGGTCGTGTGCCTCGTGCGGTGAGCGAGGAGCTATACCTGCACTTTAGGACGGCATGTGACATCTTCTTTGACAAGCGCAAGGAGTTCATGCGTGATCGCAACAAGCTGATCAGTGAGCAGGGCGACCGCAAGCGTGCGATCATCGAGGAGATCGAGCAGATCGTCGCTGAGGAGCGCTGGCCTGAGGGACATAGTCGCATACAGGAGCTGCAGACGGAGTGGAATGAGATGATCCACACGAACAAGCACCAGGCTCTCTTCAAGCGCTTCCGTGCTGCTTGCGACACTTACTACACGCATCACAAAGCGCTCTATCAGGCTCAGCGTGAGGAGAGCAAGGAGTCGGTGGCTACGGCTAAGCAGCTCTTAGCTCGTGCACATGAGCTGGCCGCTATCGAAGCACCGAGCGATGCTGATCGTGAGGAGGCGGTGACCCTGCAGAGAAACTTTAACCAGCTGGGCTACATGCCTCGCAAGACGCGCCGTAAGCTACAAGATGAGCTGAAGGAGCAGATGGATGCTTTCTTCAATAAGCTGAGAGCTAGCGACAAGCCTCGTGGCGACAGACGTGGTAACCGCAACAATAACCGTCGCAACTTCGGCCCCGCTAGTCCTTATGGTGAGGAATACGATCGTATACAGCGCCGCAAGGAGCAGCTGGAGAGCGACCTGCAGACTTACAGCAACAACAAGGAGCGTCTGAGTGTGACGAGCCGTGCGGGCGAGAACCTGCTCAAGATGCTTGAGGAGCGTTGTGACTCGATGCAGCGAGAGATCGACGAGCTAGATCTCAAGCTACGTGATATACGTAAGGAGCAGAGAGCACAGCAAGGGGCTGATGAACCAGCTGACGCTCCTGAGCAGAGTAAGGAGGAGTAAAGCCTTACTGCTCTCCCCTATGATATGACAAAAAAGAAAGTACCCACAAGAGACTACCCCACTCCTCTATGAGTGTGTATCATCCCTTGTGGGTACTGCTTTACCTGCTCGTCTTTACTAACTGATTAGACTCTTACTCTATGTCCCGCAGTCGCAGATCTAAATCTAAACAATGGCGTCCTTCATACTTCAACGACACTTCGCACAGGAGTCATCACCATGGGTCGTCTAGACGCATACGTACGTGGATACGCTTGACGCTACTCATTGTCATACTGCTCTTACTCTCGTGGGCAGCTTACCTACTGCTGCGTCCTGCGGGGCGCACGAGTCAGCAGGAGTGCTACGCCTACATCACGGACACGACTAGTAGCGAGGCGCTGATGACGACCATCTCTCGGGAGCTAGAGGTCAAGAACCCCACTCTGCTCCGTAGCGTGGCTCGTCTCGTACGCATTGAGGAGAGACTGCGCCCAGGCCGCTACCGGCTAAGCCCCGACATGAGCATCCTTTCCATCTGCAAGACGATCAAGTATGGAGCTCAGTCTCCGGTCAGACTCTCTTTCTCCTCTATCCGTACGCAGGAAGAGCTGATCGACAAGCTGACGGCTCCCCTAGAGATGAGCGCCGATGAGCTACGCACGCTACTGCGAGACTCTGTCTACTGCGACTCGCTAGGCTTCACAACCGAGACGATACGCTGTATGTTTCTCCCAGACACGCACGAGGTCTACTGGACGGTCTCCCCTAAAGAGCTACTGCACAAGTATGAGCAGAGCTACCACAAGTTTTGGGGTCAGAAGCGTACCGCACTGGCTCAGGAGATAGGACTCACACCGGTAGAGGTCTCTATCATAGCTTCGATCGTCGAGGAGGAGTCGAGCAAGACGGACGAGTACAGCGACATCGCGGGGCTTTACATCAATCGCCTGCGCAAGGGCATGGCACTGCAGGCTGACCCGACGCTTAAGTTTGCCTCGGGCAACTTCACGGCGCAGCGTATCGGCGGAGAGCTACTCAAGGCTGACTCGCCCTACAACACCTATAAGTATAAGGGTCTCCCACCAGGCCCTATCCGCTATCCACAGATGACGACGATAGATGCTGTGCTGCATCACACGCCGCACGACTACCTATATATGTGTGCTCGGGCAGACTTCTCGGGGTATCATGCTTTCGCGGCTAATTACGCAGATCATATGCGCAATGCTAGAGCTTATCAGAAGGCTCTAGATGAGCGGGGCATCACAGAGTAACGACACTTGATGACGACATCTATGGACGGCGTACCACACTGGCTGGAGCGTACGGAGCTACTCCTCGGGAGCGATACGTTGCGAGGCCTTGCCGACAAGCATATCCTGGTCGTGGGGCTAGGCGGTGTGGGGAGCAAGGCGTGCGAACTCTTGGCGCGCTCTGGCATCGGTCACTTTACGCTCGTAGATCACGACAAGGTCGATGAGACGAATATCAATCGCCAGGTGATCGCCTTTAGAGATACCATAGGGCGTCCTAAGGTGGAGGTGGTGGAGGAGCTACTGCATCGGATCAATCCTACCATAACGGTGGAGACGCATGCGGCCTATCTCTCGGGTGACAACATCCCCACGCTCCTCTCGACACATCACTACGACTATATACTGGACTGCATCGATACGCTCACGCCTAAGTGCGAACTGATCCTCGCTGCGCATCAGCTGGGCATCCCGATCATCAGCGCTATGGGTGCGGGTGCTAAGCTAGATCCACGGCAGGTCTCCGTAGCTCCGATGAGTAAGACGCATATCTGTGCCTTGGCACGCTTCGTACGCAAGCGACTTCGCCAGCTAGAGGCACCGCGTGCCGTCTTTGCCACGCCCTGTGTCTACAGTAGCGAGCCGTCACACGAGGAGGCTATACGTGCCCTACCCCACAGCGACCAGAACAAGCGTAGCATCGTCGGGACGATCTCTTACATGCCCCAGCTCTTTGGGCTCCATATGGCATCCTACGTACTACAAGACCTCTCTACGCCTCAGTAAAAACGACTAAGCCTATGCCCACGCCTCTCGTCACCCTAGACTCTATCTGCAAGTCCTTTGGCTCGCTGCAAATACTCAAAGAGATAACTCTCTCGATACATCAGGGGGAGATAACCTCTATCGTCGGTCCTAGCGGTGCAGGCAAGACGACGCTCCTACAGATCATCGGGACGCTGCTTAAGCCGGACAAGGGAGAGCTATCGATCAACGGGGTCAATCCTTTTACCCTCTCAGCTCAGAAGCAAGCGCACTTTCGCAATAAACAGATAGGCTTCGTCTTTCAGTTTCATCAGTTGCTGCCCGAGTTCACAGCGGCTGAGAATGTCGCCATACCTGCTATGATCGCAGGCATGAGCAAGCGACAAGCACTCAGCGAAGCGGAGCAGCTACTCACACAGCTGGGGCTGGCCGATCGTCTTAAGCACCGCCCGGCACAGCTCTCGGGTGGTGAGAAGCAGCGCACGGCCGTAGCACGTGCCCTGATCAATCGCCCCACGCTGATCCTAGCCGACGAACCGTCGGGGAGCCTAGACACACAGCGCAAGGAGGAGCTCATAGAGCTATTCTTCGAGCTACGAGATCAGCTCGGACAAACCTTCTTGATCGTGACACACGACGAAGACTTTGCACAGCGAGCCGACCGCACCATCTCACTACAAGATGGGCGCATCATAGCCGATACGTACGCTCCTGACCAGCATGAATAGCTTCAAGAGAGGACGCACAGAGACCTGGGTGCTGATAGCCGTTAGCCTGATCATACTCGCTGCCATCGGCAAGGTACTCTGGGACAATAATTACCAGGCTCAGTCGCTCGCCCCACTGGCGGGACAGACGATAAGCGAGCAAATAGTCTCTCTCCCCACAGACTCCATACAAAGGCGAGCTAGCGGAACCTACGCGCCTCCTCTACAGCCTGACAAGTCACAAAAAGATGTACGCGGGGCCTCACAAGGGGTCGAGCTTTCGGCAGACTATGTCGGTGCGCCTGAGCAGCAGAAGTACAGCTCCCAGCCGAAGCTCCGCAAGGGACAACGCATCGATCTCAACAGTGCCGACACGCTTACACTGCAGCAGGTCCCAGGTATCGGACCTAGCTTTGCTAGACGCATTGTTAAGTATCGGGATCAGCTAGGCGGGTACTACACGGTACTGCAGCTGCAAGAGATCTACGGCATGGAGCCTGATCGGTACCAGCGCATCAAGCCTTTCTTCTATATTGGTATAAGGAATTACAGTACCCCCCTTTGACGCTCTGCGTAGTGACAGCATCCCTTCACATCCCTACCTCAACTACCGGCAGCAAGCAGCACTAGCACGGAGCATTCGTAAGAACGGCACCATTGATTCGTGGCACCGCATTATGAGCTTAGAGGAGTTCAATCGGGATGACAGTGTGCGTCTCTCCCACTACTTTCACTTTAAGTGAGCCGGCTTACGACCTCACTACCAGCCAGCCTGCCCTTTCATCACGCCCATCAGCTCGCCGGCAAAAGCAAATAGGAAGAGGATAAAGACGCAAAGGAATGAGGTCAAATATCCGATCGTTGAGGCGCAAAGACGACTCTGAGACTCCGAGGGGTGCACATTGTATAGCTTCACACGCAGCCAGCGATAGAGTAGATAGACTAGATACCCCAGCAAGAGCCCCACACAAGCCCCAGGCACCACATCTGTGATAAAGTGCACGCCTAGATAGATGCGACTATAAGCTGTGGTCAGTGCCAGCACGAAGACCACCACCGTATACCAACGATTGCGGAAGGCCAATGCGGTAAACATCGCTAGTGCCATAAAGTTCGTCGCATGCCCTGAGATGAAGCCGTATCCCCACGCTTTATATCCGTAGACCGACTGCACTAAGTCTGCTGTAAGTGGATGATAAGAGGGTCGCAGCCGCTCGAAGTAAGGCTTGATCAAGCCACTAGAGAGTTGGTCGGCTACGGTAATCAAGAGAGCAATCATCAAGACGAGAAGGATCGACTCACGAAGCGGCTTTTTGACAAAAAGAAAGATGACCAGTCCAAAAGCAACGGCAATCCACGGCCAGCGCGAAGAGATGAGATACATAAAAGCGTCCCAATAAGGTGTGTGCGCTGCATTGATGGCTAAAAAAGCGTCCCGCTCCCAGAGTGCTAACTGCTCAACCATAGTTTCTATCCTTTCATCACCATAGGGAGTGCTTTACCAGCTGGGGCACTCCTGTGTTTTTACTTTTGAGCACTGACGACCTTTTCTATAGCCGTACGTGCTATCTGTCCAGAGATACCATCAGGCAGAGTCACAGCTAGATAAGCTTGACCACGATCCTCGACATCGATACACATCTCAGCACCGTCATACAGCTCCATCATCGGGGTAGCTACTGACGGATCATCCTCTAGAGCATAGAGCGGAGCCTTGACACTGCAGAGTACCGCCACATCTGTCTGCTGATCGTAGTGACGACGATGTAGTATCATGAGTAAGGTACAGCCCCACAAGACGATCAGGGCTAACATCGCATAAAACGATCCTCGTCGCACCCGCCTAGAGTGTCCCAGGAAGAAAGTCAAGCAAGTGACTATGCTCGCCACAAAAAGCACAATTGATACAACGAGCCACCCATTCATGGAGACGGCATAAGCGCACACATCTGCCCAGCGACGCACGATCGGGTACTCCATGGCGGGCATATTCATCCTCGCCTCCTCGACCAAACGCAGATTGTGCCGCGCCTCTGAGTAGTCAGGAGCCAGTAGCAAGGCTCTGCGATAGTTCACTATCGCTCTCCCCCTTTGCTCCACATCATTGTAAGCAACGCCAGCACGATAATAGCAGAGACTCTGCAGACTCTCTTGTTCCTCAGACTCCTGAGCCAGATGACTATACATCTCGGCAGCTTGCTCGTAGCGACCATTAGCATACGCAGCATCAGCCTGAACAAGAGCTTCAGGCTGTGCACCCTCTACGAGATCTGCACGACTACAAGAGCATAGCACGAGGAGCTCCACAAGAAGCATCATCATCACACCACACCCTAACCTACAGCCTCTATGTCGTACTATCATATCCTTTTACTCTTCAAACTGCACACAGGCACACATAGCCTCCGTTGCTCGGACTCAAGACAGATCGTCCACCGTCAACACCTTAGTATGAGAGCGTGAGAGAAGCCCCTAGCTTATGACCTTATATAGATACGGTAAAGCACAACCCACTGGGAGGAAGAGCCTTTGATACAGGGCAATAAGAAGCGCGCTCAAGACTAGAGTCTACGCAACGTGTGATCGAGTTGGGATTCGAACCCAAGACCTACTGCTTAGAAGGAGATGGAGCGGTGCCGTATCGGTTTGTATGCCTGCTTGTTATTGATTGATTATTCGAATGTGCTGAGAATTTGCTGAGATATTAGCACGCTTGAAACGTGCTGAATATTTGCTGAGGAGAGGACTGTAGGTCTCCCCTTTTTGTTGGTGCTTGTCATATTGATTTGATTTGGTTTGATTGGTTTGCGTGATGTGGGTACGAATTGGCGGTATCGGGTACACGTCTGTGGTGACGTGGGTACGATTGTGCCGTTTTGGGTACGTGTTAGGAGAAGCGTTGTACGGCGATGCTGGCTTTGACGCGCCAGAGCGAGGCGACCCGGTCAATACGTACTTCGAAGTCTTTGTAGTCTGAATTGTCTGAGTGCGCTATCCAGTGGGTGAGGTGCTTGTCGCTGTCGGGGTGTCTGTACAGGCGCTTAATGTAGTCTAGATAACTTCTGTCGTCAGGGTCATCGCTGGTGCGTACGACTATGCCAAAGACTTCGCCAAAGGGTATGGATAGCGGTTCGTCTATGCGGAACTCCATACGCTTGATAGCGACAACATCGCCATCGTGTAGTGTCGGCTCCATTGAGTTACCCCGTACGGGTGCTAGTCGTGTGGCGTGGGTGTCAGGTATTGCCCAAACGCTCTCCACTTCGTCCCATTCCTCTCTTAAGCTGTGACCCTCGTTGCCTGCACGGAATGGCTCTGTATATAGTGGTATGAGGTCTACTCCCATTTTTTCGGCAACCTCTAGAGCTTTGTCCATTTGGTCGGGTGCGAACTCCATTGGTTGGTCTAGTGAAATGTCGGATTTGAGCATCTCTCCATCTCCTGTTAGAAGCCAAGAACGATTCAGCTCAGGTAATTTGTCAACAATTGCGTTTACATTAATAGAGTTGCGAGACCTCCAAGCTGAGAGATTTTGTTTACTTATACCCAAAAAGTCCGCCAACTCTACATCTTTCTTGAATTTCTTATACTCCTTTATTTCATTGAGTATTAGATTGTTGTCTGTCTCTTCCATAATTTGATTTTGATTTGGTCGCCAAAAATGTTGTCGGTGTAAACTAAATTGTTTACCTTTGCATCAGAAACGATAGGAAACGTTTCTACGAGACAAAGTAAAGGAAAACGAGCATAAAAAACAAGAGTATGACACAAGAAGAACTGAAAGCAAAGCTAGAGAGCTACGACCTCAAGAGCCTAACGATTCAGAGACTACTAGTAGTCAGAGACATCAAACGGAATGAGCAGGTAAAGATACAACGCTTCTGCAATGAGCTACGCGACTACAACAGCGTAGGTGTACTCGACATCTCGAACGATGTGAGAGACCGCATAGATGATTGCCTCCAAGCTGTCGCAGCCGATGTAGACATATACGAAGCTTTTGTCAGCAGGGCGAGCGAGGAGATATGCAAGCGGGTAAGGGTATGAAGACAAGAAGAGACTACAGGGGGATTGAGTTTCCTACGATGATAAGTGACCTTGACGAGCTGAGACACAAGCTGGAGTGCGAGCTGGACACGGACGGTATGATAAACGAACTGGAAGTGTGGGCAAAGGGTGATAGTGTAGATGTGGACGCTATGACGGATGACCTTGTGGAGCATATTGATGTGCTGGGAGAGATGAGGGGTGTGTGCGAGGAGATGCTCCGTAGTGTGGGCGATGTGGAATTTGACGAATAAAAGGGTATGGAACTAGAAAAAGAGAAGATGGATTACAGCCTGCTGAGTATGCAGGAGCTTATTGATAAGCTACTCGAGCGGAGGCATGAGCTGGAGATAATTAAACTGGCTAATGAGCTGAGGTTGTGGTATAAAGGTGCTTATATTGATTTGGATGCTGTGACGGATGAGCTGGTCCAGCATATCGATACGCTCCAGCAGATGGCGGGCATCTGCAAGGAGCTACACAAGCTGATTAACGGATATATCTAGGATAACCACAAGCGGACAAGAGTATGGAACTGTCAGATATAAAGAAAGAGCTGGACGCTATCAAGGTTGAGAAGCTAAGTCTTAAGTCTCTACGGAGATTTGAAGAGCAGGCGACTACCTATAAGGAAAATCTGAGACGCTCTGAGGTAGAGTTGGCGAACTATAGAGTAGAGGGTGCTTGCCCTTGGTTGGTCATTAGCTCTGAGGTGTCAGATGCACAACGAGAGTTGTGTGACGAGATAAGGGCGCAAGCTAAGCTGTACACAGCTTTTGGAGAGCGTGTGCGTGCTGAGATAACTAGACGACTAGAAGTGCTGATGGCTAGAGACATTGAATAAGTGATTGATTTGTAGCTTTTTCGATTTGATTTTTAAGTTTTGGTTTGCAATGCACGGGGGAACTCGTGAGGGCTTGGGGCAATGCAAGCGCCCACCCCGTGCTTCACTAGAAACTAGAAGAGGATAGAGATATGAATATCGTAGAGGCATTAGATAAGATGTGCAAGCTGAAGACACGCAGGGAGACCCGTGACTTCTATCGGAGCTTGCCGAGGGAGCTACAAGAAGAAACGGTTATAATCAACACGTTGCGTCAGATTAGGGCGGAGCTGTTTTGGAAAAGCTTTTGGGTGAAGTACTACCGCTGGAGGTTTAGAACACTTTAGAGATATACGGATAGCCCCGCTCAGATGATGAGTGATTATTGTGACAGATGATGACGATAGGGGGAGCGGGAGCTATCCACCCCATAACAACAAGACGACAAGGATATGATAGAGATAGACAAAATAGAGGACAGAACGCTGTACACGACAGCGGAGACAGCGGATATATTGGGGGTGAGTACTCGTAGCATCACGAACTATAGAGTGGCGGGTAAGCTGGAGAGAATCAAGAGTCAAGACCTCGCATTCACCTACACTAGTGGAGCATCTATCAAGAGCTTCCTTCTAGGGAGACAAAAGAAGCAGAACAAACAAAAGAGATAAGGATATGACAACGGAATTACCAGATGTAGCGGACACGGGACGCTACAGCATAAAGGAAACAGCCGAGCTGCTGGGAGTATGCAGGCGGTCGGTAGACTACTACCTAAAGAGTGGCTATCTCAAGTGCCACCGCAGACGGCACAATGGGTACCGCTTTGTGACGGGTAGAGAGATTAAGCGATTTTACATCGCAAGAAGATAAGGATATGGAACACGACAAGAGAGAAGAGGCAATAAATGCCCTCCTAGAGTGGGCTGAGGAGGACGCGGTCAATCGCAGTGTGATGATTTTCGCTTGCGATGAAGAGCATGTCCGCACGGCTTACAATGGCAATAGGCGCAATCTAGTTGGGACTCTAGCGGAGTCTATGCTAAACGAGGAGCTAATACGTAGCGTGTATTCACAAGCACTTACTTTGGTACGTACTGTAGAGAGCAAGAAACAAGTAAACGGGTAATACAATGACAACAGAAGGATTAGAGAACCTCAAGACCGTAATGCGTAAAGCCATAGAGCTACAAGTGAATGCGACTTTGGTTATGGCAACACTCCAAAGTATCTATTGCGATGAAGCGGACGAGCTAGACCGAGATGCGGAGAAGAGCCTACTCTCTGCAATGGACTTAGCAAAGTGGTCAATGAATCATGCGGTGAATACTACGAGAGATATACAGAAAGCTTACGAGATTGAAAAAGCTCTAGCGGAGCTGGTGGGTAACCTAGACAAAAGACAAGACAATGAAAAGGGTTGAGATAACGGATGCCTTATACGGCTGGACGAATGAAGACTTAGAGAATAGGGCTTCCATTTGCATTGCAATCGAGGACGATTTGGTTACATCGGTGAACCGAGGGTATAGGGAGAAGCTTGTAAAAGCCTTGATCGCAGTCCTCAGTGAAGAACTAGACTTGCGAGAGGAGATCGAACAAGCTCTGAAGTATATAGATGCAGTAGATGCAAAGCAATTAGACAAAGAACAGGACAATGAATAACACGCAAGATGAAGCAGTAAGCACCCTCCTAGGGTGGGCTGATGAAGATGTGGATAGCCGTGGTCTGCTGATTATTGCAGACGGTGAGGATGGCACCCGCTTGGCTTACCACGGGACTGAGCGAACTCTAGTTAAGGCTCTAGCTGTGGCTATGCGCAAAGACGATATTGTCAGACAAGTGTGTGCTAAAGCAATGATATTGCTGGAGAATTACGAAGCAAGTGTAACTAACAAACAAGACAATGACGAAGCAAGGACTAGAGAAGCTCAAGGAGCTATCAACTGAAATAGATGAGCTCCGAGAGCAAACTACAAAGAAGCTAACACAACTACTAAACCTCTACCGCTACGAGGAGGATATAAACGCTCGTGAAGCACACTCGATGCTAATCAAAGCATCGGAATCAATGAAAGATGTCCCATGGAACCTAGGGATGGCTGTGACACAGATTCAGAGTGCCTACAAAGCCGAGGAGGAACTAAATGCCTTCTACGATGGACTACTAAGCAAAGCAGGTAAAGACAATGACAATAGATGAGATAACAACAGCACTACAAGAGTGGAGAGGTGACGACGAAGGCAGACACTACACACTCATCGCAATAGATGATGATAAAGAAATCACAGTGGCTGTGCTGGGTAGCGACTTTTTCCTCGGGTGCGCTCTAGCATCAGCGATGAGGAATAAGAAGCAAACAGAGAGGATCATACAGTGGGCGATGACGCTCAAGGAGATGGACATATTTAACAAGCTAGACAATGACAAAGAATGAACTGATAGACGGACTCCTTGCCTGGGCTGGAGAGGACGAGGAAAATCTCAGTGTGATGATTATCGCAGGAGATGCTAATGGGGTCCACGTGGCTGTTAACGGGTCGGCTGGCAATCTGCTGAAATCCCTGGCTGAGGCTATGCGCAATAATGAGTGCGTAAAAAAAATGTGTGCTAAAGCGCTGGAACAAGCAAGGGCACAAGAAGTAACAAAGACAATTATAGCAAACGACTACTATGACGAAGAATAGATTGATAGCGGTTGAAGCGTGGCTCCGAGTGGCGGGGCTGAGCTTACTAGCAGGTGTTGGCTTTTGCCTCCTGCTGCACGACTTAGACACGGGCGTACCCACAATGTCGTGGGGCTGGAGCCTCGTGGCTAGAGTGGCTGGCGCAGGTATGATCTACCTAATCTATCGAGCAGGCAAGGCGCTGTATGAGTGGGGTATGCTACCGCATATTATGTACGAGGATGAGCTGGAGGACTGAGGTATGGAGACGAAAGAGCTAAAGCATAGTCAAGAGAGCTACATACAGCGAGTGCTGGACATAGCACGGCAGATGCCGAAAGTGGGGTCTCCAGACATACATAGGCAGTACGATGCCCTCAAAGACATCAGCTACGGACTATGGACGGCCACTAAGGGGCTACAAGCCCTGCAAGATCTATACGGCAAAAATGACCTGAGTAGCCATTTCTTAGACCTCGCTGAAGCATTAGATGGCTATCGCATCATCGCTCTGACGTCATCTATCGAATCGCTAGAAGAGATGCGCAGGATAATCGAGATAGAGATGCGCAAGATTAAGGAGCAATGATAGGCAAGTTATTAGAGCGGTGGGTGAACCGCTATTACAGACAGGACAAGGAACGTCGCTCCGTCCTGCTTGTGCAGGGTGAAAAGAATGGAACGCTGGTCAAGGCGTGTGGCACTAAGACGAACCTCAAGACGAACCTCTACATAGCGATGATACGTAGCGAAGAGGTACGAGACATCGTGCTGGGAGCGTCCGAGCTGTACCGAGAGACAGGGGACGACCCTATGGAGTATATGAAGAAGCTCTTTGAGCTGAACAAAGAAGATAACGACAACTAACCAAACAAGCAATGCAAGAGGTTTTGATAACGGGTAACATCGGCAAAGATGCCGAGGTAATCCAAACGAGAGACGGCAGAGGGGTGTTGACCTTTAGCGTAGCCGTCAATGAGGGCAAGGAAGAAGCTCCTACGTGGTATGAGGTATTTGTCAATGGCAACTTCGATAAGATGGCCTCGTACCTCGTCAAGGGTACGAGAGTGCTAGTCAGAGGACGGCTGAAAGCTGGTATGTGGACTAACCAGCAGGGCAAGAGTGGCATCTCGCTACACGTGTCAACCAATACGGGTAGCATCGAGATACTGAATTTTGCTAACGACAATAATGTCGGGAGCAAAGCGGTGTCTCAGTCCCAGCCGAGGTCTCAGCAGGCAGAAAATCCGATGCCCCAAGGTCAAGGGTGGCGGACGGCACAACAGATGCAACAGCAGGGTCAGAAGCTTTTCTAGAAGTTCGCATAGCGTCTAACGACTATTCACCACACTATGGCACGACCTAATCAAATCAAGCACGACAGCAACGCACGTCAAGATGAGAAGCTACTCGCCTTGCGTCTGAGGCTGGGCTGGGAGGGCTACGGGCTATATTGGGCGATTATTGAGATATTAAGAGACAGCACAGACTACACTGGCTCCAAAGATTATAATGAAATAGCCTTTGGACTCCGTGTAAGTGCCGGACTTGTCAAGAAGATTGTCGAGGACTTTGGGCTATTCACCTTTACCGAAGATGGTAAGCGTTTCTACTCCAAGCGTCTCTCTAAGGACATGGACAAGCAAGCTCGTATATCTGCTAAGCGTAGGCAAGCGATACAGAAGCGGTGGGATAAGAGAGATACAAGTGTAGATACAAATGTATATACAAATGTATGTACAGACGAAATACAATTGTATGAGCAAGAAAAGGTACCCCTTTCTTCCCCCCATAAAGAAAACGAAGAAAGCTCCCCCACACCCCCTAAAGAAGTAAAAGAAATATACCCCCCTATAATCCCCCCAAAAGAAAGCGCAAGGCGCGGTCAATGCGCGCGCACGCACGAGGAGGGCGCAAAGGGAAATTTTGGGGAGGTGATAGGTAGTGAGGAGACAGTCCCCTCAGCAAATATCTCTGCTGGCGCAGAGAAAGAAAAAAGTTGCGCTAAAAAAGAAAGAGAGTGGGAGCTGGACTTACCTGCTGAGGTGAACTACTACCCTCGTGAGGAGGAGCGCATCTTGTCGCAGGCTAGTGACTATGCAGAGGTACCGAGGGGTGCTGAGGAGGATAGCTATCCGCAGGCGACCCGTGGGGACTTTGCTACGGTGATAAGCTGGTGGAATATAAATATAGCCCGAGGGCGTATTACGGTGGTGAGTGAGCTGACGAGGACACGCAGGTACAAGTTGATAGAACGTATTGCTGAGTGGCGTACGAAGAGTCCAGGGGGTAGCCTAGGTGAGACGCTGAGCAGTATAGAGAAGCAGATAGAGGCTTCGGCACTCTTGCGAGGTGATAAGGGTCGGTGGGTGATAACCTTTGACTGGCTGATAGCCGATGACACTAATTGGGTCAAGGTGCTAGAGGGTAATTATAACGATAACAACAAGAATGGAACAGGTGATAGGTATGAGAAGCGCCGAGGACGTGAAGGAGCTGTTGCTTCGGCTGAGAGTTTTACCAAGTGGAATGGACGCTTTTAGGCTACCGATGTCGGCAGACGAAGCTGAGCAGTATGTCCGAGGAGCTTTTGAAGCTCAGGTTGAGCTACGAGGCGGTAAGGTGCAGTATGACGAGATGACTGTGCGCAACTTACGGCTAATCGCTGAGACGCTGGTAGGATATAGTAACAAGTTCGGCTTGCTCCTAGCGGGTACTTGTGGCAATGGCAAGACAACCGCAATGCGTGCGGTGCAGTCGGTCGTGATGCTCCTCAACAACACCTGCTACAACCGCAGTGACATGCGTATCGGCAACCGCCTACTGGAGGCTAAGGAGATAGCGAAACTATCCGAAAAAGACGGACAGTTGACAGCCTACCAAACGATACCGCTACTCTTTCTTGACGACCTCGGCAGGGAGCCGACAGAGGTGATGCGTTATGGGAATGTGATCAGCCCCATAACGGAGCTGCTGGAGTATCGCTACAACCAGCGGTTGACAACGATAGTGACGACCAACCTAGAGCCGTCTGAGGTGAGACAGAAGTACGGAGACCGTATTGCAGACCGCTTCAACGAAATGTTTGCGGTGGTCAGCTATACGGGTGCGTCTTATAGACGCTAGAAATTAGAGATTAGAAATTAGAGATTAGAAGATAGAACTATGACACAACCAAGAGGGTTACGCAATAATAACCCACTCAACATTAGGCGAACTCAGTCGAAGTGGCTGGGAGAGGTGGATAGCCTCAAAGGGCAGAGGGACACCGCCTTTTGTCAATTCAGCTCGCTAGTCTATGGCTACAGAGCTGCAGGAAAGCTCCTACAAACCTACCAGAAGAAGTACAAGCTCTATGTACTGAGTCAAATAATCGGACGCTGGGCTCCGCCAAGTGAAAACAACACACGAGCCTACGCAGATCGAGTAGCTACGCAGATGACGCAAGAGCTGGGGGAACCTATCTCTGTAGCTAGTCTACTAGACGTGTGCAAGGACAAGGAGACGCTCTGCGCGCTCCTCGTCTCTATGCACCTCGTGGAGAATGGGCAGTTCCCCTCGGCTCTAGAGCTTAACGCTATCAACCAAGCAGTCGCAATGCTATGCAGAGGCTAGACACACTAGACGATCCTAACTTTGAGCCACGAGCTAGCGATATAGCCCGTGAGCGCAAGGAGTATTACGATAGGGTCGTGGCGTGGTATGCTTATCAGAGGCAGTGGCTATCACACAAGGATGCTGTCTCGGCAGTGATCGCACGCTATCGCACTAATTACGACACTATCAAGGAAAAATGTATCAAAGCTGGAGTTTGGGAAGTATGACTATGAAAAAGATAATGAAGCAGGCGTGTAATATCGCCATTAACGTCCTCGCAGGTATCGCAGTGGCTGTGCTACTTGTATTGCAAGCCATAGCAAAGAATGCGAAGTTTCTAATCCTCGTGGGGATTATCGTGATTATCGTGATGCTATGCAGAGGTTAGCTGGCAGAGGTGCAGTTGTTGCAAAATATGCAACAACTCTACTCGCAACTATTTGGATTTTCGGAATAGTTGCTGGTTGCGCTCCACGCTACGTACCTGTACACCACTACCAAGAGGTGGAGCGGGTCAAGGTCGAGCGTGACAGCATCTACAATAGCGACACCGTCCGCATCGCTGAGCGGGGCGACACGGTGCTACTGGAAGTGGTCAAGTGGCGGACACGCTACAAGACGGCTACGGATACGCTAATCCGAGTGGACACGGTACAGCTACCGCCACAGCTGGTAGCACCTGCACCTGCTAAGAGCTGGACGGACAAGTGGTGGGCGGGGTTTGTGTTTATTGCTTTGTCCTTGCTTGTGGGGGCGGTGTCCCTTTACTTGCTGGGCAGAGCCTTTAAGTCTGAATTTGGAATCTAAGACTATGCAAAATATCGAGAGTCAGATACAGCAGGCGTGCATTCGCTGGGTACGACTAGAGTACCCACGCCTTGTGGTCTATGCTATCCCTAACGGTGGGCATCGTGACGCCGTCACGGGGGCGATACTAAAGGCTGAGGGGGTACTAGCTGGCGTGGCAGATATCTTTGTTGCTAAGGCTAACAAGTACTACCACGGGCTATACATCGAGATGAAAGCTCCCAAGGGGCAGCAAGCACCGAGCCAGCGAGCCTTCGAGCGTGCCGTCTCGCTAGAGGGGTACAAGTACTCGCTCTGTCGGTCGTTTGAGGACTTTCGAGCGGTGATTAAGACCTACCTAGAGGACGTAGAAAAATAGACACCTGTCTATCATTCAATAGACACCTATCTATCAACCAATAGACACCTGTCTATTTTCTAACAGCCAACAGCGACCACAATATGGCACGACAAGTTAAGACGCACCTAACGGACGAGGAGTATGATAGATTTGAGAGCATACGGGCGGGGTACGGCTTTCGCAGTGCCTACGAACTAGCGCACGCCTGCATCAACATCTGCACCGCTATACTAGCGGAGCGGGAGCGCAGAGGTGACGAGGGGGTGCCAAGCGTGGGGGACGAGATAGCGGTAGCCTTTGCTGAGTACGCACGCCACGAGTGGCAACCCTGTGACCAATCGATGAGCGGGGGGCAATACGAAGCTCTGACCAGCTCGCAAGAGAGCCAACAGCCAAAGGCTAAGAGCCAACAGCCACATACGAACAAGCACCACGCAGACGCTTACCTCGTACGCAACTATGGGGGGCTGAGGCGCAAGTATAGCGGTACGCTCAGGCGGGGTACTTCGGAGACACCGCAGGACGTGTTACACGACACTGTGCTGGGACTGTATAGATTCCCCGTGGAGTACGCGACTTATGAAGAGTTTAGAGTAGCAGCTAATGAAAAACTTAAATATAACGGTGAGTAGAGGCGGGAAGCGTTACACGACCGACAAGGTCTACCGCCAACTTATAAACTCTCGTGAGTGGGTACGACTTCGCAAGCAGAAGCTGTGGCGCGACCCGCTCTGCGAGCGTTGCAAGAAGGGGGGCCGTGTGACCCCCGCTACTTGTGTTCACCACATTATACCTATCGAGACGGAGGTAGGCAATCCTGAGCGTATGCGTCGGCTCGCATACAGCCCCAAGAACTTGATGAGCCTCTGCGAGCCGTGTCACCACGACATACATCGTGAGCTAGCCAGCGGGGGCAAGGAAGCAACCAAGGCACGCCACAAGGCACGCACGGGGGCATTTGTCGCTAACTTTCTAAAGGGGGGTAACGATGAGTAGAGTAACATACGACTGGACTTTAGCGGGGGCGACCTTTGCGAAGAATCGGGGGCGTGTCTTCTCTTGCTTCTCAGGGGGCGGGGGTAGCACTATGGGGTACAAGCTAGCGGGGCTAGACGTAATCGGATATAACGAGGTCGACCCCTATATGGCACGATGCTACGAGACGAACCACAAGCCAGCGGGGCATCTCTGCTTTCAGGAGCCTATACAAGAGTTTAGAAAGCGGGGGGGGTACTTCCTGAGGAGCTTTATCAACTAGACATACTAGACGGGTCGCCACCCTGCACAGCGTTCTCAATGGCGGGTATCCGTGAGCGTGGCTGGGGTAAGGAGCGAAAGGCAAAGGAGGGGGGCGTGTCGCAAGTCCTGGATACACTCTTCTTTGAGTTTATCGCCTTAGCTGAGCGGTTGCAACCTAAGATAGTCATCGCTGAAAATGTGGCGGGGCTGAGGCAGGGGGCGGCTAATAAGTACGCAGAGGCTATACTGACCAAGCTAGGCGAGGCGGGCTATGTACCGCTAGAGTACAAGCTCAACGCAAGACGTATGGGGGTGCCACAGATGCGGGAGCGCATCTTCTTTGTCGCTCTGCGTCGTGACCTCGTGGCGAGCGTGCCAAACGTGGGGGGCCGTCCGCTCCTCGACTTGACATTTGACGGAGCTGACATCACCTATGGTATGATAGCCGACTATGAGGGGCGACTGATGAATACGAGTACGAAGAGTTATCAAATATGGTGTCGCAAGCGGTGGGGCGACCGCAAATACAGCCAGATATTAGAGCGTAACGGCAAAGGCGGTGGGTGGTACACGCATCAATTTCAATACGCTTACAAAGTACCCTATACAGTCACCGTAAACGTCCGCAATAACTTAGTACTCTACGACCAGCCCCGTCACCTGAGTGATACGGAGCTACTCAAAATATCATCGTGGCCACGTGACTACGACTTCTGCGGGCGCCGTCCTGATTACGTCCTCGGTATGAGTGTCCCGCCTCTAATGATATACGGCATCGCTAGTCGCATCTTAGAGCAGTGGAGCGGAGTATTTAAGTAATACTTAATAACTGACGGGCGGACCATTTTCGTGGCATCACGCAAAAGGTCGGGGGGCTTGTTTTTTCTTCGGAGTTTCCTACCTTTGCATCGTAAAGGGGGATTTGTCCCCTTTATGTCTGAACCAAATTACATCCAGTCCGCCCCCTATCCTCTCTAATCGCTGAGGGGCGGGGGCATCAAGCCAGTAGAGACCACGTACTAATAGGGTGCGTGGTCTCTATGTTTTGCGGTAAAAAGGGGGCGGGGCAGTCGTCAAATAATCTTTGACAACTGAATTCCCTCGGACAAGTCACAAGAACAGCCCCACGGCACTCGGTCAGGTCGTGGGGCTGTTGTGTATCATTTGCGGGGCTGGTTACTTCAGCGCTGGCAGTAGGTCGTTGTTCTCCTCTATTCGGAGCATTCGCAAGTCTTTGACGCACGTGGTGAACCACGGGAACTGTCTCCCTAGCTCCTGCGCCACGAGCACGCATTTGACCGCCGTGACGGTCTCATCTCCAAAATAAACACTTCCCTGCGTCCACTTGAAGCCGTTGTTCTTGAGGAAGTCTCGCACGTCCTTATATGCTCCGTGGTAGGTAGTGCCGGGGTAGCACTCCGTAAGGCAATTAGTATCAAGGTCAAAAAGTATAGCGTATTGATTCATTTGCTTTGTCCGTTTTGTCTGTTGCAAAGGTAGGCAATAGATTCGTAATCCACAAGGGGGGGGTTATAGACTATCTAGATAGTTCTTCTCGTGCCTATACCCAACGGCAAAGATACTCTCCTCATCGGGTGTAAATCTATCCTTTGGTAGACCCGTGGCGGGTACGAGTGATAGTATCTGTGACATCTCCTCATCTAGCTTGCCCGTCAGTCCGCTCCGCACGTTGCGGAGCCCCATAAGCTTACCAAAGGTAATACTTGGTAGTTGCACCATCTCACGATAATTGGCATCGGTGGATAGGCGGGCATTTGCTCCTGCTGTATTTATTTCGGCTTTGCGTAGTACTGCGAGGATACGCCCAGCTACATACGGCTGGTTCTTGCTGTCTCTGTCTAGTCCCATATCTGTTGTAATTAGTTGATTTGGCTCAAAGGTACGAAAAGGGGGCGGGGTATGCAATAGCCCCGCTCCCTTGTCGTGGTTGCTATCCTAGTACGGACTTCAGTAGGTCTAGCGGGGTGCCATAGTTTTCGTCAGGTATGCGAAAATTCCATTGGCTGAGCTTCTCGCACTCTTCCATTGCCCACTCCGTCTGCTCCTCGGGGGTGCCGTCAGGGACTAGCTTATACCACCTGCTGAGGTAGCTGTCCCACTTGTACCCTAACGCCTTGAGGTCTTCTTTTATCTCGTAAGAGATCGGGCTATCGATAGCAACTACAGCCCGTCCCGTTACTCTCCGACCCCTCTCTCTTGCCTCTCTGATTATGAGCTTATTATCTGCGTGCTCCATTAGATACTTTTTGTAGCACTCGGGGCATCGTCCATTATCTTTGAGCCACTCCAGCTTCTTCTCTCGGTCTGCGTACTTGCCAAGTAGTCCGATTTGGTACTCTTTTCCGCATATACTGCAGACTACGTCATAATTTGCCATAGCTTGTTTTTTGTTTATTGGTTCGTGTTTCTTGTTAGCGGGGGCGGGGCTGGTACCCCGCCCGCCTGTTGTTATCGGTTAGCCCAGTAGGAATGTACGTATATCTTTTTGCCGTATCGTCTTATGTAGCTGTCTAGTCGCTTGGTAAATGCTTCTCTTGCTTCTCTTGCTGCGGCCTTATATATCTCCACCTCATCGGGATTTGCTATTTGTTGTCCGTGACGACCGCCGTACTTGGAGAATTCTAGGACGTTATTTTTCCCCCTTAGCACCTTCAGGCAATTAGGGATGCGCTTGATAGTATCAAGGTCACGGGCGGGGTCGTTTAGTCTTATCGCATCATTGCGCCACAACTCAACCGCAGATATATTGCCCCGCTGGTACTCTTTGTACTCTTTACTCTCATCGTCTATGTATAGGGTGTTGCTCAGTTCGGGGCGGTCAAATCGTACCACATAAGTCCCGTCCACAAGTATGTAAGTATTATAGTCGCTAAAGTCGTCACCTAGTAACTTTTTTGCTTGCTCTTTCGTTAGTACTTCCGTGGTCATTCCCACGGCTGTTTTTAGTGGCATTGTGTTAGTCCCTTCGGAGGCGCGTTTTTTCTGCTCTTCAATCACCTTTTTAAGCATTTGGGGGGCGTGCATTGGCTCCTCTTGCTTTGTCGTCTCAGGCGTTGCGAGTGTTTGCTCTTGCTCCTCTTGCTGTGCCTTCAGTTCGTTTTCAAGAAGTAGCCAATAGGGGGTGGTATCGTCTTCTTGCTTGCTTGCCGTGACCTTTTGCACCTCCTCGGGGGCTGTTACCTCCTCAGTCGTTGGAGCTGTTGCGGTCTTGCTTGTCGGTTGCTCCTGTACAGTCGTGGCGGGTGCTTCCTTTGCGGTCTCCTTGCTTATCGTCTCCTTTGCGGTCTTGCTTGTCGTGGCGGGGGCGGGTAGGTCGCGAGGCGTTGCGGGTCTGTTTGTGTCGTCAAATACTACGGATAGGGGCTTTTTATCATCTTTTGTTAGTAGATATTCGGCCCGTGTTACTTTGCCGTCCTCTACTTGGTATCGTATGTATCCCTGACCGTCCTTCGGGTTTTTTAGCTCTACTTTGTAGTAGTTATTATTATGTCCATATGTTCTCTCCTCTATGATTTGTCCGTCCTTAACTACGACAAATTTAGCTCGTTTGCCATTCTTGTTGTATCGTCTATATAGTCCATATATAGACCGGCCATCGATTGTGCAATACCTTTCGGTAACCCTTGCGGTGTTGCCTCTCTTGATACTGTATACTTGTTCGGTTGCTTGGGTATAGTCTAGTGTGTCCAGATAGTCGGCACCTATTTCTCCGTATTTTTCTACGCAGTATTTCAACACGGTTATGTTGTCATCTGTTGCGGGGGTATCTTCGTGGGCTGGTGTTGCGCCCTCTTCGGTTGTCACCTCTTCTGGCTCCTGTACAGGCGTCTCGGCTGTTGCCTCTTCTGTTGCGACCTCCTCGGGGGCTGTTGTCGTATCTTCTTCGGTCGCTTGTGGAGCCGTGGCGGGGTGTTTTGCGTTGTGTTCTGATTTGATGTTATTACAGATACGGGCCACGTTTCTGAAGTATCTACCCATATTGTTTATTCCGAAAAATCGGTCGCCAGTCTTGTCAAACGCTTCTATTGCGTATCTAATTTGCTTGCCTATAATATCGTGCATTTCAATCTCTGATATACTTCCGTCCTTGCGGCCCTTAGCGCTATATAGCTCAATTATTACGCTAATATATTCATCGGCTATGTCAAGTATTTCTACTCTATAGGGTAGAAATTCCCTGCCTGATTTGATTCGCATCTCTAGTTGTACCCTCAATTTGCGGGCTTCGGTCTCAATTGCTTCAATATCTCGGGCGGGCTGGGTCTTTAGGTAGTTGAAATATCTGAAAAACCACGGTATGTCCTCCGCAGTGACGATTACCGCCCCATATTTCGGTACATTCCACTGCTCGCCCGTCTCCTTTCTCATTGCTGCGATAAGTGGAATAATATAACTTGATATTTCGTGCCCTTCATTTCTTCGCATATCCTCAATAATTTGCCTGCGTGACTTGCTTGTCACCTCTTCGGGCTGTTGTGTTGGTGTTGTCGTTACGTCCGTGGCGGTCGTGGTGACCTCCTCGGGCTCTTGTGCTGTCTTGCGGGCTTTGATACGCTCCAAAGCTTGTGCGAGTAGTGTATTGTAGCGGTTGCGGGACTCCTGTATTGTCGTGGTGGTGTTGTTATATGCGGGGTTCATAGCTTGTATTTCGTTTGATTGATTTGGTTGTGTTCGGTTAGGGGGGTGCCACTTGTTGCAGTGGCACCCCGTGAAGTGTTAGGCGTTGCGAGTGCGTACTGGTATCAGCTCCATAGAGCAGCCACACCACGTGGTAAGTAGTACGTACTTATCAATTGTGGCACTATATGCTATGTATATAGTATCGTAATTGGTCCGGAGCTGTTGCGCCTGCTCTGGCGTTGCGTCCGTGACGTAGGTGCAGAAAAAGTCTATCAGCTCGCCGTCCTCGTCTATGAGGTCGTAAGACTCGGCCAGCTCGTCAAGTAGGTGATAATACTCGTCTTGTGCGTACTCGTCCGTGAGATAGTCCTCTAGCCACCCCAAGAGGTTGACGCCTGTAGCTTCTAGAGCGTTGCGGTAAGTTGTTACCGCCTGTCCGGTTGTTCGTGCGCTGGTTGCGCTGTCCTTTGCACTGTTTGTGCGGTTGTCGGTCTTGTTCATTTTGATTGATTTGGTTTATATAAGTTTGCCCCGCAAAGTGGGGTGAACAAAACCGACAATAAAAGTCAGAAAACCCACGATGCGAGGCAGTGCGTCTATATGTTTGACTAAGGTTGTGACAACCCTTGTCGGTTTTGTTCACTGCAAAGGTACGAAAACTTTTGGAACTTGCAAGCGTTTTCGCAAGAAAATTTGGAATTAAATTCATTCAGAAAATCAAGTTGCTATACTTCAATCACTTATGGACTAAAGATTATATTCAGTTCCGTTTTTATTTTCTGCTATTCGATTCGTTTCGCTCTTGCCTGTCGTCTTGTTGTGGTCGTGCTGCTCTTGCTGGTCGTGTTACCTACTCTTATATATAATGTATAGTCGTTGTATCTGCTCTTGCTTGCTCTTATTTGTCCTTGTTTGCTGTTGCTTGTCGTTGCTCTTGCTACTCTTATATATAGTGTAGAGTCTTCGTGCCGTCCGTGGTTGCTTCGTGGTGTGCTTTTGCCGTCCGTTGTGGTGGTGTTGTGTGTGGAGCGTCTTAAGTCCTCTTATATCGTCTTATATTACCTTGCTTGTCTTGTTGGTCGTCTATCGTGGTCGGTCGTGCCTGCTGCTGCTCCTTGTTGTTGGTCTTATCGTCTTGTGGCACCTCCTGCAGTCGGTTGTCGTGCCTGCTCGCCACTCTTGTCGGTCGTCTTGTCGTGCCTGTTGCTTGTGGTTGTCTTATCGTGCCTAGAGTGGCCACCGCCTGGCCCCCGTGGGTACCTCCAGGCGTTGCGACTGGCGACCCTCAGGAGGGGGGCGATTTTTCAAAAAAGGGGGGGGGGAGGTGCAGACCGAAACCCACCCCGTCCCCATTTTTATGCGCGAGGTCAAAAAAAATGTGGTTTTTCAGCGCAAAAACGTGGGAAACGGGGAGAATTTGAGGAAAAGGAAAAGAGAGTAAGGAAAAGAGAGTAAGGAAAAGTGGCGTTGTGGTGTGATTTTGGGTAGTTAATTGAGCTGATTATGCTGTTTTTTGTGCTTTTTGGGTGGTTGAGGAGGCTTTGTGGTGTGATTTTTGGCGGTCAATGGGTCTTTTTGGTGGAGCGGAGGAAAAGGAAGTCCCGCTCACGTGACCGAGGATATGTAGGAGAGATAGCGGTCAACGGAGCGGGACAAACGGACAAAAAGCAAAGCGGACTAACGCTTAGACAAAGAAAAAGCAAAAACGATAATACTCAAACACCAAAAGAAGATACCTATTGCTTTATGATGCAAAGATAGGGAAAGTTTTGAAGTGGCTTTCTGCTGGGGTGCGTGGTTGGTACTAAAAACGGGGGTTGCGGTGCTTATAGGTAGTAACTGAATGAGTACCAATGGCAAGGAGAACGAATAGCAAGGAGACGCAAACGAATAGCAAGCAAGCGCAAGCGACCAGCAAGGCGAGGAGTACTTCAAAGCGTGCGAGTAGTGCTAAGAGTGCAGAGGCACCGCAGGAGGATAAGGCGAAGAAGAAGTTTGAGGAGATAAAGGAGGTGCTGACGGAGCTAAAGCTGTACAGTGAGCTGTACGATAGCTTGATAATGAGCTGTGCGCAGATGATTTACTTGCGTGATGAGGCTTTCAAGTCTATGCAGGAGAAAGGTGTTACCGTTGAGGAGCATACGAGTGCAGGCGATACGAGGTTGAAGATAAATCCCGCTTTCAACGCTTACCGAGATACGACTAAGGAGCTGAGAGGTGCCTTGAACGACCTCGCAATGAATGTGCGTGCATCTATGGCACCGACAGAAGACCAGCTAGACAGTCTGACCGACAAGCTAGACAACATTACTCAATGACGGTGACGCTAAAGGAGCAGGCGACCGAGCGCATCAAGTCGTGCAAGTTCCCCGCCAGCAAGTGCAAGGAAGCTGACGCAAGGCTATACACCTATCTCTTGGGGCTGAAGAAGTACCCCGAGAGACACAACGCCTATGAGCTGTTGGCAGGTGTGCGCTTTGTGGAGTTTGTGGAGAGATACGATTGGCGACCGCTAGAGGTCAAGCGCTTTATAGCCTTTTACGAGTACCTACAGTTTCCAGGCAAAAAGGGCAAAGAGCGATACAAGCTAACCCCCGTGCAGGTGTTTCAATTCGCCAGCATTATGGGCTTCTACCACAAAGGCACGGACAAGCGACTAACCCGTGAAGCGCTGCTCTTCGTGCCGAGGAAGTTTAGCAAGACAACCAGCGTGGCCGCTCTTGCCGTCTATGACCTCCTCTATGGCGATAGCAACGCTCAGTGCTATGTAGGGGCGAACAGCTACAACCAAGCGCAAATCTGCTTTGCAGTGATTAAGTCGGTACTGAAGAACCTAGACCCTAAGATGAAACGCTTCAAGGTCAATAGGGAAAAGGTGTACAACCTCATGGCAGGTAAGACAAGCTTTGCCGAGTGCCTAGCGTCCCGCAGTGATACGCTAGACGGACTGAACGCTAGTACCGTGATACTAGACGAGTATAGCCAGAGCGAGAGTGCCGACCTTAAGAACGTACTCACCAGCTCAATGGGCGCAAGGCTCAATCCGCTGACGATAGTTATTACGACAGCCAGCGACAAGACAGCCACGCCATTTTACGAGATGCTGAACCTCTACAAAAGTATCTTGCGTGGTGAGGTCGAGAACGATAGCGTCTTCGCTCACATCTTCGAGCCAGACGAGGGAGACGATGAGGGCGACCCCGATACGTGGCGCAAGGTACAACCGCATATCGGTGTGACCGTGTACGAAGACTTCTACGAGAGCGAGTGGACGAAAGCAAGGATGAGTTCGGCAGATATGAAAGAGTTTAGGAACAAGTTACTCAACATCTTTGCCGAGGATAGCGCTAAGTCGTGGATCGAGGGCAAGGATATAGAGGCACTCTACCTACCCGAGGGGGTTGTGGAGGATTACCGCAATGTGCGTGCCGTGTGTAGTGTAGACCTCTCTGTTGTAGACGACTTTTCCGCAGTAACCTATCTGCTCTATATGCCTGGACGAGTGGTGGCAGGTCGTGAAGTGTCCGTGCCGTTTCACAGCATCACTGAGTACTATTTCCCAAAGGGCCAGATAGGTAACCACCCCAATAGCGAGCTGTACAAGCGTTGGGCAGAGTACGGCTATCTGCACTTGGTCGAGGGAGACGTGATTGATTATAGGCGCATCGTGGAGGATATACTACGCAAGCCCTTTGCGATACTTGGTATCGGCTACGACAAGTACAAGGCGCGGGAGTTCATACAGATGCTAGAGTACACGCCAGGCGTAGGTAAGCAGTTCCTCTATGACGTGCCACAGACCTATGGAGCTTTCACCTCGCCCGTGGAGAGTTTGGAGCTAACGCTCTACCGCAGGCAGATAACCTTTGAGCGCAACCCTATAACCGCCTATTGCTTTGACAATGCCGTGATAGACGAGGACAAACTAGAGAACCGCAAGCCTATCAAGCGTCAACCGCTAGGCAAGATAGACGGCTGTATTACCAACGTGATGTGCTTCTGGATGATGCAAAACGTGCAGAGCGTGTGACAATGGTACTAAAAAGGGGGTGCTAAATGCTTATGGTAGAAACATCATAGCAATACAACGAATGCACGAGATATTACTAGTCACAGCGACTACCATTGTAACGGGTATCATAGGAGCCATTAGTGCCGTGTGGTCGTATTGGAGGGGCAGAAAAAAGCAGGCCATCGAGGTCGGTGTGGCAGGCACCGTTGCCCTCCGAGAGATGAACGATACCAACACGATACTCAGTGAGCGTGTCAACAAGCTCTACAATGAGGTGCTGAAGCTCCGCGAGGAGAACACCAACCTGCTCGCCAATCAAGCCACGATGCAGGATCAGATAAGCAAGCTCAAAGAGGAAAACGCTCAGCTCCTAGCGACCAATAACAAGCTACTAGAGAACCAAAAGCGACTAGAGTCCCAGCTCCGTACACTGACCAAGCAATACAAGCAAGGCAACAATGAGTAAGTCCGTAGAGATGCTCCGACAGCTAGTCGGTATGAGACCACGAGAGGAGCGCGGTAACGACCCGACCGTGCAGGTGTACGACTACAGTACGCCTCGCCTTGCTGAGCGCATACAGACGGCTGAGCAGGCTATGAGCCTACCAACCGTCTACCGATGCGTGGATATCCTTAGCGGTACGGTGGCGATGATGCCCCTGAAGCTCAAGAGGCGTGCTAGTGGCGAGCTGTTCAAAGTCTTTGAAGATAGTCCGCTGGCTGATATGCTGAACGGAATGGCCAACGACCAGCAGACCTTTTTTGACCTTATGGGAGCCGTAGTGGCTCAAAGGTTATTGCTGGGCAATGCCTATCTCCTACCCCACTGGCGAGCTGGTGAGGTGTATGCGCTGACGCTACTAGACCCCGATGCAGTCTTTTACGACCGCACAGAGCGCGTCTATCGTGTCAACGATTATCTCAATGGGATAGTGGAAGACTACAAGCCGAGCCAAATAGTGCATATCAAAAACAGAAGTCTAGACGGTGGCTATACGGGTGTCTCTACTATCCAGTATGCAGCCCGTACGCTTAGCCTGAGTGCTACAGCCGATAGTCAGACGCTAGACGGGCTAAGCAGTGGCAATACCCAGCGCGGTATCGTGACGGGTGCCAATGTGGTACAAGGGCTGGGAGCTGTGCAGGACAGCTTTATGGAAAACGTGGCTAACCGCCTCTCTAAAGACTTCTCTAGTGGTAAGGCCATTGTCGAGGTGCCAGGGACCGTAGAGTTCAAGCCGCTATCGATAACGCCAGCCGACGCACAGCTGCTAGAGACCCGAAAATTCTCGCCTTACGATATATGTCGATTCTTTGGAGTGCACCCCGATATGGTCTTCGTAAGCGGTGGCAACACAAGCACCTACAAGAACAACTCTACAAGCCAGCTCAGCTTTTACCAGCAGACACTCGCACCGATACTGAGGCAGATAAGCACGGAGATGAGTTGTAAGCTCATACCGAACTCAATCAAGCGCAATTACAAGCTAGAGTACGACCTAGACGATGTGTTTGTGAGTGACCTCAAGAGCCGTGGCGAGTACTACTCAAAGGCAGTTGCCAGTGGTATCCTAACGCCCAACGAAGTACGCATCAAGGAGGGCAGGGAGCCACTAGAGGGTGGCGATACCGCCTTTATGACGTGTAACGTCTTCCGCTTAGACGGGGTCGGTGATAACGCGCCGAGCGCACCCGATGCACCCCGCAGCCCTAGAACCAACGATAAAACAACCAGCAATAATGAGCAAGACAAATAGAGAAGTTCGCTCCCTAGAGGGCGAAATAAAAATGGTCGGAGACGACCGCATCGTAGAGGGCTATGCCGTAGTCTTCAATAGCCGAAGTAACGAGCTATGGGACTTTGGCGACGGCACCTTTGTAGAGATAATCGAGCGAGGAGCTATCACCCCCGAGCTAGTAGCTAGTAGTGATGTCAAGGCACTACTCTACCACAACCGAGAGCGCGTGTTAGGCAGGAGCAACAAAGGCGTGGGAAGTCTGGCGCTAGAGCTAGACGACCACGGACTCAAGTACCGCTTTATGGCACCCCACACAGCAGATGGCGACACCGCTGTAGAGCTAGTCAAGCGTGGCGATATATCGGGTAGCAGTTTCGCCTTTACCGTGGCGCAAGGTGGCTCTCGTATGGAGGAGCAGGCAGACGGCACTGTCCTACGCACCATTACCAAGATAGGCGGGCTGTACGACATCACGCTGACGCCCGACCCAGCTTACAGCGATACGAGCGTAGCAGTCCGAGAGATGCAGGAAAGCCAAGAGCCAACCCCCGAGCCAACAGCCAATGACTTTCCAGAACTAGGAAATAGATACAACAACATAATCAACCCTTATAACAACAAGCAATATGAATAAGAAAAAGTTGCTTCTGATACAGAAGCGAGAGATGCTCCGCACCATGGAGGAGGAGCGCACGGCAGGCAAGCTCACCGAGGAGCGCGCCAAGGAGTACGACACGCTCCTAGGCGAGGTCGAGGATCTTACGAGAGAAGTCCGCACGGAGGAGGTGAATAAGCTCTTCCGTCCATTCCAGCCCGAGCCCGAGCGAAACGAGTATCGTGAGTTCCTTGACAAGGCTGTCGAGGCGCGTGAGCAGAGCAAGGCTCAGACCGTAGAGCTACGAGCAGGTGAGACGATGACGACCGATGTCAAGTCCGTCACGCCCCAGCTCTACCAGCAGTTGATGCGTCCGCTACACGAGGCTTTTGTCCTAAACAAGCTAGGCGGTAAGGTGCTAACGAACGTGCAGGGCGAGCCTATCTTCCCCTCTATCGCTGCCATTGATGCGCAGTTTGTCGGTGAGGCTGTAGAGCTAACCTCTAAGAAGGTATCGCTCAAGGCTCAGAAGATGACCCCCAAGCGTGTGGGTGTCTCTCTAGATGTCACCTCTCAGTCCATCAATCAGAGCGCCGTAAACCTCCCCACTGAGATAATCGAGGGTATGAGTACGGGACTGACCCGTACTATCCACGAGTACATCTTCTCTGGCAAGGCTGTGGGCGGTGCAGGCGATAGTGTTATGAAGCCCGTCATTGATGCGGCTACTCAGTACGCACCTACAGACCTCAACCTCAAGCTGGTTGTCGGTCTAGAGAGCAAGCTACTAGAGCAGAACTTCGTACCCGCTCAGATGAAGGGTGCTTACGTAATGGGTGCCAAGGCTTATTGCGCACTCAAGAGTACGCCTATCGAGAAGGGCAATCCGCAGATGCTCATCGAGAACGATATGATGAACGGCTACCCCGTCATCGTAACGAACTTCATCACCCCCGATGCTATCATCTTCGGTTGCTGGGACTACCTCGCAGTGGCTCAGTTTGGTACGCTTCGCCTCGTTATCGACCCGATTTCTCAGGCTAACAAGGACGTAGTTCGCTTTACGCTGAACACCGATATCGATGCTAAGCTCCTACTCCCTGAGGCGTTTGTCGCAGTCAAGGCAAAGGCAGGCTCCTAGTCACTAGCTAGCCAACAGCTAACAGCTAACAGCAAGCTATGTCACAGCACGTCACACTAGATGAGCTAAAGGCGCAACTCAACATCGAGTATGCCGACGAGGACGCTTACCTCACTCACCTCATAGAGGTGGGCGAGGAGGCTGTCCAGCTGTGGATCAATCGTCCCTACGCAGAGGTCTTGACCGCTGAGGGACGACTACCCGCACCGCTCCGTCACGCTATCCTCATAGAGTGTGCCCGTCTGTATGCACATCGAGAGGGTGAGACGGTACGCACCCAGGAGGTGCCCTTTACGCTCTCCGCACTGATACTTCCTTACCGATTAGAGCGATGAGAGCAGGGGTCTTAAGGGAACGCATCGATTTACTCGCTGAGGAGCGAGTGCAGGACGCCAGCGGAGCAGTCCGCAAGCATTGGCGCACGCTCGCTACCGTCCGCTGTAGTAAGCTCAGAATGATATACCGCTATGACCGAGACGGGATAGTTGGCAAGGAGGAGTGGGACCCTATGGGCGCCCGCTTTATTATCCGCTATTGCCCTGTGGCAGAGCGAGCCGAGCGGGTACGCTATCGGGGTATACTCTTCCGTATCACGATGCAAGACTACAACCAGCGCGACCGCAGTCTAACCCTCTTCACCGAGCGCGTGAACCTATGAAAATGACTCTCACCATACCCCGCAGTGACTTACAGCGAGTCAATGATGCTTTGGGGCAAGTCGCACTGATAGACAAAGACCCACGAGTTGAAGCGGGCTTTCTACAAGGTGCTAAATACCTCAAAGAGCGTGGACGAGCTGAGTATCTCAGGCGGTGGAAAGGCTTCGAGCATCGTAGACCCACACGCTTTGTTTGGGGCTTTACGGCTAAGAGCAAGCGCGAAAAGGTAGACGCCATCGCAGGGCTCGGGAGCTTTGCGAACCACGCACACTTCCACGACCGAGGTACCGTGGCACGCTTTCAGAAGAAGACAGGACGCTACACAGGACGTATGCCCGCCAGCTACTTTTGGCGCGACACGCTCACAGGTAGTGGAGCTAAGGCGCAAGAGATGGCCGTCACGGGAATTGTAGAAAAGGTAAACAAGCTATAATGGCAGGAGTATATCCAGTACGTTCGAGCAGGATGCCAGCACCCCCGCCCCCGAAGATGAACATACACTTCGACAATAACAGTCCCAAGTGGCGACTAGCGGAGTATATCCGTGAGCGGTTGCTCGCTTCGGACGAGATGCACCAGCTCGTGGGTGAGCATATCTACCCAGTCTATGCACCCGAGACCGAGGGCGACTTCGTGATCCTCACCCGCAGTAGCTACAAGGCACGAGAGACCAAGTTCTCCATACTAGAGTACACAACCAGCGTGATTATCGAGGTGTATAGTGACGACTACGCCCGAGGGCTAGACATAGCCGAGGCAGTAGACCGCCAGCTGACCAAGATACACGAAGAGGAGTACGGCAAGGGTGGTGTAACCATCACCATACAAGACAGTGGCGAGACGCTCCACGAGGGCAAGTTCGTCCAAATCCTAGAGTACGCAATTAAATAAGGCAATAGAACTATGCCAGATCCAAACACAACAACACAAACAAATCCAACAACTATGGCAGTAACCTACAGCGAGGCAAAAGACCTCAGAAAAGGGGAAGAGCTGATGATATTCGTCGGCGACAACCCTATCGCTTACACGACCAGCCACACGCTAGACACAACTGTCGACACCAAAGACGTCTCCAGCAAGATGTCAGGTGACTACGACAGCTCTATGCCTGGCAAAATCTCGTGGAGTATCTCTATCGAGGCACTCACGTCTACCACTACAGGACACCAATCCAAGGACGAGCTTATGAAAGCCCTCGTACAGCGCAAGCCCATACGCATTATGGCGTGTGACGTGACTCGTGGCGTAGATACTACGGGTGCCAAGACCTTTGCCAAGGGGACTATCCACTACCAAGGCGACTGTATTATAACCAAGCTAAACGAGAAGTCCACCAATGGCGAGTATGAGAGCTTTAGCTGTGAACTAAAGGGTACAGGGCCACTCCTTGACGGAGCGGGCAAGCCCCTTGGCGAAGCTTAGGCTAGCTTTTAGCCGTTATCCCCGTCCTACACGACTAGTCAGAGCGAAGAAAATACGGGTCTTCCAGCACTAGCCACAGGGCGGAGATATAGCTACTAGAGATTAGAGGTTAGACGCTAGAGTTTAGACCTCTAATTTCTAACCTCTAAATTCTAATCTCTATTATGATAACAATCCGTGACCTACTTCGCTACGAGCGTCTTTTGGGTCGTAGCATCTTCGCAGATGAGCCCGATGGGGCTACCCTAATCTATTGCACCACCACCGAAGCCTACACCCGCTATACGCTTGACGAGTGGTCACGGACTACTCTTGGTGCATCTGTCTTTATGGCTAAGGAGGCTAAGGAGCTAGCCCGAGAGCTAGCGAGCCTACAGCAGTACAGCGGGCTAGACACTAGAGATGAGAGGTCAGAGGTTAGAGATGAGAAGTCAGAGGTTAGAACCTTGACAGACGTAGTGACCGAGCTACTCACCGAGGGTGTTGTACCTGCTGACTATTTGCTAGAGCGTGCCGAGCTATGGGAACTGACTATTTACATAGAGGCTACCCAACGCAAAAGGCAACAGCGACTAGAGCGCCAGCGCCTATGGTCGTATATGGGTCTCCTCCCGCACATTGACTCAAAGAAAATCAAGCGACCCGAAGACCTCATACCTTTTTCGTGGGACGAGGAGATCCGCCCCGCACACCGCACAGACGAAGACACTACCGATTGGAACGAAGCCCGACTCAGAGCTTTTAGCAGTTAACACACTATGGCTAGACTAAATCTCCCTATCGTCCTCAAGCTCGTCAAGGACGGAGTAGACACAGGGATACAGCAGACGCAATCAGCTATTCGAGGGTTGCGCCTGCAAGTATCATCATTCTTTGTAGCTCTGACTGGTGGAGCTTTTGCTATTACGAGTTTCCTCAACAAACTCAAAGAGGTAGCCCGAGAGACCAACCGCGCCCGCATCACGCTCAAGAACGTGAGCAGTAGCATGCAGGAGTTCGCCTCCAGCGAGCGGTGGATAACAGACCTAGGCAATAAGTACGGTCAGAGCATCAACAACCTAGAGCAGAGCTTTGGCAAGTTCCTCGCTGCGGCACGTGGCTCAGGTGTAGAGATAGACACCGTCAAGAACATCTTCCAAGGGCTGACGCAAGCGGTCAGCGCCTTTGGTCTCTCCTCCTCCGATTCTAACCTCGCATTCCTCGCCGTGGAGCAGATGATGGGCAAGGGCGTAGTCAGTGCCGAGGAGCTCCGCCGACAGCTGGGCGAGCGTATCCCTACCGCTATGACCGCCATGGCACGAGCCGTGGGTGAGCAGTACGGCACCGATGGCTCTGTAGCCGCCCTCCAGCAGAAACTCAAAGCAGGAGCTATCAACTCAGCCGAGGTGATGGAGATCTTCGTGCAGAAGCTCAAAGAGCTGAGCGGTACGCCCGATGTGGACAACCTTGAGACCTCGTACACCCGCTTAGGCAACCGCCTACGTGAGATAGTCCTTGATTGGGACATCACAGGCAAGCTCAAAACAGCCGTTGACGTTATTAGCGGTCTCTTGGGCTTACTCAAAGACCATTTTCTAGCTTTCGCAGGAGCTATTGCGGGAGCTGGCTTTGGGGGTAAGATAACCCGCACATTTCGCAACATAACCAATGCCAAGAAAGCGCAGGTCGAAGCCCTCCAAGCTGACATAGCCAAGGAGAAAGCACTCTACGAGGAGAGCGTACAAGCGTACGAGCAGGCAGAGGCTAAGAGGCAGGGCAAGCTCTACGACACACAGGACGCACTCTTTGGCGTACAACCTAAGCAAGGCGACCTCTCCTATATGGCGACCCGTCAGAAGCGTATCGAGACAGCCGAGGCGAGCCACAAAGCACGTCTCCAGCAGATAGACGAGCGATACGCACAGCAGGTGGCCCGCATCAATGAGCGATGCGACAAGCTTAAGGTAAGCGACACCGAGCGCGAGAGACGTAGGCACGACCGACTACGCACGGCACAGCTCAAGCGTGACGAGCAGTACGCACGAGCTAACCAGCAGATAGCCGAGCGCACCGCCAAAGCAAAGGTCGAGCTAGAGGCACGCCAGCTCCAAGTGGAGCGCGACACCGCCAACAGGCGCAAGCGAATCTCCGAGGAGGTCACCGACCAGCAGATAGCTCTAGACAAAGCCCGCACAGCAGAGCAGGAGCGCAGGCAGAAAGCCTCATTAGCGATACAAGCTAAGGAGGAGCAATTACATATAGCACAGAGCAAGAGCCGTTGGTCAGCCTTTGGCACAATGGTCAAAGGCGTATGGGCAGGTATCAAGACGGCTATCCGCTCCGCAATGTCTGCGATGGCCTTTGGAGCTATCTTTGGAGCTATCGGGTGGGTCATCGAGCGTTTTCGCACGTTAAGGCGAGAGATGAACGCAGTCAAGGAGGCGCAGGAGGAAGTCAACAAAGCCATCACTGAAGCAACCCGAACAGCCGAGATAACCGAGCTAGAGAAGCTCCAGCGACTACTCACCGACACCAAGCTGACCGAAGAGGAGCGCAAGAAAGTACAAGGGCAAATCAACGACAAGCTTGGCACCGAACTATCCACGCAAGACGAGATAAACGATGCTATCAAGGAGCGTATCAAGCTACTCAGACAAGAAGCTAAGGTGAAAGCTCTGACCGACCTCGTCACAGATGCAGAGAAAGAAGTTGCGCTGTATGAGACAGGCGAGAAGAAAGCCACTCAAAAGGGAACGAGATACGTAGCATACACTAGCACAGAGGACAAGAGCTTTCTAGGCTTTCCATTAACTAGAAAGGGAGATACTCTCTATCGCCAAGAGAGCGTCGACGTGCCTACTGTCGAGTATCGAAGAGCTTTACAGATACGAGACGACCGTCAGAAGCTCCTAGACGAGGCGAGCCTAGGAATTTTCAAGGAGGAGGTCAAGAAGACTATCGATGACGCTACCTCCTCCGATGACCACGTTAAGAATACTATCGCCAGCCTAGAGAAAGAGGTGCAAGACCTCACTCAAAGGTGGAAGAACGCCCCTATTGGTTCAGCGGAACAGCGCAGGCTAGAGAAAGAGCTAAAAGCCAAGGAAGATGAGCTAAAGCAAGAGACTAGCAAGAGACGAAGCGGCGGCGGTGGCAGGACAACCGCCACCAAGACCGACCCGCTAGCCGAGGCAGAGCAGGAGTACCGCAAGAGCCTACAAGAGGCGAGCAACCTATACAAGGCGGGACGTATCAGTGCTGAGGAGCTCCGCAAGGCAGAGAGCGACACGGCACGGAGCTACCTTGACACCGTTGCCAAGCTACGTGGCGAGGGTGCCAAGTCCCTACCCTCCTGGCAGGACGCTACCGCACGGCTTATCCCTGAGCAGAGTGCCTACGAGAAGATTCTATCCGACCACAACAGCACGCTGACGGGCTATACGAACCGACTAGAGAACGGCACGCTGACGCTAGAGGAGTACAACAACCTCGTGGCACAGCTCCTCACCGACACGACCAACCGCCTATCCGCTGAGAACGACCTCACAGAAGCGCAAAAGGAGGAGGTGGCGCGCCTACGAGCTAAGCGGTCGGAGCATATAGCCACACCCGAACTAGAGGCGAGAGATACCAGCTACGACTACAAGAAGAGCAAGCTACAGATACAGCAAGAAGACCTCCAGCTCCTACAGAACTACATCAAGAAGCTAGAGGAGGCAGTCAAGCTAGGTAGCACAGAGGCGGAGCAACTGGTTACCAACGCAAAGGCAAAGGCTAAGTCCCTCGAAGACCTCATCAAGCTAGAGACCATACAGAACGACCTCTCAGAGTTACGGGAGAAACGCTTTACGCAGACCTACCAAGGTATCAAGAGTATAGCGAGTGCCACGAGAGGAGCTACGAGAGCTTTCAAGCAGTTGCGCAAGGTCTTTGAGGACGATGACGCTAGCGGGCTGGAGAAGCTCTTTGCGACTTTTTCGTCTATCGTGAGCATCATCGATAGCATTCTATCGCTCATACGCACCTTTAAGATGCTAAGCGAGACTATCCAAGCGGTAACAGCCACCTCGCAGGCACTAGATACAGCCAAGCAGGCGACAGAGGCGACCTCCGTAGCGGTAGGTGCTGCCGAGGTGGCAACCTCTCAAGCAGTGCAGAGTGCTAAGATGGCCGAGATGGCCGCTATCATCTCCGCACGTTACGCTCTACTCCCTGGCGGTCAAGCACTCGCAGCCGCTGAGATAGCAGGCTACACGGCACTGATACAAGGTGTCAAGGGGTTAGGCGCTTTTGCTGAGGGTGGTCTCGTGGACTTTGGTTCGCCTACGGGTGACCGCACGCTCATACGAGTCAACAAAGGCGAGCGAGTCCTCACTAGCGAACACCAAGAGTGGCTTCAAGACCTCGCCAAGGGTTTTCAAGGTCGCAACGCAACGACTACACCGCAACAGGTGACCGTTACGGGTGAGCTGAGAGTGAGAGGTCGAGACCTTGTGGCGAGCATACATAACGAAACAAGACAGAGTAAACGATGACTATAAAACCAATCTACATATCCGAGACCTACACGCTCAGCGGTGACCCGATAGAGCTAGTCATATACAGCTACGACCTCCAGCACGACCTAGAGGAGGTCAAGATGATAGCCGACAGCCTTGTCATCTCTACCGCTACGAGTGGTAAGAGCATCACGCACGGCTTGCACGCTGGTCAGCTCCACGTATCGCTATACAGCGAGAGCGACCGAGTCTTTGAGGCGTTAGCATCTAGCAACGACCGAGAGGTCTATTGTCGGCTCAGACGCAACAACACAGTCCTCTGGCGCGGTATGCTAGACGGCGAGCAGTGGCACGAGCCATACAGCTATCGTGACGGCTACGCTACCGACCTTGTCTTCTCAGACTTTGGGGTGCTGGGACGTACTCGTCTCTCAGACGCTTGTGGGGAGCGCACGGTCTACACTATCAAGGGCTTTGTTCAGAAGTGTATCGAAGCTATCTATCCCGACAATCCAGGGCAGCTAACGATCCGTACTACGACCAGCACGCACAACCTCCTAGCTAGCCTGAGCCAAGTACTACATATAGACAACTCCAAGATAGATCTAGTCCTTGATAACGGGCTACTCTCTAACATCAGCCGTGAGGAGATCAGCCGTCTACCGTCCGATATGCAGTCGGTCACCACGGGCAATATCTGTGACTCTATCATCGACCTTAGTCACTGGCATAGTGACAAAGATAGACCCGAGGACGAACCCGATGTGCAGAGCGTGCTAGAGGACGTACTCAAGGCGCTCAATCTGCACTTGTGGCAGACGGCCACGGGTGACTACACGCTAGCTGACCACGAGGCACTAGCCTGCGAAACGCAGTACTCACTCCTAAAGGCACGAGGAGACGATGCTACCATAGAGACGACGGAGACCTACAACCGCCTCACGCTCACCGTAGACACAGACCTAGACACTTCGCTCGACAAGCCCGATATGACCAGCATAGAGGGGCGCGATATAAACCTCATCGACCTCAACGACAAGGTGACAGAGGTGACGGCCTGCACGTTTACTTACAACGCACGACTAAACAAGCCTATCTCGCTAGCTGGCGGAGTAGACCGCAGTAACTACGCCTACCGCACCAAGCGTGGTAGCGTCTCCACGAGTGATAGAGGCGTAGCGGTGTATGCCCGACCCTTTACGTTGCTCCACTTTGAGGAGTACAATGGGCAGCACGTTGATGTCTTTGACGATTGGAATATGGTCAAGGACTTCTATCCCGTGGACAATAAGGAGTACCCAGCGGTATGGAGTGAAGAGTTTCAGCTCCCGCAGGTAGACCTATCTACGGCTAGCGAGTACTTCCTCGCGCTCTCTCTAGACTTGCTACTAGACAATGGTTACAACCCATACCAGCGAGACGCAGACCTCAGCACGAAGCGAGTCACCTTTAAGCACTTCGCGCTAGACAAGAAGAGGTACGACAAGATACGCAAGTACATCAAGGGCGTAGAGCATCTATTTCTAGATGCCGAGGTAACCTGCGGTGACTACAAGCTGGTGAATAGCACGCTAGAGGGACCATTCACTAGGCTACAGATAGCTGACCCGTCAGACACATTTCGCTTTCAGACGAGGTGGGCACCTAAGAGCGAGACAAACGCTCGCCTACTCATACCTTATGCAGAGGTCAAGTTGGGCAAGTGGAGCAAGCCCGTACGCAACTACACGCTGACAGGCTACAGCACCCTGCACATCATCACCAAGGAGGCGCGCGCCTCGCACAACGATACGTTGACCTTTCCCATACCACCCGTCACGAACGTGCCTATACGAGTATCCACAAGTGGACGCTTTCGTCACCTTGACGGGGCTATCGTGGGTAATGATGCAAATGGCAATCTACTAGTGACCTTTGCCAATAGGGACGTAATCACGCCCGACCTTAGTCGGTGGAAAGTGAACGAGAGCGACAACACCTTTGTGTGGCGTATGTCTAACCTCGTCTCCTACTTTTTATTGCGCAATATGAAGCTAGAGCTAGTACGGAGAGACGAGAAAGAGGAGAAGGGCGAAGAGATAGTCCTAGCCTCCACGCTCAACGACCGAGCCTTCGAGCATCGCAAAGAGGACTTAGCACTCAGTACAGAGCCAGCCCTGCCAGCTATCTCTCGCACCCTACTACGCACCCTACGAGAGGAAGAGCGCAAAGGGTGGCTCACCAGCCTTTGGGAAAAAGCATCAGGCAAGAAGCTCAGCCCCATAGTTACATTACCGCCTATCCGTGGCAAGCTGACTTGTGGCTCATTCGCTGGCACCCTCGAGGAGCTATTCATCGCTGAGCAGTACACCCACTACGCCACAAGGCGCAACCGCATCAGTGGCTCCTATGCACCGCCTGAGCGTATCGTCATACACCACGAGGATAAGCAGTTTCTCGTCACTCAGAGCGATTGGGACGTACTGAGCGAGACCAGTCACCTAACCATTGAGGAAATCAAACCCGTAGACTACTCCCCAAAGCAGATAGAGCGACTATGAAAGAGTATCAGTACAGCATCATACGCCGAGAGTCACGAAGCCCCAAGCGACACCGCAACACCTCCACCGTATCGCAGAGTGACCTAGAGGCACTACGCCAAGAGCTCACAGACGACAGCCGTGGTACCGTGGACTCCATACACACCATAGACAGCGATCTGCGCGAGAGCATCGCACAGCTCGACCTCGTCGCGGGCTCCGTGGAGCGTCTCTCCGAGCAGTACAGCATAGAGGCGAAAACTATCGGCTCCCCTATCCTCAAGAGCGACTCAGACAAATACGTCATACAGTGCCGCATCATACACACCCCCACGGGTACCGACTACACCAACCAGCTACTCATCTCCGCTCACCTCATCACGCCCGAGTGGTACCGCATCAACCTCGAGGGGCACGACCGCACGGGCTACACAGACATTGAGTGGTGTGACAAGCACCGTGGCGACGCTGAGGTCGTCATCACCCGCAAGGACTTCGTGACCTCCTGCACCGTGGGGTACAAGATACCCCGCCAGCAAATCATCAACGCTATCAAGACTTTAGAACATTAACGACAACCCAACAATACTATGGCAACAGATCCAATGCTACAGTGGCAGAGCCACATCACAGATTCGACCGACCGAGACACCATTTTGGGCAACCTCGACTTCCTCGAGAAGTTTGGCGGTGCCATCACGGGCGACGACTCGCTCCAAGGCAACTTCGCCGCAATCCGCAAGGAAATCAACAACGGCACCCTCAAGCCTACCGACTGGAAGACCAGCCAGGACTTTACGGCCATCATCACCAAGCTCAAAGAAGCCTCCTCAGACAAGATAAAGACCCTAGACGATGGGCTAGGAAACAAGCTCGACAGCAAAGACTTCAGCGACTTCAAGACGGGCGACTTCAAGACCGTCTCAGACAGCGTCACCGACCACGGGACACGCCTCGACACAGCCGAGGGAACCCTCACCAGCCACACCACAGCTCTCGGCGAGAAGCTCGACTCCTCAACATTCGAAAACTTCAAGACGGGCGACTCTAGTTGGAAGTCTAAAATGGACAAGAAAGTCAAGTCCTTCGCCTTAAGCACCGAGCTAGAGAACGTAAAGACGCTCCTCAACAACGAGGTCTCGCACTGGACAGCCGAGACCGCCCCAGATCCACGGGTCTACACAGCAGCATCGCAAGTCAAAGCCAGCAAACAGCCGTGGGGGAAGAACGAAGACCCCGCCCGCCACGTCAACGACCTATGCACCGTCATTGGCGAGACAGCGGAAGACAAAGGCGTATCATACCGCTTCGTCAAAGACCCCAACGCCAAATCCTACAAGTGGCTCAAAGTCATAGACAACGACGGTGCACTAGCCCTCAGCAAGCTCTCCACGTTTGAGCAGAAATACAACCAAGACTCAGGGGAGAAGAAGAAGAGCATCGACGACATGGCACAAGAACTCAAAGACCACAGTACTAAGATTGACAAACAAGGCAAGAAGATCGATGCGAGCTACAAGGTCACCGTCACCACAAAGGGCTACATACGCAATGGAGAGATCATCGACGGCACCACATCAGGAGGCGTCCCAGTGATACGCCACACGGCATACGTCTACGACATAGAAGGGAAAAAAGTCACCGACACAGCCATCACCAGCAAGCTAACGTGGGTAATCAACAAGGGGCGCACGACCGCCCCCCTAGAGCGCCCCGTCACAGGCAACGTCTGTGACGTCACCGCCAAAGACTTCGTCAAGGGCGACACCACACCAAACTACTACGACATCGAGCTCAACTTCTAGCCAACCACGTGTAACCCTTTGTAGGGACGCTCGGCTCGAGCGTCCGTCCCCGTCAAAGCGAGACGACCCCCCCGAACGTCCCTACATCTTTCCCCCCTCTAACCTCTAACCTCCAATATCTAAACCCCATGCTTCAATACACAGCCCGAGTTACATCACAAGACACCCCCCGAGTGGGAGGACGTAATCTCTTTCGCAAGGGGTATCTCTCCAATGGTATAGTTAACAAATTTGAAGTCCCGTTTGACGCTTTACAAACTCGTGAAGGAGGCAACACTTACACGCTATCGCTAGACTACAAGATAAGCCCCGAAGATAAAGCCTCATCGCCTAGAATTACTTGTTTTTATACTGGAAACAAAAGCATCTTTTGGGACTCCAACGTAGTGCGTGACGGCGAGTGGCATCATAAAGAGTACACAATCAAGCTCGATACAGACGAGAGCAAATATCCAATCTATGGCTGGTTTACTGACTATGGGTCAGCCAATGGACGCACTATTGATATGGTTGCAGTCCGCAACATCAAGCTCGAGCGGGGGACCATCGCCACCGACTGGACGCCCGCCCCCGAGGACGTGGCGGAGAGCATCAGCACGGTCAACACGAGCTTGACCTCGCTCGCCAGCACGCTACTAGACCCCGAGCAAGGCGAGATACACAAGCTGACGAGCCAGCTCACCACGAGCGCACAGCAGACCCTCGCCGAGGCGGTCAAGCGTGCTGGCGAGATGGACAAGCAGATTAAGGTGGGGGGAAGGAATTTGCTTGGGTCGCTAAAGAGAATAGGGAACAGTAAGACTAAATATAGGGAAGTCGTAATTGACGGAGATGCGTTGCTTTGGACTCAGCTCAATGATAGCACGCAACCATATAGCCTGCCTTTGCATAAGCCTTTGGCAGACGGAGCCTATACGCTCAGCTACAAGTGCTCTGTAGGGGAGAATTATCGAGACTACATCTATTACCATAGAGCTGATAATGGAGCTGGCTACACTAGTAAGGTAGCTACTACTACTACTACTAAGTTGCGCGATGGGGTGTGGTTGCATACAGTCACATTTGACAGCTTGGTCGCATCAAAAGAGAGCTATTTCTATTTTTACGGCACAGACCCATTTGACCCAGCAAAAGAGGTTAGATTTTGGGACATCAAGCTCGAGCGAGGCACCATAGCGACCGACTGGACGCCCGCCCCCGAGGACGTGGCGGAGAGCGTCGACAATGTGAGCACGAGCTTGACCTCGCTCACTCGCACGCTACTAGACACCAACGAGGGCGATATACCCCAGCTCTTCAGACAGCTAGACAAGCACAAGACCGACACCGACAAGAGCTTTGCGGAGCTGAGCGACCACCCGCTGACCATCGACGACAACGGCTATTGGCAGATATGGAACCTCAAGCAAAAGAAGTACCTCACCACGCAGTACCAGTCACGAGGACGTGACGGGCAGGACGCAGGACGCTATCTAGGCAGGGCTAAGCGCATACACCCCGACTTCAACGGCAACTACCTACTAGAGCCAGAGGGTAGTAGCTGGCAGACAGCTAAGGAGGGGGACTATGTGTATCTAGTCGGAGACCTATCTAACAGAGGAGGAGACAAGGACACCTACTACATAGTCCGAGAGCATAAGAGCAAGACGGTGTGGGAGGTGTACGACATCAAGGGGCGCACGGCACACATCGAGTGGCACGGCACTAGTCTCGTCGTAGACGACCAGCCACCCGTAGACCTACGTGGTGAGGCGGGTCACAGCCCCAGCCCCAAGGAAGTCCTCGACACCCCCCACTTCAGCGAGCTACTAGGCACTAAGGTCACAAGCGAGGTCACCACGCAGGTGAAACCCGTCAACACTAAGTTGACCGACCTCGACAAGCGGTCGCTCACATTTGACCAAAAGCGAGACCTAGGTTTCCTCACCTACTCGCTCCGATCGCTCAGGAGCGGGAGCAACGGCAACCTCGAGGGCTTAGCTCTACAGCGCTACATAGCACTCAGCGGGGACGGGGCTAACGTCTCCGCCTACATCGCCAGCAAACCGATGGACACAGCCTTCAAGGCAGGCATCACAGGCTTTGGCGCCCCTAACGAGCGGGAGCAGGTCGCTATCTGCCATAACGGCACGGGACACATCGGCAACCTCTACTTCACTGGCAATCAGATAGACTTCCGCACGGGGTGGAACACCGACCCCTACCTCTCTATCGGTGCCGAGGAGAGTACATTCATCGACGGGTTCGTCTCGCAGGCACGGCTCAACGACACGCCCGTCTCCGTTAGCTCCGTGAGCCTCACAGCGAGCAACGCAGGTTACCAGCGCACCATAAGCGTGGACAATGACGGCACCCGCCTGACGATTCACATCGACAAGCTCTTCGTAGCGGTCTTCGGGGTCTCCAAGCTCCGCCTCACGCTAGACGGTGAGACGCTTGCTGAGTGGCGAGGATCAGAGGAGATCCACCTCATAGAGGGCGGTAACTACACCACCAGCCTGACCCCCTACGAGGCGACCAACCTCACCTACGAGCGAGTCGTCAAGGCGGGCAGCCACACCGTCCGTCTCAGCATCATCAACCCAACAGCCAACTACACCGCCACGATCAACGGGCTACGCATCAAGCGGCGCTACGACACGGGCGCCCAGCAGAGCGCACTGACGAGGAGCGGGCTACGTCTCTTCGGCTCACCCGACCGATACTTTGACGTGGACTATCGCCAGCAAGTACCAGCCTACTTCAACGGGTTGAAGCTTAAGTACACCACCCCCAACGACTACACCGTCCGCATCAAGGGCGGTGCCAAGATAGACAAGCTGACGGCTGACGAGCTCGACATGCCAGGCGTGCCACTTTGCGGTGCGACATTTAGCGAGAGCGGAGGTTGCATCAACTCGTTTGGAGCAAGAGCTAAGCAACAAGGCACAAGCGTTGCGCAAGCTTACAGAGCCTACAATGCAGACTTCTACAGAGTGTACCACAGCATCGGGCACAAGAACTATATCCCCGTCCTGCAGGTATACGGACTATCCAACAACAACCACACGCAGTGTCTTACGACACGCATCGATGCGATAGAGGCTAACAGCTTTGCCGTCCGCATCGTCACAACGGGCAACGTATCGATTAAGCACAGCTTCTCCTACGTAGCTTTCAAGACAACGTAGTAGGAGGTTACAACTAGATTGCCTATATTTGCATCACACAACAAACACGATACAGCTATGAAGAGAGTAACCTACACGATGCTCCTACTGGGAGCTATCCTACTAACCGCCTGCACACCTAAGCAGACACCCACAGAGAGCAAGCTACTAGACAAGGGAGCGATGCTCTACATTAACGTAAGGAATCAACCTATGAGAGTAACCGCATCAACCGACACAACCGCAACAGGCGACCCCATACCAACCCCCCGAGAAGTCGTGGAGCAGGCGATAACATTTATGTACAAGGACTACGAAACGGGCAAGCCCAATATGCCTCTAGCTGTTGGTCCAGAGCAGAAGGACTACGAGAACGAGAGAATTATGATGTGGGGTGAGATGATTGTAGAACGTGACGGCACACTCAACGACTACTTCCTCAAAGTCCGAGACTTCCGCATCTTAGCCCGCCTGCAAGGTGACGAAAAGGAGCAACGCATCATCGCCTACATACCCAACAAGCGTATGGAGGAGGCAGAGGTCGCCATAACGAAAGCCTACAACGAGGGCAACTACGACGAGGTCTACCGCCTCTTCCAAGAATTGTACACGGCTATCCCGACAACCACAGCCCGCTGGCAAGCACTCAAAGCCAAAGGCGAGCAATAGCACAGCTGGCTATTGGCTAGCCAAAGGCAACACAACCGCACAGCCCCCACCAGCCAACCAGCCCGTGGGGGCTGGTCGTATCACCACTTAGTGATACCGCCAAAGACGTAGTCTAAGACCTTGCGGTTGGCTTCGTCGATCTTGCTATCGTCAAAGTCTATGTAGATATCGGTGACTGAGTTGTCAGCGTGACCTAGAGCGCGCCTTATCGTGTCCTTGGGTATGTCTAGCCGTGACGCAAGAGTCGCCCACGTATGACGCGCCCAATAGGTGGTTAGTTCGTCACAGATAGGTTCGTACGTCCTACGTCCTTGCTTGCCTATATGCACCCGCCCGAGCTTCTTCAGAGCATCGTTGCAGTGCCCTATGTAGTCTTTGTAGTTCTTATAGCCTTCAAAGACCCCGACAAGGAGCTTTCGCCCCTTAAGACGCTTCAGCAGTTGCTCAGTCTCTGGCTCCACCTTGATAGAGTAGAGCCGCCCCGTCTTGGCACGCTTATACTCGACACGTCCGCGCTTAACCTCTGTGAGCTGTGAGAGGTCTACCATATTGATACCGATGAGACAAAAGGAGAGGAGGAAGACATCTCGATGCACAGCGAGGTCGGCTGGCAGGTCTAGCTGGACTATCTCCCGTAGCTCCTCAACGGTCAGGGCACGCTTACGGGTCTGCTCTGTACGTATCTTGAAACGTCTAAAGGGGTAGAGTGTCGTCCGCTCCTCGTCAATAGCGTAGTTGAAGACCGCACGAATGTTGCGTAGCGATACGCCCCGCCCATTAGCTGAGCGACTAGTCTTAGCTAAGAACGCCTCAAAGCGTCTGAGCCACGCTACGTCTACCTCCTCCCACGTTAGCTCTTCGCAACGCTTGTCAAAGGCTTGTACTCTTCGCATCGTATGTCGGTAGATTTCTCTTGTGCCTTCTGCAGGTCTGCTCTCAGCAAACTCCTCAAAGGTCGCCCAAAAGCCACCGTTGGGTATTCGCTTGGCTATTTTTCGTACGGTCAGCCCTAAGTACTCCCCTACTACTTGTCGTACCTCTGAGACGCTATCAATATCATCTAGCGCACCCTCGTATTGCAAGCGTATGAGTGCCTCCTCTAGAGATACGATACGCTCGTGGAGCATCGCATTGAGCATACGCGCCTCGGGGTGGTGTACGACCTCCCGCATTTCATCGTCCCATTGCTCTAGCCACACACTCCAGCCCGTAGGCTCCACGACACTACGTCCCTTGAAGTTGTAGTACATAATGATTGGGTAGGTTCCGTCTGCTTTGGCTCGTCTCCTATCTAATCTTAGTTTAGCTCTCATATCCTCTATTTGTCCTAGTCGTCCTATCCGCTTCGGAGCTTTGCGTGATAGGCTCCTTTTGCCACTTTTTGCCGTTCTTTTTGTCTCTTGCTCCGTGGCAAAATTAGTGCTTTGTGCTGAGAATTTGCTGAAACTTGCGCAGATTTGCGCAGTTTTTGCGTGATTTTGCATAGGTTTTGTGCTGAATTTGCGACAATAAACCGATAGAAAAGCCCGCTTTTCAAACAAAAATAGAGTGGTAAGCACCACTCTATAAGCAAATTACAAGTTTTGTGATCGAGTTGGGATTCGAACCCAAGACCTACTGCTTAGAAGGCAGTTGCTCTATCCAGCTGAGCTACTCGACCTATTATTAATGGTATCACACAGCGACCTCTGATCTGTCGTGTCAAGAGGTAGCTGATACGCCTTGCACATGCGCACTACCGCTACGGCTCGACAAAGGTACAAAAAACTATTCGCCCCCCAAAATAGGAATTATCCACACTACCCTTTTATCAGAAAAAGCGGAGGTTGTCCTAAACGTGTTTAAGCGAATAAGTGCCTAGTGTAGCAGTCAAGAGCGATTGAGATCCTTGGCGAAATGCTCAAAAAGAGGGGATCCCCTCTATATGTTAACAAGTTCTCCCGAAGGAGGCGTAAATGATTCGTTTAGCCACTTCTCAAAGTCCATTTTGGTAAAGGGGTTTAACCGAAGGGAGACAATAAGATTGGCAAGCCCTCCATTTGTATTTGGCAATATCCTTAAGCCAACTGATCACGCCTTTGGTCGTCTGGGGTGGACGCTTGCTTCTTGTTTCATTACTGTTGGATTTGACTTCCCCAACTGTGTACTATTTCAGGAGAGGAGAGAGCGTCCGCCCTCGTCCTTCCTCGTCAAAGCAATACGTACCCTGTAGAGACGCACCGCTCGTGCGTCCGTTGTATCAAAGGTTACAGCATCCTAGTTTTAACGGGGACCGCAACTAGTTTTGATGGTACGCCTATAGCTTCGACCACTCCAATTCACTCCGGTGGCCAAGGGGAGCTGTCGCCTATTGGCTGTTAGCTATTGACTGTTAGCTAGAGCCACTAGAGGCCCTAGAGGTGACTAGAGGTGACTAGAGCCACTAAAGCTACTAGGGTGACTAGAGCCACTAGGAGACTCTGCTCACGCCTTGAGCCTAGAGACAAAAAAAGAGTCCCCAGACAGGCGTCATACCTATCTGAAGACTCTTCAATGGGAAAGGCGGTTACCTACTCTCCCGGTTTTACTCAGTACCATCGGCGCTATTGGGCTTAACTGCTCTGTTCGGAATGGGAAGAGGTGGATCCCCAACGCTATAACCACCTTAATGGGTGACATACGTAGACTTATATAGTTACTCTAGATAATTTACGAGTCAGCGAGTCTATCAAACTCTCGAATACGCTGCTTCGTTTTTAGGCGTACACTCTAAGTAAGTCGTATAACTCAACTCTCTTAGCGAATCGTTCGGGTAATTAGTACTACTCGGCTTTGACATTACTGTCTTTACACCTGTAGCCTATCAAGGTCATCGTCTTTGACCACCCTCAATGAGATCTTATCTTAGGGTCGGCTTCGTGCTTAGATGCTTTCAGCACTTATCCTAGCCCGACTTAGCTACTCGGCATTACACCTGGCGGCATAACCGATAGACCAGCGGTCGGTCCAACACGGTCCTCTCGTACTAGTGTCAGAGCCCTGCAAATCTCTACGCCCACAACAGATAGAGACCGAACTGTCTCACGACGTTCTGAACCCAGCTCGCGTGCCACTTTA
>OHAF01000385.1_pt1 | contig 47923 bp, 35 predicted proteins | sample 1577041 | NCBI WGS metagenome assembly OHAF01 (sample SAMEA3541495, study PRJEB24748) | human gut metagenome | biome: human gut; feature: human-associated habitat; material: faeces | place: China | collected 2012
GGAGATATATTGCCAGACCGGAGGGGCGCCGGGGGCGGGAATCCCGTACTCCATATTTTGTTCACAAATGAATAGGTCCCTCAGTCACGTCACTGAGGTTATAACTGAAGCATCAGCTTCTGATATTGGCGGTGACCAGCTGGTTTATAGATGTTGAGGCATCGGTCATCTCTGGAGCGCCACTTTACTCCAAAAGCATCGGTTATTTGTTTCCCGTCGGTAAAAGGCAGGTTTTGTTCGCCAAGCGTTCCTATATATAGAAGTTCGGGTTCGAACCGTGCATCGGTAACAAAAAAGCGACCAGCCGGAGCCGATCGCTTTCTATTCTATGCTGGAGCATCCAGAGGGGTGCTTCCGAACTCATTTTCTCGCTGCCATTCATGCTTTCGAAGCATCTTTCTACAGCCCTCGTTGTCTATCCTCGTATCTCACAGGTCTTCCGGAAATTCACAAGCAGTCTTAGGGTCAATTTAGTTCTGCTTTCAGAGACTTGTTTGAGAGTTTTTAAAGACAGTTCAAAACAATAAGTGAGACACCATAAAGCAGAGCAAGATGAGCCGGATAGAAAATGTAGAAGAAATATTTGAGCTTCAGCCCTCGCTTGCCATTATAAAGATTGATAAGCAGCAACGAAACGACCGCGGCAGCAACATCAGGATTAAATATATTAGCTGTAGCAAACTCAAATCCGCCGCCAACTATATGGCATGACGAAAGGAGCACTGCGCATACTGCAGCAAAGAACATCTTGGCCTTGCTGTCGTGGAATAAATAGAATGCAGCCACAAGCAGGATGCCATACACACCGCCATCTAGTTTAGTGTATTCAGCTGCCAGTGCTGTCAAAACAATCAGAGCAGTTTCTGCGATGTACCTCTTCCATTTTGAAAGGCTTTGTATCTTTTCCAGAATTATCAAGAAGACCAAGCAAAGCAGGAGCTCACACATAACATTTTGTTGCCGAAGGTCAAATAGTTGCCCGGTTTGAACGAAATCGTATATGGGCTCCGCAATGATTGCGAAGACAAGCATATTTCGCAGGTACCTCTTTATGTCATGAGTATGCAAAAATCCCTCAACTATCAAAAAGCAAAATAAGGGAAATGCAATTCTGCCAAGAACATGAAGCACATCCGAAGCCTCGCTTAGAATCGCCCACTGTTCGTCTGATATCTGATTGTACGATGCGTGAGTCATGATTCCATTGGTCAGGACGATCCTGCTTACATGATCGAGAACCATCGAAATGGCCGCTATTATCTTTAATGTGCTGCCGCTAATTCCGTATCTATCTGTTTTCATTTCGTTTTCCTTTCTTTGGGTGGGCCGTCAGAGGTTCGGCCTGCTCTGCAGACGGCCGCTGCGGCGCTTCGCGCCTTGCGCGCTGCGCTGGCAAACGCTCACGCGTTTACTCAGCTCCGCGCCCTTTCGGGTTCGAACCCATGTCGCGGCAACAAAAAAGCGGCCGGCATCCGCCAGTCGCTTTTCTATTCTATGGTGGGCCGTCAGGGGTTCGAACCCTGGACCTTGGGATTAAAAGTCCCCTGCTCTGCCAGCTGAGCTAACGGCCCGCGGGTGGCATTGTACCACGGTCTGGGGCTATTCCCAACTCCATTGGCCGTTCTGGAAAATCACAACTTCACGTCCATCAGGCGTAATGCCCGTAATATCGATATCGTCCGTGCCGATCATAAAATCGACGTGCGTGCTCGAGACGTTAACGCCATGCTCCAGGAGCTCCTCCTTGGACATGTCATACCCACCCTCGATGCATTCGGGGAAACCGACACCCAGCGCGAGATGGCAGCTAGCGTTCTCATCATAGAGCGTGTCATAGAATAGAACGCCACTTTCACGGATCGGCGTGTTCTTGGAGATAAGCGCGACCTCACCCAGATGAGCGGCACCTTCATCGGTGTCAATAATGCTCGCAAGCGTCGCCTTACCCACGCGGGCATCGTAGTCCACTACGCGGCCCGCCTCGAACTTAATCCAAAAATCGTCAACCTTGTTACCGTGGTGAATGAGCGGCATAGCCGAATACACGATACCGTCGGCACGCATACGATCAGGCGAGGTGAAGACTTCCTCGGTGGGAATGTTGGGGAAGAAGGGGTGCCCATCGGGCGTCTTGCCCTTGCCGCCGGCCCACTCGTGACCTTTCGTCATGCCAATCGTCAGATCGGTTCCATTTGCCGAGGTGTAATGCAGGTAGTCGAAACGATTGTCGTTCAGGAAACGCAGGTTCTTTTCGAATGCGGCGTCATGGAGTTCCCAGTCGCTCTCCGGGTCCTGGCCATCGGCGCGAGCGGTATGCAGAATCGCATTCCACAGCTTATAGATTGCAACCTCATCGGCGTCTCCCGGGAACACCTCGCGCGCCCAGGCAACGACCGGCGCGCCGGCGATGCACCACGGGTTGATGTTGTAGTCCAGTCCGCGGCGGAAGACCTTGCACTGCGTGTTCCTTGCCTTAGAAGCTGCAGCAGGCTTAGCGGGATCGATGCCCTTAAGAGCGGCAGGGTCCGCACCCTCGATAAAGATAAAGCAGGCACCATCCTGGGCCAGTGAATCAAGCTGCAGGCGCTTCCACTCGGGCGTCTGCTCAAAATAGCTTTTCTCGACATGCTCGTACGTGAGCCTCGTCACGGCGTCATCGGCCCAAATAACCGTCACGTGACCGGCACCGGAGGCATAGGCCTCCGCGACCACCACGCGCGCAAACGGCGCGCACTCGACCGGAGACTGAACGACAACCTCCTGACCGGGCTTGACGTTTACGCCCTTGCGGACAACCAGGCGCGCATAGTTTTTAATCTTGGGCTCTAGGGCCTTCATGCCCTCCAGAGCCTCTTCGACCGTCAGGGCAGCTCGAATCATGTGCCACTCCATCTATCTATAGAACAGTAAAAAGGCGCGCCGCAAAAACGACGCGCCTTATATCTTAGCGATAAGTATGCATGCAAACGCTACTTCTTCTTGGAGTCCTTCTTGTCCTCCTCGGCAGCCGAGCGCTCGATAAGGGCGTTGAGCTTGTTCTCGGACATGCCCTCGGCCTGCGTGCGGTACATGTTGCGCAGGGGACGAATACGAACGAAGTCGTAGATGAAGTCACCCAAAATGACGACGTAGGACAAAACAATGCCGACCATCTGGACAGGGCTGGACACCATGCCAGCGGGAGCGAAGTACAGCGAAGCCCAAATGGCCACGACGAGCACCATGCCGATAGTGAGCACGGCCCACCAGATGCGGCGGCGCTTGGTGTAGTCCTCATCCTGCTTGAGAAGGATATTCGACACCGTGTAGATGCGATCCTCCTTGGCGCGCTGCTTAGCCTTGCGGGCGCGCTTCTCCTCTTTAGAGAGGCCCTCGAGATTCTCGCCCTTCTCGAGCTCTTTGCGGCGTGCCTTAGACGAAGCCGGCACGACGCGGACAGAGCTCGCTGCCTGACGGGCGGGCTTGGCGGATGCAGCGGACTTGCGCGCAACCCCGGTAACCTCGTGGGATTGCGTGCGCTTGTTCGTGGCGCTACGGGTACTCACTTATGCGTTCTCCTTCATGCTTGTGAACTGGGAGCCCGTGATGATCTGGAAGGCCTCGCGATAGCGCTCGGACGTGCCATCGATGACCTCGGCGGGCAGGTGCGGGGTCTCCCCCGTCATATCCCAGTTGGCTTTGAGCCAATTGCGGACGAATTGCTTGTCGTAGCTGGGCTGAATCTTGCCCTCCTCGTAGCTGGCGGCAGGCCAGAAACGGCTGGAGTCGGGCGTGAGGCACTCGTCGATCAGCGTAACCTTGCCATCGATGACACCGAACTCGAACTTGGTGTCGGCAATGATGATGCCACGGGTCGCTGCATACTCGGCGGCAGCCTTGTAGATCTTGAGGGAAAGGTCGCGAATCTGCGTGGCGATGTCCTCGCCCACGATCTCGCAGCAACGCTCGAACGAGATGTTCTCGTCGTGGTCACCGATCTCGGCCTTCGTGGACGGCGTGAACAGCGGCTCGGGAAGCTTGGAAGCCTCGGTCAGGCCCTCAGGCAGCTGGATGCCGCAGACGGTGCCGTTCTCGTCGTAGGTCTTCTTGCCCGAACCGGTCAGATAGCCGCGGACGATGCACTCGATAGGAATCGTCTGGGCCTTCTTAACCAGCATGGCGCGGCCGGCGAGGTAGTCACGATACTCAGCAAACTCCTCGGGGAAATCCGCCGGGTCGATGGAAACGAGGTGGTTGGGAACGATGCCGGCAAACTTATCGAACCAGAATGCCGAGATGCGGTTGAGCACCTCTCCCTTAAACGGAATCTCGTCGGGAAGAATGAAGTCGAACGCAGAAATGCGGTCGGTGGCGACCATCAGCAGGTTTTCACCGGCATCGTAGATATCACGAACCTTGCCACGGGAATCCGGACGACGCTCCATCGTTGTCACGTGAGTCACTCCTTACCAAAATACGACAGTAATGCGGGTTCTTTCCCGCACGTTTTCGCAAACTCGGAGCGGCAGGGACGAAACCCCTCCTTCACCGAATAGCGAAAAGCTAGTGCTCCATTGTAGTAGATGCCGCGTCCGCCGTGTGCTCGCGAGGCAGATGAATCGTAAAAGTCGTACCCTTTCCAAGCTCCGACTCCACGGATATGTAGCCGTGATGGCGCTCGACGATCTGTTTAGTCACGGCGAGGCCCACGCCCAGACCGCCCGCCTCACGGGCACGGCTGGCATCGGCGCGCCAAAAACGGCCGAAGATGCGCGACAAGTCATCCTTGGCAATACCGATGCCGGTATCAGAAACGGCAATGCTGACGTGTTTGCGGTCACTGAGCACCGACACCACGACCCAACCGCCCTCGGGGGTGTAGCGCATGGCGTTGCTCATGAGATTGATGACGCATTGTGTGATCATGTCGGGATCGGCTTCGACGACATCGTCGTGACCTTGGGTCTCGTCAGCAAAGCGCAGGCGCAGATCGCGGTCGACAAACAGGCGCTCCTGGGCATTGACGATGGAACGCACGAAAGGAACCATGTCCACCGGCTCAAGGTTGAGCGGAGCCGTGCTGTTTTCCATGCGCGACAGGTCGAGCATCTGCTGCACCAGACGAGCCAGGCGACGCGTCTCGGATGCAACGGTTTCCAGATGCTCGTCGTCGGTGGGATACACCCCATCCTGCATGGCTTCGACTGTCGCGAGCATGGCCATAAGCGGAGTACGAAGTTCGTGAGCCACGTCTGAGGTCAGGCGCTTCTCGTGTTTCATATCCTTCTCGAGCGAAGTGGCCATCTCATCGAAGGTCTCACCCAGCTGATCAATCTCGTCATCACCGCGCAAACCAGTACGAGCGGACAGATCGCCATCGCGAATTTGCTTGGCCGTGCTCGTAATACGATGAATCGGCTTGGTGAGCATGCGCGACACGAGCGATCCGATAACGACCGAAATGCAGATTGCAACAACCGCGGCGAGGGCCATGGCGTTAAAGGTCTTCTCCCTAAATGCAGAATCCGCCTTGGTGAGCAAGGCATCGGAGCCGATGGCCCATAGCTTTACCTGTCCGACATGCTCGCCCGAAGACGTTATGATTTCGACGTTGGCAACGCTATCGGAGTCGGTTGGAGCAGACGAGACCGGGCTATGCGATGCTTTTTTACCGCTCGAGCTGCTCGACGCCGATTCGCCCTCGCGCACATCGGCGGTCGCGCTTGCCGAAGGCCATGAGTCGTCATAGACGACAACGCCCTTCTTGTTGACGACCTGCATACTCAGGTCGTCGGATACCAAACTCGATGTCGCGACCGTGCGCAGCTCGCCCGCAGTCCAGTTGCCGTTTTCCTCATACGACGTCGCAAGCTTTTCGGCAGCAGAATTGGCGATCTCGACGATATTGGAGCGCGTGTAATCCGAAAAGACCGTGCCCCACACAACAGAGACCACGCCCACCAGCACCAATACCGTCATGAGCGATGTCAGAGCAAAAGCAAGTGCCATGCGCGAGGGATAGCTCATCGTTGGCCGTGAATCGGAACGAGGCGTGTTCCAACTAGCCTTGGAACCCGCCTCGCTCTCCTGCTTGTGCTTTTGTCCGATTTCAAAGCGCGCAGGTGTCATATGTGATTTCCCTATTTCTCGTCCGACTTATCGGTCTTGGCCGGAGCCTCGAAGCGATAGCCGACACCGTGGACGGTGTAGAGCCACTTGGGCTTCTTGGGATCATCGCCCAGCTTGGCGCGAAGGTTCTTCACGTGGCTATCGATGGTGCGCTCATAGCCCTCAAAGTCGTACCCAAGCACCTTCTCGACCAGCTCCATACGGTTGTAGACACGGCCGGGATGACGAGCAAGCGTGGTGAGCAGCTTGAACTCGGAAGCCGTCAGATCGACTTCCTTGCCTTCGACCAAGATCTTGTGGCCCGAGATATCGATGACCAGATCGCCGAAGTCGAGTACCTCGACGGCGGGCTCGTCGGCCTGGTGGGCACGACGGAACAGGGCGCGTACGCGGGCGACAAGCTCGCGCGGCGAGAACGGCTTAATCAGATAGTCGTCGGCGCCGAGCTCAAGACCGATAATACGGTCCTCGATCTCGCCCTTGGCAGTCAGCATGATGATAGGGACATCCGAGGTATCGCGAATGGTGCGGCAAACGCGCTCGCCGGGGATCTTGGGGAGCATAAGGTCGAGCACGACCAGGTCAAACTGATGCTTCTCGAACTCCTCGATCGCGGACTGACCGTCGCCGACACCCACAACCCAGTAGCCTTCGCGCTCGAGATAGGCAGCGACGGCGTCACGGATTGCCTTCTCATCCTCGACCAGCAGAATCTTTTTTGCATCTGAAGCCATAACACGGCCCCCCTGTCTCAATCAGCTAAGAACAAGCCCATTTTAACGCACCTGAGCCCGCCGGATGCCACTATGACGCGGCAGCTCGGCGGGCGGTACTCACAATTACAACGCGTTTATTCCCCTGTTGGCGCCTTTTTAACCCCTCTAAGCTTAAAGAGAGAATAGGCGTGCGGTGACCGTCTCGGGTATACCCTGGCTGTTGCGCACCGTGGCGTACGTAAGAAATGAGTCCGATTTTCCCGCCGTAGCTGGATAATCGCCATATTCCAAAGCGCGGTCGGGCGACAGTAGCGAGCCATAGGTCTTGGCAGAGGTGTCGATGAGAAAATGCGATGCCTGTACCTTAACGAGATATTTATTCTTCTTGCCGGCAGCACATGCGAGCGGCTCGCGGGACAGGAAGAGGTATGGCCCTCCCTCATTACCGATATACGTGCCCATGTTGCCCAGGCTGCCCACGCCACTATAGGTCGCCTCGATAGAAAACACGAAGGTATCGCCCATATATACGGCCTCGAAAGGCGAGACTGACGAGGGAAGGACTAGCTGGGCACGTTTGGTGTTGTTGCCATCGGTCAGATCGATTGCCGTTATGCCGTAGTAGACGCCTTCGTCGTTGCGGACACGCGGCGAGATGGTCAAAATGCCGTCGCTCGCGCGCGGGGCCGATGCAAAGCGGCCCATCGATTTCCAAACTACCTCGGCCTTGGATTCATCAAGCGAGCGACGATAGCAAAACGAATCACTACTCGTTTTATTGCCGCCTGCCGAAGGCATTTTATACCAGATGACCGATGACCCGAACGCCGTAAACAGGGGCGGATCATAGTCCTTGCCACCTCGATCGAGCTCAGCCACGTCGCCAGAGAGCGAAGCGCCCGACAGATTTTGAGCGTAGAGCTTCCACGATGAGTTGGCAAAGTTCATCTCAACCCACGCAAACACGCCATCGCCGGCACGGACATCGTAAAAAGCATATCCCGTGCCCTCGATAGGATCCTCGATTAATGTGGTAAGCGAGCCATCGCCCAGGTTGAGCACACCAAGCGTATTGGCATGCAGGGCAGAAGCAGGCGCCATCATCGCGGCAGCGTAGTCGCCATCGCAGTAGTACAGCAGCGTGCCCAGCGGCAGCGTCCACGAGGCCGTGGGCTCAAGATCGATATCGACAGCTTCGTACTCATCAGTGATCGAGACAATCTTCGAATCGTCCTTGATAACCTGCGGCTCGCCGGCGGCATCGTCGCTGGTGCCCGTTTTTTTCGAGCAACCGGCAAGCACCGTGGCAGCGCCCGCGGCAGCACCGCCGAGCACAAAGCCACGGCGCGATATTCCATTCTTGATGTGGTCGGCGATACCCATTAGGCGATCTCGGCGCGAGCGGCCTCGATAGCGCGCGTAAGCTGATCGGCGCAAGAGGTCTTTTTCATACCGCAGGTATTACCGGCGAGAACCTCGATGACGCGATCGGCAGGAGCACCCTCGACCAACTTGGAGATAGCCTTGAGATTGCCGTTGCAGCCGCCGGTAAACTCAACACCCACCACTTTGCTGCCGTCATCGGAAAGATCGAGGTGGATATTGCGAGCGCACACGCCCTGAGGCTTGTAATCAAAACTAATCATTGCGTTCCCCTCTCGTAAAGCAATTTCAGACGTCTATTATCCCCGTCCAACCCGATAAAGTATCGCGGGCACCGATTCAACATTCCCCGATGCGCAAACTGGCGACAGCAATACTAGCAACCTGCTTCCCGAGTGTGAACCTCACGTTTCTCTTGATACATGTTGTGGTCAGCGATGTCGTATAGTTCGCTCAGCGTACAACCGGGCGTCTGTGCCGTCGCAACGCCAAATGATGCGCTGACGGTCAGCACCTCATCGCTCGCTGCGGCAAGACCATGGCGAAGATCTTGCGCCACTTCACGCGCGGATTCGCGATCGGTGTGGGGGCAAATCAGCAAAAACTCGTCCCCGCCAACGCGTATAGGCACATGTTTCTCGCCTGCTACTCGCCTCAATACAGACGCCGTACGCCTCAGCAGCTCATCGCCCATTTCGTGACCGTGGAGGTCGTTGGTGCGCTTGAGGAAATTGCAGTCCATCATGATCACGCTCACGGGCAGGGACTCATTCACCACGTCATCGCCAAGGGACTCAAGATAATTTCTATTGCGAAGCCCCGTCAGCTTGTCCTGGAACGAAAGCTCTTCGGCACGCTTTGCCATCGAGATGTTATGCGTAGCCACGACGACCGACTCCAGTCGGCCCCGCTCATCGCGGCGCTGTGGAACAACCTGCAGCGAATACCAGGTGCCTCGGCAATCTCGCACCTCGGCATCCAAATACGGTACGCCCTCTATGCGATCTCGAAGCGTCTTTATATCTAAAAGCTCCATGACCGCCTCGCGGCTTTCGGGACTCACGATGTCTCGACAAACCGTGGCCAAATAGTCATGTGCCTCGGCATGCTCGGCAAATATCTCCGCCATCGAAGGTGACATGTTAATCCCCTCGATCTCGAGCGTATCGAGATGCAACAGGAAGGTCGTCTCATACGCGGAACTGATGGCATTGATGATGCCGAGCTGCTTGTCCTTTTCGACCAAGTTGCGACGGTCGGCAATGTTGCGCGCCAACAGCACTACGACCCAAAACGCCAAGCACACCAGAACGCCGGCAGCGATAAATGAGATCCTGCCAGACATGACCTCAGATTTGGGATAGAGCGCAAATAGGCGGTAATCCTTATACGCCGCACGCACGGTATACCAGGTCGTTCCCCGATACTCGACACGCGTTAGACCTTCGTCTTTCCAGTTAATTCCGCCATTGGCGAGAAGCCGGGCAAGGCTTATATCGACGGTCGAATCGTTAGAGGAAACGATTTGCGCATCACGCATCACCAGCACCGTTGGACTCTGGTGAAACGTGTTGTTCACGAGCACGTCGGCGATCGTGTACGAATAATCATCGGTGGGTTCGGCTGTAAGCGATCGATACCCCAGTGCTACGCCATCACCGTACGGAACGGCACTCACGGCAAAGTCGACATCTCGACGCTCAACGACGGTGGAGTAGGACACCTTGGAGCCTCGATACATCGATGCGACCGACGAACAAGCCAGCTCCTCTCGCCACAGCATCAGCGGATCGCGACCGTCGACATCGTAATGAGCGACCATATGGCCGTCGGCGTCCATGACCAACATCCCCGAAAGGCGCTCGGTATGGACATATTCCTCGACGAGGTCGTCGTTGACTTCAACGCGATCAGGCGGCGAGAACGTCACAAACGACTCGAGCGCAGCATCCAAATCGTGCGTCGCCTCGGTTTTTCTCCCCTGTTCATATCGGTCATATTTTTCACAGGCGTTTTTTAGAAACACCATGGTTTCCTGACCAAGCCCAAGCGTCTTATCGAGGCAGCGATGCGTGCCGACCGTATAGAGCAGGCCCAACAAGACAATGCTGGTCACAACGGCGACAGCCGCGGTAACTAAATGCTTTCGATGCAAGCGGCGCTCATCATTTGTCATGATTCCGCTCCTTGCCTGCCTGTCGTCGCCCCCGCCTTGTAACTGTCCACAATGCGCTCAATCGTGCCATCTCGGTCCATGTCGAACAGCACGGTATTGAGGCTTTTGACGTACTCCCCCTCATAGCTGTTCTCAAACGCAACGCCCAGGTCAACTGTCATAACGTTGTCGGCAAACACGCGATAAACACCGGGATACTGCGCGACGAGCCGATCGAGCGATTGGACGTCCGCCATCCAACAGTCAACATACCCCTTGACGAGGGCGGCTTTGCAAAGTTCGGCAGAGCCATATGATTTGATGTTCACGTCCGGCGAGATTTCCAGATCGCCCGCAAGCAACCGACGCTCACTCACCGAGCCTGCAATCACCGCGATGGTCTTGCTTTCGTCGAGATGCGCCAAGGACTTGATACCGCTCGTTTTCTTGGCGGCGACCGAAACCGTCACGGATAGATACGGCTCGGTCCAATAATAAACGTCTTCTCGATAACAGGGCGAATAGTCGCACCACAGACAATCGATATCGCCGTTTTTGAGCAGACGATCGCGATCATTCCAAGATATGTCAACAAATTGCGGTTTGATTCCAGCACGCTTGCAGGCCTCGCGGGCGATATCGATATCGATACCGGCGTAGTCGCCTGTGGTATCGACATACACATAGGGATCGTTATCCGTAACGCCGATTTTGAGTACCGGGAGATCTTTGTCAGTCTCATTCGAAGAGGAAGAACTGCTTCGAACGGTATACGTCAGGGCAATCGCACAGACAACAAGGAGTATGAGCGCGGACGAGACAATGGTGGCTCGCTTGATATGTCTGGGCACGCGCCTCCTTTCATCGAAACAGCAAGGGTATCCATTTTATTACCTGGAGCCAATGCATCGGTGAAAAAAGCGCCTCGCCCAAAACGGGCAAGGCGCCAATGGTTGAAATGCATCCACAAGCGGTCGAATTGGGTCACCCTACTCGAAGCTCAGCTGCTCCAGGCGATCGAAGACCGTGTCGATACGAGTGAGGAGCGGGGTACCCTAACGCTCGAAACGTTTACGCATAAGAGCGAAAGCGATCAGCGCAACGCCTGCGACAGTAGCAATAAAGGCAACCGCAAGGGCCTGGTCGCCCGTATTGGCGAGCGCGCCCTTAGTAGCCTTAACAGACTTTTTGGTCACCTTAGTCGTCGTCTGCTGACTAGGCTGGGACGGCGTCACGGGCTGCGTAGGCTGAACCGGCTCACCATTGGCCTCCTCGCCCGTCACCACGTACGTCGAGAAGTGGCTCGTGCGGAAGCAAAGGTAGTCGCCCTCGGTCCACGTATCCATAGCCTGAGTGGAACCATCCTCGGCAACGTAGAGCACCTTGAGATTGGTGAGCGCCTTCATGGCTGCGGTCATCTTGACACGAACGATGAAGGACATGCCATCGAAGTCCTCGATAACCTCGCCATTCTTGAGAAGCTTGATATCGAGCTTCTCGGCAACCTTGGTAGCCCCCTGCTCAAGGCCGGAAATCGTAGCATTGGCGGCGTCGGTAAGATTTGTCGGTTCCTCGACCACAAGAGAGATGCTGTTGTTCTGGGCAATGCCGGCAGCGACATTGTTCTCGGCGCTTACGCTAACGTCCGTTCCGTTGCTACCCGCAACGCCCGCAATGGTCTTTGCCGCTACGGTAACGGCGCAGGTCGCGGTTTTGTCGCCACAGGTAGCGGTAATCGTGACGGTGCCGGCCTTAAGCGGCGTCACGACGCCGTCTTTAACCGTAGCGATCGACGAATCGCTGGAGGTCCAGCTCACGGTCGCATCGTCTGCATCTGCAGGAGTCACCGTTGCGGAGAGCTTTGCGGAGGCGTCGCCTACGGTAAAGGAAAGGCTCGTCTTGTTGAGCTCAACCTTCTGGGCGGGATTGGTCACGCTCACCGAAACGGTCTGGGAGAGCGACCCCGCGGTGATGACGAATGAACCGGAACCAGTCTTGAGGGCAGTGACGGTGTAGGAGCCATCGCCGTTGTCGACAACCTTAAATGCCTTCGAGGCACCCGTGTCATCCAGAGCGAGCTTGGTCTCGTCGACCTCACCTGCCAGGGCTCCGGCAAGAGAGGCTTTTACGGTACCTTCTTCACCCTTCGCAAGGTTGAGGGAGGACTGATCGACTGTAAGACTCGTTGCGGGATTAGAGACGGTCACCGCGCAATCCTGAGAATAGGTGCCATCTTCGGTCGAAGCAGTGATGGTCGCGGCGCCCTTGGAAACAGACGTCACTTTGCCGGTTTGATCGACCGTAGCGACGCTCTCGTTACTGGACTTCCAGACAACCGTCTGGTCAGCCTCCGCGGGAACGACCGTTGCCTTAAGCTGCTCGGTTGCAGCGCCCACAAGCGTGACCTTCTGCTTATCGAGTGTGATACCCGTTGCAGGTTGAATAACCGTCACCTTGCACGTGGCGCTATACTCGCCGTCCTCAGTGGTAACGGTGATCGTGGCAGCACCGGCCTTGACCGGGGTCACGACGCCGTCCGCAACCGTGGCGACCTCCGGGTCGCTCGAAGACCAGGACACATTCTTATTCGTTGCATTGTTGGGCTCAACCGTTGCGGTCAACGTCGAGGGCTCACCGCCCACAGCAAGCTTAAGATTCGACGCGCTGAGGCTGACGCCCGAGACCTTTACGACCGGAGTGGTTACCGTAATTGTATCCGTGGTTGCAGAGACCCCATCAACGGTTGCCGTGATCGTGGCATCACCGTCACCGACAGCGGTAACAAGACCGTTGCCATCGACGGTAAGGACGCTCTCGTTAGAAGAGGACCAGACAACCTTACTGGCCTTATCGTCAGGGGAAACCTTTGCCTTCAACTGCTGAGTCGTGCCCTTGTCCATAGATGTTGAGTAACCATCCGCAATGGAAACCGTCGTTTTTGCAGGTTCCTCGCCAGGCTTGACGACATGAACGGTCATCGTGTCACAGAGACGACCACCCAAGTACATTGAAACCGTTGCATCGCCGTAACTATGAGGCACTAAATACCCCAAGTAACTGCCGCCATTAAACATCGGTCCTTTTACCTCGAGGACATCCGGATTATCTGAAGTGAAAGAATACTTTGCGCCGGCATAGGAGTCCATCAATTCCTCAGCGCTTTTGCTCAGCACGCCCTTTGGATATTCAAACCCCCTGTCACATTCCAGCCAAAGCCAATCTTTGGATATACTATCTGAACTGACCTCACAGGGAAATGTATAATCGCTCGACACAAACTTAGCCTTCGAAAGGCTCACTTCCGCAGGGTCGACAACCTCTATCTCAAAGGGATGGTCATTGCCAAGGCCATCACGAGCATGAGCCTTAACGGTGCCAGGCTTTATTGCCTTAAACGAGTTTTCACCATCGATAAGCTCAACGACATCGTTGCTTTCCAGAGAATAGGTTACAGCGCCAAAGTCCGCACCCCAATGTGCGCGCTGGCATGCCTTCAGTACTTCATTTGGAGAAACGTTGAGAATGGCAGTCAGATAATAGCTGTCCCCAACCAGCATCTTTTGCTTTTTGTTCCCACGCTCATTGAATCCGGGCTCCTGATTCTCGGTTACAACATCACATAGCTTCTTCGTCTCATCTTCACCGTTGCAATAGTCGACAAGAACCTTGGCCTCTTTAGCATCTTTCGACAACGCCTCGAGTTGCAAAGAAGCGCTTAGCTCGGAAGTTCCATATGATGAATAATTCGAATTCACCCTTGCCTGGACTTTGGAATCCTTTGAGGGGTCTTCCTTAATAACAAAATATGTGGCCGCACGGCTCTCGTCCACGGGACGAACGTCAACTCTCCCCTCTAGTAATGCATAATGCGTGTTCCCGCATTTTTGCGGACAATCATCCGTGTAACCCAGCGTTGCGGTGTTTGTCGTCGCACCAGATTGGTCGTAAGAAACGAAACTGACCTTAATTGGATTGACTTTAGCCACACTTTTAATCTTAAGAGAACCGTTTAAACTCTCGTCCGTCTTGCTCTTCAGGGTTATAGTCGTTGTGCCAACTTTGGTGGGGCTAATTGTCAATACCCAACTATGTGACTCATAACTTACCTTAGCGATATCCTCGTCAGACGATGTGATATCGATATCGCTAGGGTCAATGTGCGCCCATTCGTGATTTTTATTAAAAAAGGAAAGCCTTCCTTTCACCGTCTGTCCAACAGCGACATCAAATTCTGACCACACATCGCCTGTAGACGAATCGTATGGGAGAAACGATGCACCCATGGAGCCGTCCTGCGACTCCAGCATGACAGCATCCGCATGCGGGGCGGCCACCGTCAGCCCAAACGTTGCCGCCGTTAAAGCAACGCAGATGCCTGCGGCTATCCTCCAAAACCCTTTTCTCATTCCCCTAAGTCCAATCTCTCGTGAAAAAACGCAGCATTCTCCCACACCTTAAAATTGGCTTAAGGATACCCCCCCCCCCGACTGAGACTGGCAAGCTAGTGTTTGTCGGAAGAGTCAAATTATCGGCAAGCGATGCTCCCGCATCATAAAATCGCCTGTTGAAGTGAAGCTATCCCGACACTCTCACGCAAAAGCCCCGTTGGCAAAACGAGTTACCAACGGGGCTTGAGCTGGAAAGCCGAGCTTCAACGGAGGCCGAAAGTAAACTGATCGGTTTGATTGCGTCCCAAATCGGTCAATTAGAACTCGAGCTGCTCCAGGCGATCGAAGACCGTGTCGATACGGGTGAGGAAGTCCCACGGATCAAAGATCTCGTCGAGCTTCTCCTGGCTGACGATGCAGCGCGGATCGGCCTCGAGACGCTCCTTAAAGGTGGGGCCGGAGACACAATCCTGCACCTCGTGCCAGGTGGCCATGGCATTCTCCTGCACGATAGCGTAGGCGTCCTCGCGGGTGATACCCGTATCGACGAGGGCAAGCAGGACCTTGGAGGAGAAGATGAGGCCGCGGGTCTTGTTGAGATTGGCCATCATGCGGGCCGGATACAGCTGCAGGCCGTCGATAACGCGAATGAGGCACTGGAACATGTGGTCGAGCGCGATGAAGCTATCGGCCTGGGCGACACGCTCGGCGGAAGAGTGCGAAATGTCGCGCTCGTGCCACAGGGCGACGTTGTCGAAGGCGACCTGGGCGTTGGACTTCACGACGCGCGACAGACCGCAGACCTTCTCCATGGTGATGGGGTTGCGCTTGTGCGGCATGGCGGAGCTGCCCTTTTGGCCCTTGCGGAAGGGCTCCTCGGCCTCGAGTGTATCGGTCTTCTGCAGGTTGCGGACCTCGGTCGCGATGCGCTCGCAGGTGGCCGCTGTAGTGGCAAGCACGCCGGCAAGATAGGCGTGGTGATCGCGGCTGATGACCTGCGTGGACAGCGGGTCGTGAACCAGACCCAGGTGCTCACAGACGTACTCCTCGACGAACGGCTCGATGGAGCTGTAGGTGCCGACGGCACCGGAGATGGCACCGAAGGCAACGTTCTTGCGAGCATCCTCAAGACGATCAAGGTCGCGCTTGAGTTCCCATGCCCAAGAGCCAAACTTCATGCCGAAGGTCATCGGCTCAGCATGGATGCCATGGGTGCGTCCGGCGCAGAGCGTATTGCGCTCCTCGAAGGCGCGGCGCTTGCAGATCACGCCGAGCTTCTTGACGTCCTCGATAATCAGGTCACACGCCTGAGTAAGCTGATAGCACAGAGCAGTATCACCCAGGTCGGAGCTGGTCATACCGTAGTGAACCCAGCGACTAGGCTTGGGCTCGCCCTCGGGAACATCGGCATCGATATATTCCTTCATGTTGGTCAGGAAGGCGATGACGTCGTGGCGCGTGACCTCCTCGATCTCGTCGACCTTTGCCTTCTCAAAGTTGGCATGGTCGCGGATCCACTGGGCTTCGTCTTTAGAAATGCCGATCTTGCCGAGCTCCGCCTGGGCCTCACAGGCCAGGACCTCGATCTCCTGCCAAATGGCGTACTTGTTCTCGAGGGAGAAGATGTGTCCCATCTCCGGGCGGGTATAGCGATCGATCATAGCGGCTCCTTTTTGGTTATTGGCACGTTGGTCGTAACCCAACCATTGTACCGTGCGCAGGTGCAAGTATGGGCAGCAGGCATTAACCTAACATTTTGGAATTGGAGCGGGCATGGGGACGTCCGCGTATTTGCTTCGCAAATCCGCACCGGCTTCAGGCAGCATGTCCCGGTCCGGGGAAGCGGCGGTAACGTCGGTTGAATCCGCTTTTCCCAAAATCCGCCCTGGTCGATGGAGCGGGCAACGGGACATCCGCGTATTTGCTTCGCAAATCCGCACCGGCTTCAAGCGCCTGCCGGCGCCTTCGCCTGCTCGCTATAAACGCTTCGCGTTTATTTAACGCTCGCACCCTGGCGGGTTCGAGTCCCGGCACTTTGTTGAAAAAAGCACGGCACCGGAACGGTGTCGTGCTTTTGCTTTTTTTGGAGCGGGCAACGGGACTCGAACCCGCGAGTGTCAGCTTGGGAAGCTGATGCCTTACCACTTGGCGATGCCCGCTTGTGTGTTCGCTAGTATAACGCGGTTGTCTTGTTCGATACAAGGGTGTCGATGCTTGTTTTAGCTGTGGAGAATCGTTTGAAAACTGCGCCAATTGTGGAGATGAGGACCTTTGTCTTTCTTTTCTTACCGTCTTCTACCTGCGCTTTTATCTGATTGTTGTATTTGAGCTCGATTTGTCAGAAATCGGGCAAGCTTTCGGTCAGCTTCTGGTACTTACCCGCATGAACCATGGCGGTAGCCTCATCCCAAGCGCCGCGGCCTCCCCGTGCGGCGCACGAGGGATAAGGAGCAGCCATGTCCAACGCACCCACGCACTCTGTCCACAGCGCAATCGCAACAGGTCCGCTGCTCCTGCTCCTCTTTTTTCTGATCGGCTGCCTGGCCCCAGAGGCAGCACTCGCCGTCGACGGGAGCGACGCCCTTAATTTCCGCACCATAAGCGACGGTTGCGGCCCCTTCGGTGTCGGTAAATACGAGGCACAGGACACTTCGATTTCGTACTGTATGAATCAAGACTGCCCCGGTCCCAGCAAGCCGGGAGGACCATGGCGCACATATGACCAGGGCTGGACATGGCTCGATGACGAATTTGCCGCCATCGTCTGTCACGGATACCCCTCCAGTACATCCTTTGGCGGCCACAATCTGTCGCCCGATCTCGCCCGTGCCGCCACCCAGATTGCCGTGTGGATGCTCAACGGAACCACGCGCCCCGACGGCACCTATTCGTATACAAATAGCAAGGGAGTTGCCAGAAGCGGTAGGTTTTACGAAAACGCCGAGGCCGTAGCGGCTGCACGTTGGCTCTACGAGAGCGCTAAGTCCGGATCCATTAAGGCGGCCCCACATCGAGCCAGGCGTTATCATGGCCCGGTCTCGGGCGAGGGTCGACACCAGGACATGCTCTATGTTCTGCCCGCTGTCTCCGTATCTTTCCAAAAACAATCGTCGCAGGCTGGCATCACCGCCGGTAACGACACCTACAGACTCGGTGGCGCAACCTTCGATATCTTTGAAAGTGCGGGCGATGCACGTGTCGGCACTATCCAGATGGACGAAATCGGGCGTGCGCAAGCAACACTTTTGCCCAATACGGCATATTACCTGGTCGAAACTAAAGCCCCGGCAGGATATATCCCTCGAGGCGACCGAATAGCCTTCACCACACAAAACAGCGGCGAACATGTCACTATCAACGAGCAGCCCGGCACCATCACCTTGCGTATTGCAAAAATCGATGCCGCCACGAATGCCGGCGCCCAGGTTGGGGCGTCGCTTGCGAGCGCTGAATTCACTTGCGTCTCGCAATCAACTCCCGGCTGGACTCGCACCCTTACGACCGACGAAAACGGACGGGCGATCCTCAATGACGTTCCTCTGGGCACCTTTACCATCTATGAATCGAAAGCACCCGAGGGCTACCTGATTTCAAACGACTGTTGGAGCTACACCGTCGGTGCCGAGCAACTCGGAGATACGGGCATCGTTGAGCTCGAAAGCCGTATTCCCAACACCCCCATCGCCTTTGACCTTGAAATCTCGAAGTTTAAGGACCATGGCGATAACGATGAGTCCGGCCTTGAGCAGCCGGCGGGAGGCGTCGTCTTTGAAGTTGTCAGCAATAGCTCCCAACAAGTCGTCGGCACGTTGACCACAAACGTTTACGGCTTTGCCTCCACCAAAGACCAGCCCGAAGCGTGGTTTGGAGCAGGCAAGCGACCCGCCGGCGCTCACGGTGCCATTCCCTACGACCGCGCGGGCTACACCGTTCGCGAGGTCGCAGAAACGGTCCCTGAAGGATTTAAGCAAGCAGGGGAATGGACCATCACAGCAGAGCAGACCGCAGACGGCGCCGAGCTTCAGTACATCATTGACAACCACGCCCTATCGACACACCTTCAAATCGTAAAGCGCGATGCTCAGACCGGCGGCACCGTACCACTTGCCGGCTTTACGTTCCAGCTGCTCGATAGCCACCACGAGCCCGTCTCGCAAACATGTTGGTATCCGGCCCACAATGTAATGAATACCTTCACAACCGATACAACCGGCGCCGTCACGCTGCCCGAATCACTTAATCCCGGAACATACTACGTGCACGAAACATCGGCCAAGGAACCGTATCTGCGCGGAGAAGACCTGGAGATAACGATTCCCGCCGACAGAAATCTGACACCGGTCGCCGTCGTCTCGTTCTATGACGACGCCGCAACCGGAAGCATCGAAATCATTAAGACGGATGCTGTAGATGGGCGCACCCTCGCTGGAGCCACGTTTGACATCCGCGCTAGCGGCGACATCGTGCGAACCGACGACAGCATCGTCGCGCTGGATGGCGAAACCGTCGCCACCGTTACAACCGACGAACGGGGACATGCGCGAGTCGATCATCTTTCGCTGGGATGCGGTGCCGCCACCTACGAGGTCGTCGAGACACAAGCGCCCGAAGGTTATCTGCTCAACCCAACCCCATATACTGTGAAGTTGTCGTACGCTGACCAGCAAACGCCCGTGATCGAAGTGCACCTTGACGCTTCCAACGACTACACCAAGCTCGATATCTCCAAAGTCGACGCGTGCGGAGATCAGGAAGTGACAGGCGCCGAGCTTGTCCTCTGCGACTCCAATGGCAACGAAATCGATTCTTGGACTTCATCCGGCAAACCGCACCACATTGAGCACCTTTCACCCGGCACCTACACCCTGCGCGAAACGATGTCTCCGCGTACCTACGACCTTGCCGAAGAGATAACGTTTGAAGTAAAGGCCACGGGAGAAGTTCAAACCATAGCCATGAAGGATACCCCCATCGAGATCAGGGGAAGCGTCGATAAGCGCCAAGAGATTGCACAGCCAGTCACAAGCAAACTCGTTGCCAACGGCGACGGAAAAAACCGAGCCAAAGCACGGGCCAATACACAAGGCGCCTTCTCCTATACCATCGACGCCAAAAATGAGTCGAGCACCTGGGTCGACGAGTTGACCATCACCGACGACCTTGAGTGCGCCAAAGATGGCGCAGCGAAACTTGTTGCCGTTGAAACCCCTATTGCGGTCGGTGATCTAAACGGGCTGTGCAACGTGTGGTATCGAACGTCACCGGCAGGAACAAGCGATACGGGCAAGCAGGTCAATGCAACGCTTGACGACGGGCACAGCAATCCTTGGCTCGAAACGGAAGAGGTTACAAAGCTGCTGGGCGACGATGCGCGTCTCGTCGATTATGACGGATGGCACCTATGGAAAGCGGATATCCCGACGGACAAGTCCGTCACGCTCGACACGAAAGAGATTGATCTTACAGACGACGCCGTCATCACGGGCATCCGTTTTGAATACGGTGCGGTAGCCGCCGACTTTACGACCAGAACCGAGGCGGGCTCTTGGACCCGGGATGGCCTTAAAGACGAGCACGACGATCTTGACGATGCCAAGGCGGCCCTTAACTCGGATGCCCGAGGCGCAATCGTGCATATGCAGGCAACGTCATCCTATACGCCCCAAACCGCACTTGCCAACAGTGCACGCGTCGATCTTTGCCGCAACGGCGGTGGCGATAAACTCGAGGCGCATGATGAGGACCGCGTCATCCAACGATGTGTCCTGCCTCAGAACCTGCCGACAACGGGATCTGTTCCCATCGCCGCATGTATCACCGCGCTCCTGACCTCAGGCACTGCAGCCATATGGTTCGCTCGCCTTAGATCAGCCACAAGGAAGCGCTAGCACGATGAAAAAGCGGGCGAGCCAGTCTCCCGGCTCGTCCGCTTTACGCATAAACGATGAATCGGCTATTCAGCAGATGACGAACCGCCATCGATGGCTGCCTGATCGGACTCGGAAATACCGTCGGCACCCAAACTTTGCTCTTGCTCCACCTCTTCGTTCATTGTTGTCTCGGGCGTCGAGCCCTTAACGCCAACGACATACGCGGCCCCAAAGCCCAATGCGATTGCGATCAGGGTCAAGATCAGATAGATGGGCCAATGGCGCTTGATGTACGAAAACACGCTGACTCCTTAGCGGATCTGTCTACGAACGACGAATGACCTCGGTCACGACCTCGGACACCGTAGCGATATTGGTCGGATTGACGTTGTACGGCAGGTCATCCTCGGTGCGAGCGCAGGCAAGGCGCGGGCCGTCCACACCGGCGATCGTAAGGGCGCGACGGCTCGCCTCGAGCGCTGCGGATGCATCGGTTTTTGCATAGGGCATCTCGAACGCACCGCAATCGACGTGGAACGACTTGCACACCTTGCTGACAAGATTCATGATGCGGCGATCGCCCTTAAACAGCTGCTGCTCGCCCTCGACCGTTACCACCGAAAGCCTGCCGGCACCGATAGACTCGAGGTTGATGAAGAACACACCGCGGAGCTTGTCACGATGCGAGGCCAAAAACGCCCTCATGCCGGCGCCGTCGCAATCGGACGCGCCCGTTGCGACGAACCAGATATCGTGGCCGAGCAGCTCATCGTCACCCATGGAGGCAACGGCCGAGAGCATATCCTCGGCAGAAGCACCATCGGAGGAGGTGGCGCCGCCCTTCCAACCGTCGTCGTCATCCTCGAAGTTATCCCACGAGCCAATGCCGCGGCCAGACTTCTTGGCATCGTAATCGTCCTCGACGCCCAGCCAGTCGCTCATGCTGTCCTGCTCGCTCTTCTTTTTGCGACCGAACAAGCCACCCAGGCCACGCTTCTGCGGCTTGGCGCCCGTCGAAGCAGGAGCCGAGATGGTCTCGAGCGGCTGCGCGCCTGAGGAAATGGGCATGGGGGTCGCGACCGGTGCCGATGTGGGCTCGGGGCCCTGCGCCGTCGCAAAGGGATCATTTGTCTGCGCCGAAGGATCGGGAAGATCGAACAGCGACGTGCGGGACGCGACGTTGGCCTGTTGCATCGAAGGCAGCGACGGATCGGGGACCGAGGCCAGCGGCGACGAAGAGGGTGCAGGCGCGGAGGCCGGATCGGGAATATTCATCTGCTGGCGCGGAGGCACCTGAGACGAAATCTGCGCCATGAGGGAGTCAACCGTCTCGTCCTGCGTGGGAGCGACATTGGCCACCGTAGCACCGGGGTCGCTCGGCGCGGGCATGGTAAAGATCTGCGTAGAATAAGGCCTGGACACATCCGTCTTGGGAGCCTCGTCAACCGCAGGGGTCTCCCGCTCCATAGCAGGAGCCTCGACCTGCTCGGGTGCGCTGGCCTCAACGGAATCGGCCTCGTCGGCAACCAAATCATCGGCGGCGTCCTGGGCATCATCGGAGATGGGAAGGGGCTCGGCAATTGCGGTGCCCTGCTTCTCAAACGTCATCGTGGCATCAAATGACATGGTGCTATCAACCGGCTGCTGCGCACCAAAGGACGTCGTAGCCTCGGCAACGTCAGCGGACGTCGGCTGCGGAGCCTCAAAGGACGTCGTGGCGCCGGCGACATCGACAGGCTCCGACTGCTCGGCCTCGCTCTGCTCGAACTCCTGTGCCGCACGCTCACGCTCGGCCTCGGCGGCCTGCTGCTGGGCGATGGCCTCCCGCTCGGCGGCCTCGCGGGCAGCGGCGCGCTTTTCCTCAAAGTCGTCGACGAACTTCTTTCCCTTCGCAAAGGCACCCTTAAAGAAGCTAGAAGCGCTGGCACCAATCGAGGAGAACGCGGAAGCGATATCGGCATGGGGCGTTGTCGAGGGAATCTCGGCCGAGAAATCGGTGTCGCTCTCATAGGACACGCGCTGCGGATACTCGTCATAGTCTTCATCGGCGGTCTCGTCTTCAACCTGTGCCGGAGCGGCAGGCGCCAGAATATCCAGACCGGCTGCAGAATCGGGCGCGGGTTTTACGTCAGACTCCGCGGCAGCAACAGGGGCAGCGACCGGCTCAGCGGGAGCAACAGCCGTATTGGCTGCGGGCGCAGACTCCTGTGCAACGGGAGCAGGCTCCGGCTCAAACGTCGGCTCCTCGCCCTCTTCGTAATCAAGCGTGCAGGACTCGGGAAGCATGCCGAGCGCACGGATGGCATCCGAACCAAAGCGGATATTGCCGGCGGCATTGCGATAGAGTTTGGGCTCGGGCTCGGCGACTTCGACCACCGCGGGCTCCTCCGCCGGCTCGGCGGTGGACTTTTCCTCGGTGGACACTTCGGCCTGGGCAGTCTGGTCTTGAGCCTCGGGCGCGATAACGCCAATCAGCGTCTCGTCGGCAGAGGCACCCTCAAAACCATCAATCTGTCCATCAAAAGCCTCTTCCTGCTCGGGCACATCGACAGGCGCCACCGGCTGGCCAAACTCGTCCTCGTCGTAGGAAGGTTCCTCATATTCAATGGTGTTGCCGTAGTCGTTTTGCTGCTGGGCCGCGGCATACTCGGCCGCCGCGCGCGCCATCTCCTCGGCGCGACGCTTCTGCTCGCCAAAATAGGTATCGAATGGAATGTCATCGGGGAACTCGTTTTCGCCCTGATAGGGGGCAACGTTGTCCATGACACCGAGCATGGCGGCAACAGAGGACTTGCTGCACACCGCGCCAGACGTGTAGGGAAGCACAAAACGGTTGGAGATGATATTGGCAGCGTTGGCCAGTGCCACAAGGGAGGCCAGAATCGCAACAACCCACAGCAGCACCTTGAGCACGCCGGGAAGCGGCAGGATACGCAGGACGGCGACAGCCGCGGGCGCGATCGTGGCGACAGGCAGGAGTTTGGCGATAAGCGCGCGATACGGAGCGTAGGGCTCGCGAGCAAGGAGCTCGGCACGGGGGGAATCATAGTGCGCCACCACAACGACCGGGCGATTGCGCGGAGACGCAAGCGGGCCCGAGGCCTTGTGATAGGCGATGACATTTTGACTCACACCGGTCTTTCCCAGGCGCGAAACCACGGGATGCCCCGTGCGCTCGAGCACATAGAGCACGGCACCGACAATGGCCAGCAAGGTGCCGACCAAGCCGATACCGCCGCCAATGCCCATCAGCAAGGCGCCGGCAAACGCCAGAATACCGGTAACGGCAAACGCCAGCCTGCTGGGCGCGGGAGCATTAAATTCCTGTACCTCGGGGTCAAAGCCGTGGTTGCGGAAAATCTGAGCGATATCCTCGGCAGCCAGGCGCTCTTCTTCACTGCACGCCGGCGTAATGCCGGTGTTCTGCAGCAGGTGGTTAATATAGTTCTGGGTGTTCGCCATGTGCGCTCCACATCCATAATCCGACAAATAGGCCCAATGCATGCACATTAGAACCGTATATAGTCGAAAGTATACCCCGAGCGAGCGCAAACGACCGAATTCGGGCCATCTTAACGCCGCGAGCGGACAAGGATATAGCCTAATCTCCATATCGGACTAAAATCATGGCATCAAACGACCTTCTCATGCGAGGATTCTATGACGGCAAGCGACGCGACCGCGACAATTAAAAAGGGGGCGCCCGAGCCCGGTTTCGATAAAACGGCTCAGCGCATCCTCAACCTTTTCTTTGTACTCAACAGTTCTCCCGAACCGCTGACGACCGAGCAAATCGTCCTGGATTCCGATTTGGGATACGGCTCGGGCAATATCGACTCAGACAAGCGTAAGTTCCGCCGCGATCGCGATAAGCTGCTCGAACGCGGCATCGTTATCAGGGAGGTTCGTGCTGCCGGAGCGCAGGAAACCGAGGAGAGCGCCTGGACGATCGACCGCGAGCACACGTTTGCCGCGGGCGGTCTCATCACCGCAGACGATGCCGACATCCTGCTCAACGCCATCGATCAGACACTCGCAGCAGGCTCATCCACCTTTGCCGCGCCGCTTGCCGACATTCGCTCCAAGATTGCCTACCTTACCGGCATGTCGACGACAGGAGAGGCACCGATCCGCCGCTCTCCCGCCGTCGATGCGGTATGGAGCGCCTTTGCCGAGCGTTGCGCGCTGCGCTTTTTGTACCAAAACGGACGCGGTGAGCAACGCGAGCGGACCGTTTGCGTCTACGGCATGTTCGAGCGCGAGGGTACGGCATACTTCTGCGGCCTCGACAATGCCACAGGCAATATCAGAACATTCCGCTGCGACCGCATCATTCGCGCCTGGAGACCTTCGAAAGCCTACGCCATTCCTGCGGATTTCAACCTCAACGATTACTTATTCTTTGAGTTCGATTTTGCCGACCGCCCACCCGTTGCGGCTACGTTCTCGTTCGCGCGTGAAGCGCAGGCCGATATGATCAGCGGTCTCACACGCGGACGAGGCGAACTCATGCGCACCGAAACGGAGTGGACCTGGACCGTTGACGTGCGCGACTTTGAAGCCGCAGCCTCGTTTTGCATGGCCCATGCCATGGATGGCATGAGGCCCGTCGCCCCCGATTCTCTCAAGCAGGCGTGGAATCACCTCATCGAAAGGACGGTGCACGAGCATGCCCGTGCGTAAACTCACCAGCGAGCAAAGACTCTCGCGCGCCATCGACATCATGGAGGCCCTCTACGCTGCCGGCGAGAATGGCATGACACGAGACGAGCTTTGCAGCCGCTTTGATATCACGGGGGCGTCGCTCGACGAGATTCTCGAGATCGTCTCGACGCTTGCGGACCGAGAATCGGGCGCACGTATTATCTGCGAGCACCGTGGCGAGTGCGTGGTCCTCACCGGTGATGCGGGGCGCGTGCTGCCGCTGCGTCTGAGTGCCGCCGAGGGCGCTGTGCTCAACCATGAACTTGAATCATTGGGGATCGAACCTCAAGCGGCGGCTCGAATACGGCGGGCCCTTCTTCCCAAAGAGCTCGGATACAACCAGCGCGTCTTTGACACCGTCGCCCACGGATCGCACTGGCAGCAGCTGAGCTGCGCCATTCGGGACGGCGTTCGCTGCCGCATCTCGTATCGCTCGATGGATGACACACAGGCGCGCGAGCGTTTGGTTGACCCCTTGCGCATCACAACAAACGGCGACCAAACGTATTTGATTGCCTGGGATGTCGCGGTCGATGAACAGCGTACCTATCGTATGGATAAAATCGAGGGCCTGGTCTTGACCGACGACTCCGTCGTGCGCCACGCACCGGAGCCCGCGACCCTCCACGACTCCCTCGCCCAGGCGGAGCGGAGCACGAAGCTTCTCATGCCGCGCGCCTTGGCAGAGCGCCTAGACTGGCCCGGCATCATGTCGATTGAACCCAATGGGGCGGACAGCTCAACAGTGAATGTGCGCTACGGCTCCGAGCGCTGGCTGTTAAGCCAGGTAATCGCAGCGGGCGGGGCCATCCGCATCTTGGATGACCCCGTCCTGTCAGAGCGTCTGTGCGATATGGCAAAATCCCTCGTCTGTCCGCTTTAGCGGCGCCGCTCGTGGCGCGAGCGCCACAGCTGTAGATAGTGCCCGATTTGTGCCGATTCGATGCGCTGATAGGAGCTCGTGGGCAGCGACGTTAAGAATTTCTTGCCGTAGCCCTTCGTCACCAGGCGCGGGTCGGCCAAGATGAGTACGCCACAATCGGTCGACGAGCGAATGAGGCGACCGGCTGCCTGCTTGACCTCGAGCACGGCCTCGGGCAGCGAATAGCGCGCCCAAGCGCGGTCTTCACGCAGATTGCGCTCGCATGAGAGCGGATCTGTGGGGCTCGAGAACGGCAGCTTGGGGATGATGACGCAGCGCAGCGTCTCGCCGCTGGCGTCAAACCCTTCCCAAAAGGCCTTAAGCGCAAAGAGCGACGAGGTCGGTTCGTTGATAAAGCGATCGCGCAGGCGGCGAGGAGACGAGTTGCGCTGCTGGCAGTTGAGTTCCAGACCCGCACGAGCCATCTTGGGCTCGACGCGAGCGTACAGCTCCTCCATGTCACGCCTGTTGGTGAACAGCGTGAGCACCGAGCCGCCCATGGCAAGATGAGCGTCGACCAGCACACGCTCGAGCGCCGAAAGATAGCCTTCGCGGTCGCGCGGATCGGGAATATCCCCAGCCACGACCACGGCCATATTCGAATCGAAGTCGTAGCTCGAATCCAAGTGCAGCGACGATGATGTCGAGGCACCGATGCGATCGAGGCCGACGGCGTGGTTAAAGTGCTCAAAGCTCTTGGAAACCGTCATGGTCGCCGATGCAAAGATAGCCGTGTGGACCTCGGGCAGCCACTCGGTTGCCAAGGCCTCGCCAATATCGATGCGTTCCGCGGTCATCGACTCGCCGCCGGCGCGCAGGCGGCGATTGACTTGCAGCGAATACACGTAGTGTTCGTCGGTACCGTCAATGATGAGCTTGAGGTTCTCGACAAGCTCATGCAGGCGGCGCGAGATATCACCCAGGTCGACAACAACCTCGGGCTTGTCGGCGGCAACGGCTTGTACCAGCGCGTCGACGCTCTTGTCAGCTTGTTCCAATGCGTCGATGGCAGTGTAGGCCGACTGTAAGAAATCATGCCAGTCGTCAGATTCGCGCAGCTCGGGGCCAATCCATAGGTTCGCATTGTCATAGCCCCCGCGGGCACGGCGGCCAAGCTCGCGAACGCCGTCAAACACATCGGCAATCGCCATGCTCGCACGCACAACTGTCGACGTCGCCTTGGCGGTAAGACCCAGGTAGAGCGTAGAGCCCTCCGAGGTTGCCAAATCGCGGGAAACCTGGCTCAGCGCACCGGTGCTCGAGCCACCCAGGCGCTCAAACAGAACGCGCGATTCATCCGCCGACACCACGCGCGCCCATTGACGGCGCGCCTCGCGCTCGATGGAGTGGGCCTCATCGATCACCCAGTGACGAATCGGAGGCAAGATTCTGCCCTCGGCCGCAACATTGCGGAACAGCAGGGAATGGTTGGTGACCACCACATCGGCATGCGCCGCGCGACGGCGGGCACCGTGGACCAGGCATTTATCGGGAAAAAACGGGCATAGGCGACGGGCGCATTCGCGCGACGCCGTCGTAAAGTCGGGACGGTTGACGCTGCGCCAGCGAATACCGAGCGAGTCGAGGTCGCCATCGGCCGACTGACACACGTACGCCATGATGACTGCGACTGCCGTAAGCGTGTCGGCGGGATCACGCTTAGTCGTAATTTCGACTTGGCCGCGGCTCATGCGCTCAATCTTGCGCAAGCATGGATAGTGGTCATAGCCCTTGAGGGCGCAAAACGATAGACCTCCGTCCAGCTGCTCGGCAAGTTTGGGCAGCTCGTGATACATGAGCTGGTCGGCAAGATTATTCGATTTAGTCGCGATACCTACCGTGATGTTGTTGCGGCGTGCGGCCTCGGCAAACGGCACCAGATAGGCCATCGATTTGCCGACGCCCGTCCCCGCCTCAATCACGCGATGCGTTCCCGTAACGAGCGCGTCGCGGACCTCGAGCGCCATCGCGATCTGCTCATCGCGCGGCTCGTACGTGGGATACATGCGATTAACCAGGCCGCCCGGGGCATAGTCCTCCTCGATTTCCTCGCGGCTCGGCATCTTAAGGACCGGTAGCTCGTCCGCATCAACGCGATCATCGGCCCGATCGGCCTTGAGCACGTCGGCGCGGGCGGCGCTGAGAGAGAAGATGGAACCGGGGTTCTGTCCCGCCAAGAAGGAGAAGATGGGACGATAGGACCAGGGTACGTCGGGGTGCATGTCGGCCAAGCGCGCCATCAAGCCCTGAGGCAAGTCGGCGAGCGCCACGAGCAACACGCGCCACACACCACACAAGGCGTCGACATCGGCGTTGGCGCGGTGCGACACCGAGTCGCAGCCAAACAGGTCGGCCATGAAAGACAGCTTATGCGAGGCCAGGCGCGGAAGCGCGATGCGCGACAGTGCCAGCGAATCGATCCAGATGTCACTGACGTTGACGCCGCCCTTGACCGACTCGATAAACGAACGGTCGAAGGTGGCGTTATGCGCGATCACCGGGCAGCCGCCGACAAAATCGGCGAGAGCGGCGACAGCCTCAACGGCCGACGGCGCATCTGCTACATCGGCATTTGTAATGCTCGTGAGTTCGGTAATCTCGGCGGGAATCAGCTGCTTGGGATGCACGAAGGTATCGAAGCGGTCGACGATCTCGCGGCCCGAAAGACGGGCCGCCGAGATCTCGATAAGCTCGTTGTCCTGCACCGAAAGACCTGTGGTCTCGGTATCGAGGACGATAACATCCTCCTCAATGAGGCCAAACGTTTGGGTTTTCGCGCGTTCGGCAAGCGTGGCATAGGAATCGATGACAAACTGCGGCGTTCCTGACGAAACCGCGTCCTCGATTAGCATGCAATGCCCGCTCGACGAAGGCCCATACGGATCAAGCTGTCACAGACCTGCGGGAACGTCATGTCGTCGGTGTGGCGGATCTCATCCGGATACAGCGACGTATCGGTCATGCCGGGAATGGTATTGGTCTCGAGGATAACGGGGCCGTCCTCGCTCACGATAAAATCGCTGCGCGAGATACCCAGGCAGCCGAGTGCCTTATGGGCAGCACAGGCAAGCTCCTGGGCACGAGCGTAATTCTCGGGTGAAATCTGTGCCGGAATGCGATGGATGTCCGTAGGGTCGACATACTTCACGTCCAGATCGTAGAACTCGCAGTCCTCGGGCTTACGAATCTCGACAATCGGCAGGGCGCGCACGTCATCTTCGCCGTATACGCCGACGGTAATCTCGGTACCCTCGATGCACTTCTCGACCAGCACTTTGTCGCCGTACTCAAACGCCTTGGCGATTGCCGCGGGCAGCTCGGAGGGCTCATGGACCAGGGAAATGCCATAGCTGGAACCGTTGACGGCCGGTTTCACAAAGCAACGCTCGCCACAGACCTCGACAACGTGATCGATATCGACTTCATCGCCCACCTCGAGCGCAAGGCCGGGAGCAATGGGAATGCCCGCCTTGGCGTATAGGAGCTTAGAGACCTCCTTGTCGGCACCGCAGGCGCTGGCAAGTACGCCCGAGGCCGTGTAGGGGATACCCAGGGTCTCCATGGCACCCTGCATGGCGCCATCCTCACCGCCGGCGCCGTGCATGGCGATAAATGCCACATCGAATCCGCCGGTCGCCATGGTTACCATAAAGTCATCAGCGGCCGTGTCAAGCAGCTCCACCGAGGTGTAGCCAGCTTCCTTCAGTGCCACCACAACGTTCTTTCCCGAATCGAGCGAGATCTCGCGCTCGGCGGAATGACCGCCCGCCAAGACCGCTACGTGCATGTTCTCTAGGCTTTTACCCGGCATGGGCAGACTCCTCCTCTATAATTTCTGCAGCTGATACCATATTGTAGCGATACCCTCTACGTTTCCCCAAAATCGAAAGGCTTCCATGAATCCCAGGACTAAATCTCAGGACATTCGCGACTTGAGCCAAAACGATATTCGCGAGCTCGTGGCCGAACTTGGCCAGCCCGCCTTCCGCGCGAAGCAGCTCATCGAATGGGTCTTTGAGAAGAACGTTTGTTCGTTTGACGATATGACCAATCTTCCCAAGGCTTTCCGCGAGCAGCTTAAAGAGGCGTTTGCCTTTGATACGCCGACTGAACTCACCAAGCAGGTTTCCAAAGATGGCTCGCGCAAGTATCTGCTCGAGTACCACGATGGCATTTCCGTCGAGACCGTCGGCATGCCCCGTCGTAACAAGCTTTCCGTCTGCGTTTCCACCCAGGCAGGCTGCGGCATGGGCTGCGCCTTTTGCGCTACCGGTCTCAACGGCCTCAAGCGCTCTCTGACCGCTCAAGAGATCGTCGACCAGGTGCTTCATGTATCCAACGACTTTGGCGAGCGTGCCACAAGCGTTGTCTTCATGGGCCAGGGCGAGCCGTTTGCCAACTACGACGAGGTTCTCAAGGCGCTGCGTATCCTCAACGACCCCGATGGCATCGGTATCGGCGCTCGTCACCTCACCGTCTCTACCAGCGGCGTTATTCCCGGTATTCGCAAATTTGCCGATATCCCCGAGCAGTTCACGCTTGCCGTTTCCCTGCATTCCGCCATCCAGTCGACGCGCAATAAGCTCATGCCCGGTGTTAAGAAGTACACGCTGCTTCGCCTTCACGAGGCACTTCAGCTCTACACCGAGAAGACTGGCCGCCGCCCGACCTATGAGTATGCCATGATCGAAGGCGTCAACGATACGAATCCCGAGATGCAGGCGCTCTGCGACTTTTGCGAGGGAACGCTGTGCCACGTTAACCTGATTCAACTTAACGACATCGAGGGCAGCCCGCTCAAGCCGTCGCCGATTCATAAGGTTGAGGATCTTCAGCGTCGTCTTGAGTCCCGTGGCATCGAGACCACGATTCGTAACTCCCGTGGTAACGATATTGACGCCGCTTGCGGACAGCTGAAGCAGCGCTTTAAAGTTCAGAAAAACGCATAGGGGAGTCGCACCCCAAAACGTTTCATGTGAAACATCGAACGACCCCGGTTGCAGGATATGCAACCGGGGTCGTTTCATTTATTGACCTTAATTTTTAATCAGCTGCTACTGGTCCCATTTTTACGGCCAAAATAAGGGGTCCTTGTCTCGTGAATCAGACAAGGACCCATCAAAATATGCTAAGTAATTGTTAGGTACCTAATAGCCTACATTTTCCCATTGGTTACTAACCCAACCTTGATTAATCTTAGGATTTTTCGTTACCTGAGCAGTTCGCATGGCAACATCTTCTGTCATAACATCCATTTTCTTCTTGGATGTATCAACGATATCTTGCGCGCCACGAAGCAAACGGCCTCGAAGTTCATCGTCTGTCGCGATCTTATAACCAGCAAAGGCACCAGCCGCGACAGTCGTCGCCAATGCAATCGCAGTAATAATCTTATTCCTCATCTTGGCCTCCTTGATCAAACTGAATCATTTCACCAAGAATACGAGAGAGCTCTTCCTCGTCTTTAAACTCAATCTCAATCTTATTCTTTCCACGCGAGCTCTTCACACGCACGTTGGTATTAAATACCTGACGGAGTACACGCGCAGCCTTTTTAAAAGACTGAGGCGTTGCAGGCCGCGGCGTCTTAGGTGTCTCTCCGGCAGAAAACAATGGAGCAAGATTTTCTGTCGCTCTCACGGAAAGGCCCTCCGCAACAACCTTCTCTGCAAGTCGAATTCGAGCATCCTCATAGGGAACTGCAAGAATCGCACGTGCGTGACCAGCAGTAAGTTTACCCTCAAAAATCATCTGCTGAACTACTTCGGGGAGATCGAGAAGGCGCAGCGAGTTTGTAATTGCAGAGCGTGACTTGCTTACGGCCTTCGACAATGCCTCCTGGGTCATACCGCTAGCATCGATGAGCTGGCGATAGCCCTTAGCCTCTTCGACGGGATTCAGATCAGAACGCTGAAGGTTTTCAATAAGAGCAAGAGCCAGCATCTCTTCATCATTAACATCTTTAATGATGACAGGCAGTTCCTCAAGACCAGCAAGCTTTGACGCCTGGTAACGACGCTCACCAGCGATGATCTCATAACCGTTTCCATGCTTGCGAACCAAGAGCGGCTGCAAAACGCCATGTTCTTGGATTGACTCGCTCAACTCGCGAAGTTCAGTTTCATTAAAGTGAATTCGCGGTTGATTAGGGTTGGGAACGATATCCTCAATAGGTAGCTTTGTTTCAGATGCGGCATTTGAAGCAGATGCAGCAGAACCACCGGTCTCATACTCAGCCTCTGAGACCAAAGCATTGAGTCCGCGTCCCAATCCACCACGTTTCTTTGCACTAGGCACGCTTGATCACCTCTTTTGCAAGGTTCATATACGCTTTTGCACCCTTGTTTTGAGGTGCATAGGTAATTATCGGTTCTCCAAAAGACGGAGCTTCAGAGATTTTAACCGTACGGGGAATCAGCGTCTTAAACGCCTTATCACCAAAGTACGATTGAACTTCCTCAACAACCTGATTCGACAAAGAAGTACGTGAGTCATACATGGTCATAAGCACGCCATAGGTGTCTAAGCCCTTGTTCAGACGTGATTTGACCATCTTCATTGACTCAAGCAGCTTCGTAACGCCCTCGAGTGCGTAATACTCACACTGGATTGGAATCAAAACGCTATCTGCTGCGGTCAGGGCATTGATAGTAAGCAGGCCGAGCGAAGGAGGACAGTCAATGAAAATAAAATCGAACTCGTCCTGAATCGGCTCAAGCAAATCTTTGAGGCGGGTTTCACGAGCAATTGCGCTTACGAGCTCAATTTCGGCACCTGCAAGCTGAATCGTAGCTGGAATTACGAATACCTTTTTGCAATTTGTATCAAGAACAAGCGATTCTGCCGGCACATCATTCAACAATGCATCATAGATGCAGTGATCAAGGTCTTCTTTTTCAATTCCAAATCCACTGGTACTGTTTCCTTGCGGATCAAAATCGACAATCAGTGTCTTACGACCCTGCTCACCCAGTGCTGCTGCAAGGTTTACAGCCGTCGTTGACTTACCGACGCCGCCTTTTTGATTGATGATTGCAATGATACGCGTGTCTTTTGCGCTCTTAGAACGCTTAACGTCGCGAAATCCCACGGTCCCTCCTGGTGTGTATTAAAGCTGTCAAACGGAGGATGTTTCACGTGAAACATTCCGATTCGATATCAACCGCCATGTTTCACGTGAAACACTGCAAGTTGTAGTATCCATTATGTTTCACGTGAAACATCTAGGCAAGCGGATTCTTCTTTGCCATGCCATTTGCACGAGGCAATGAAACGGATGCTGGATGACTCTTCTTAAGAACAATGAACTCCCTGTGGCCCAAGCCCTCAGGCAAATCGATTGCGTCATTCAGAAGCAAAGTGAAGCCACAAATCTTAGCTGCTGACATGCCAGAAGCAAGCTCCTCATCCGAAGGATTACCCTTGGTGATAACAAATAGCCCCCCATCTTTGAGGAACGGAGCCGCATACTCAACAAGAATCGGTAGAGGAGCCAGTGCGCGGGCAGTTACGACAGAGAACTGCTTCTTATGGCTTCGAGCATATTCTTCAAGGCGATCATGAATCGCATGAGCATGTTTCAACCCAAGAGCATGAACAAAAGAATTGACGGCATCAACCTTCTTACCAACAGAGTCAATATAAGTAGCTTTACGATGCGTGGTTATGGTTAACGGAATACCGGGGAAGCCCGCACCTGTCCCCATATCGAGCAAAGCTCCCTCAGGAGCCTTATTGATATAGGGGAGCAAAACAAGTGAGTCGAGGATATGAAGTACCGCAGCATCTTCTACGTTAAGAATACGGGTGAGATTAGTTGTCTTATTTGTTTCCAGAACCAAATCCAAATGCTGAATACAGTTACTCAGCTCAACATCAGATACGCTCAAGGAATACTCTTTGCAATAGGAAGTTAGACGAGTCAACATCTCGTCAGCTTGCTGATCAGTAAGTACTAACAACGAAAGCTCCTTTCTGACAAAAACCAGTGTATCGAGAACTTTTGACAAAAAAAGGGGACGTGGAAACCACGTCCCCTTAGCATAAGCACGAGCAGATTATCGAGCAACAATCACCACATGGCGATCAGGGTCAGAACCCTCAGAATGAGTATCGACGGCATCATTGCCACGAAGTGCAATGTGAACCAGTCGACGCTCATAGGCATTCATGGGCGGAAGCGAAACACTCTTATGAGTGCGGATGGCACGCTCGGCTGCAGACTGAGCCATGGAGGCAACCTTGTCCTGACGGCGGCTCTTGTATCCCTCGACGTCCACTACAACCGGATACCTAAAGCCAAGCTTGCGGCTCACTAGCAAAGAGAACATAACCTGAAGGGCATCAAGGGTGCGACCATGACGGCCAATGAGAACAGCAAGGTCGGGAGCCGTTACATCCAGAATCAGCTCACCCTCGTCGCCCTCATACTCATCGATAGGAGAGTTGGCGGCATCGAAGTGCGAAAGGATGGAACGCAGGATGGAAATCGCGACATCGGCAATGGTGTCGAGCTCCTCGTCGGTCAGCTCTTCACCGGCCTTGTAGCGCTGTGCAATCTCGGGATAATCGCCCGCGACCTGCGGGGCAACCTCCTCAAGCATATCCTCGATGATCTCTTCAGACATAACGTACTCCAAAAGTTAGGTACCTAAATAAGATTGATATCCCGCTACTTCTTCTTGTGCGGGCGCGGCTTCTTCTCGCGACGAGTGACCTCAACCTGCAGCGGCGCGTTCTTAAGGCGCTCCTCCTCATCGGCCTTCGCCTTGTCGATGACCTTCTGCGTCACAAAAATCTGCTGGATAACCTGCCAGGCAGACGAGACGTCGTAGTACAGCAGAACACCAACGGGAAGGCTCCAGCCCATCCAAAGCATCATGACCGTCATGACAACGGCCATCATACGCATGCTCTGAGCCTGCTGGCCGGTCTGGTTGCGCGACATATAGAGCTGCGGAATCAGGGTCAGGACAGCGAACAGGATCAGGCAGACCAGCGCAGGCAGCGCGACCATAAAGCCATCGGCAAAGGAGGCACTCGGCGTGGTGGTCAGGTCGGGCAGAATATTAAAGAACGAGAACGCGCCGTCGTTAAAGTAGTCCGGCAGGTTACGCAGCAGCGTAAATAGGGCGAACAGGACAGGCATCTGAATCAACAGCGGCAGACAACCAGCCATCGGGTTGAACTTGTTCTCGCTGTAGAACTTCTGCATTTCCTCGGCCTGACGCTGGGGATCGTCGGCATAGCGCTCCTGGATCTCGAGCATCTTGGGCTGCAGCACCTGCATGCGTGCCGTCGACTTAGTCGACTTGAGCATAAGCGGCGTCAGTAGCAGACGGATGATGACCACCAGGATGATGATGGACAGGCCCCAGTCGACCGCAAAGGTCTGGATGAGCTTGAGCAGCTCGAAAAGGATGTTAACGATCCAATCCCACATGTAAGTTTTCCTCCGATAGCGAGTGCCCGCTAGGGCACAGGGTCATAACCGCCGACGTGCAGGGGATTGCAGCGAGCGATGCGCCTCACGGCAAGCCAGCAGCCTCTCAAAACACCGTACTTCTCAATCGCCTGGACGGCGTATTGCGAGCACGTTGGGTAATAAATGCAGGCGTCAGGCAATAAGGGCGAAATAACCTGTTGATATATGCGAATAGGAGCGATGGCAACACGTCGCAAAACGTGATTGCTCATCGCTCCTCCCCGGCAACGCCGGCGCGTTTCATAAGCGAACGCAATGCATTGTCCATCTCCTGCGGCGAAGAAACCCTCGTCTTGGGAGTTGCGAACAAGATGATGTCATAACCCGCAACGGGAAATCCACAGCTGCGGGCGGCCTCGCGCATCACACGCTTAGAACGGTTGCGCACGACAGCACAACCGAGCCGTTTAGCACCAACGAAGGCGACCCTTCCGGAGTCGCCTTCGCCAACCGATTCACATATGGTCATTCGAATCAGAGGGTGATTGAAACGACGCCCCTGACTGAACACATGCTCGAAATCTTGCCGAGACTTAATAGTCTTCATGCGAGATGTGTGTATCGCTGCTAGACAGTGAGACGCTTGCGGCCCTTGGCGCGACGACGGGCGAGCACGGCACGACCACCCTTAGTGGCCATACGGGCACGGAAGCCATGGGTCTTGGCACGCTTACGCTTATTAGGCTGATACGTACGCTTCATCTTAAGTTCCTCCTGCTGCATTTCGAGTGTCCGCGGGGGCGCGGACGCAGATATAGACACGTGAGCTTGAAGATTGTAGGGAAATCAATGTTCAAATGTCAAGAAATCAAAGGTAAAAGGTTGCGCAGTTCACACGGTTCCCCCATAAGCCGAGCTCGATTTAGCGGTGCATGGCAACTTTTCACGATATTTCATCGGGTTTTCAACAGGTCATGTTGGCAATGTTGAGAACTTTTCGTCCGTTTTCCAAAGTTTTCAACAGGTTTTGAAAAGTTGTCGAAAGATGAGAAACATTGCACGGTGAGCTACTATTTGTTCGAAACCTTTTGAAAGATTGCGAGCGGCATGTCTGACGACTTTTACACCATGGTCGATTCCGGAGACCCGGCACCCGACAACGAGCACATCACCGGCGTGCGCGAAGAGCGTGAGGAAGGCGAGCAGACGACCACGCAGGCGCCAAAAGCCATGTACGCCGCGCGCATCGCCGTCTATGACGACATGCTGTCGACACCGCGCGTGATCGTCATTGATCCGCAAGATGTCCGCACGTATTTGGAAGAGACGGCCAACACCGTCTACCAGTGCATGAAAGAACAAGGTGGCCATATCTCGCTCATGGTCATCCGTGAGATTGTCGAAAACTTTATCCACGCGCACTTTGCCGAGCCCATCATCTCGATTCTGGACGGCGGAGACACCATCCGCTTTGCTGATCAAGGACCCGGCATCGACGACAAGGAGCGCGCTTTCGACTTTGGCGTTACCAGCGCAAACAGCAAGATGAAGCGCTATATCCGTGGAACCGGAGCAGGGTTTCCCATGGTGCAGGAGTATTTGGAAAACGCCGGCGGTGCCGTATCCATCGAGGACAACATGGGCAACGGCACCGTGGTTACGGTAAGCCTGAACCCTAAACGCGTGCAGGAAATCGAACGCGCCGGCGGACGCGGCGCTGCCGTGCGGCCCGAGACGGAGCAGCCCACATATCCCCTGCCGGGAGCTTTTGCGCAGCAGCCCATGGCAACGCAGCAGATGCAGCCCCGCATGGGACAGATGCAGCAGCCCGGAATGCTTCCTGTACAAGAGCCCCAGGCGGCATCGATGTCGATGCCGCCAAACGTGCCAGAGGCCATGCCGCTGGCGGATCAGGATGCAGCAGCAATGCAGCAGGCGACGGGGGCACCGGGCGGCCAGCAAGTGGGCTATCAGCCGTACCAGCAGGGATATCCATATCAGCAGATGCCGCCACTGGGGAATGGCCAGCAGTTCCCGCAGCCGTACCAGCAGATGCCGCAGCAGCAGTACAACCCCTGGGCCCAGCAGATGCCTCCGCAGCCTTACCAACAGTGGCCTCAAAGTTTTCAACAGCAAATGCCGCCGATGCAGAGTTCTCAACAACCAGCAGCTCAAATGATGTATCCTAATGCAGCAAATCAGTATGCGCAGCCACAACCGGACGTGTTCGTAAGCGATCGCGGCAACGCCGCGCTGGGCTATCTGGCGCAAAATCAAGCGTGCGGTGCTACCGATCTGGCGAGGGCGTTTGGAAACTCGGCCCCCACTTGGTCACGCACGCTCAATGACTTGGCGCAGGCCGGCTTGGTCATCAAGCATGGCCAGAAATACCATCTGACCGAACTCGGCGCCGCTCGCGTGCGAGCTCAGAGCTAAAGAACGGGAGAGATAGTGGACGAGGAAGCAAGCATCATCCTGGGGGATGCCATCGCCTTTTGCCAGCGCGACGGCCAAGATGCACGCCTCATCAACATGCTGGGGCAATCGCGCGCCATAAGCCTAACCGAAGATACGCTCACGATCGAGGCCCCCTCGCGCTTTGCCATCGCGCAGCTCAAAAAGCATCAGCCGACCATTGAGGCCTATCTGGAAGAAATCGCCTTTGCACCGATTGCGCTCGACATCGTGGCACCGCAAGGAGCCGTGGCGGAATCCGCTGCTGCGACGGCGCCCGCCGCGGCTCCCGCTGCCTCCCCGGCGGTGCCGGCCTCCGCAGGCGACGTGCCGACAATCGAGCACCAGCACGGCGATGTTTCCCGTGAAACCATGGCACCGTTGCCGACCGCGGCGGCGACGTCAACGAACGCACCCGTCACGCACATGCCTATCGCTCACGACGCAGCGGCGGGCGCGGATTCGGGCATTGCAATCAAGAACACGCTCTCGGCCGATGATTTTCGTCGCATGATGAACCAGATGAAGGGCGGAGCGCCGGCTAAATCCACGGAAGCTGCGGCCCCCGCTTCACCCGTGCCAGCACCGACCGTGCCGGCAGAGCAGAATACGGATGGAGCCCCGCTCGCCGCGAACTCAAAATTTACCTTTGAGAACTTTGTCTACGGCCCCGAGAACAGCCATGCCTATCGCTCGGCACTCAAGTTTGCCGCCCTCGCGGACGAGCGCGGCACGTGCACATCGCTGTTCATCTACGGCAAATCGGGCCTGGGCAAGACGCACCTGCTGCTTGCCATCAAAAACGAGCTCGCCGAGAAGTCGCCCGAGATCAAGGTCAAGTATGCCAACTCCCAGGCATACCTGGACGACCTGATGACCGAGTTCGACCGCCAAAAGAAGAGCAACGCTCCCATCATGCAGGCGTACCACGGCGTGGACGTACTCATCATCGATGACATCCAAAACATCATCGGCAAGCGCGCGAGCGTGGACTACTTTTTCCAGCTCATGGACGAGTTCATCCGCAACAACAAGAAGGTCGTCATCGCGGCAGACCGCGCCCCCAAGGACCTGAGCATGGACGAGCGTCTGACCAGCCGCTTCAACGCCGGCATGCTCTGTCTGGTCGCAGAGCCCAGCTACGAGATGAAATACAAGATCTTGCAGCGCTATTACGAGAACACCATCGTCGCCGCTCCCGAGGCAGGCGACGACTCGCTGCTGGCGGCCTATGGGGGCGACGGCGGACACCTGACCGACGAGCACTTTAAACACATGGCCGAGGTCTCGGGCACCAACATCCGCGAGCTCGAGAGCTTTTGCGAGCGCTGCGCCGGCGAGGCGGGCGACCGCGAGCGCGAGGGCGGGGAACTCACCTTTGACGATATCGACGCCATCGCCAGCCAGTACTTCGACACATCGGCCAAAAAGATCAACGTCCAGACGGTTCAATCCGTCATCGAAGAGCAGTACGGCGTGACGCACGAGGAGCTCATCGGCCCGCGACGCAACGCCAATATCGCCAAGGCACGCCACATTGCCATCTATCTGGCCATCGAGATGTGCGAGATGACGACCACGGCGGTGGGCGCCGAATTTGGCAACCGCAACCACTCGACCGTCAGCACAAGCTACAAAAAGGTCCAGAAGATGATCCAGGAAGACCGCACCGTCACCGAAGACCTCAAGTCGCTGCGCGATAAAATTACACTGCGCTCGTAGGGAAATAGAGACACCTGTTGAAAACTTGTCGAAACCACGGGCATAAGGTGTCTAAAACCCAACCCGCGGTGATGAAAAGTTTTGCGCAGGTTTTGAACGTGGAAAACCACCCCTGTTGCACACAGGTTGCTGTCGATTCTCTTTTTGGGTCTGACCTGCGTCTTTGAGAGTAATCAACAGTTTCGTCAGTGCTATTACTATTATTAAGATATTTATATCTATAGAAAGGTATTAAAAGATGAAGTTCACCGTCAGCCAGAGCTCGCTTACACAAGCCATCGGCGTCGTTATGAAGGGTGTCGCTTCGGCATCCACCCTTCCCATCCTGTCGGGCGTGCTCGTCAAGGCGCAAGACGGCATCTTGGAATTCCAGACCTCTAACTACACCATCTCGATCCGTCATCGCATCGCGGCGCATGTCGAAGAAGAGGGCGAGATGGTTATCCCCTGTAAGATGCTCTCCAATATCACCAAGACCCTCCCCGATGCCCCGGTTACCTTTGAGCTGTCCGAGCGCCAGGTACTGATTGGTTGCGAGAAGAGCTCGTTCCGCCTGAACACGCTCGATGCCAATGACTTCCCCGAGTTTCCGGCCTATGCCATCGAGAGTGCCGTGGAGCTGCCGACCGATATCTTGTCCGAAATGGTCGGCCGCGTGTGGCGCGTCACCTCGACCGACAAGGCCCGCCCCATCCTGGGCGGCGTGCACATGAAGGTCGAGAACAACACCGTGCGTCTGGTGGCGACCGATTCCTTCCGCTTGGCCGTGTGCGATACGCAGGTCGAGACCTCGACCCTCGAGGGCTCCTTTGAGCTCAACGTTCCGGCCGACGCCTTTAACGACGCACTGAACATCATGGCCAGCCAGGCGACCATCATGATCGGGGCTACTGACACCCAGGTTGTCTTCGAGGCCGGCAACACCACCTACGTGTCGCGCCGCATCGAGGGCGTGTACCCCAACTACAAGCAGCTCATCCCCGATTCGTGCGTGACGAGCGTCAAGATCGACGTCGCCGCCTTTAACGCCGCCCTCAAGCGCGTGGCCGTTATCGCGAGCGCCAATCCCGCCGTCAAGTTCGAGATCGATGTCGAGAACGGGCAGATGGGCCTGTCCTCCATTTCCAATGACCAGGACCTTGCGCAGGAGACGATCGATGTCGAGGCCGAGGGCGAGTCGGGCACCATCGCCTTCAACTACCACTACATCTTTGGCTGCCTCAATGCCCTGTCCAAGGAGAAGGAGATCACGCTGGAGCTCAAGAGCTACTCGCAGGCGGGCATCTTCAAGTCCTACGACAAGATCAACTACCTGTACCTGGTCATGCCGGTCCGCATCTAGCGCTGCGCCATGACCATGTTCGCCCGCGATCTTTCCGTCGCGCACTACCGCAGTTTCGATAGCTATCGTCTTGCCCTGGACGAGGGCGTGACGATACTTGCGGGACCCAACGCGGCGGGAAAGACCAATCTCATAGAGGCGCTGCAGCTGCTGACGAGCGGCGCCTCGTTTAGGCATCCGACCGCAGCCGAGCTCGTCCATGACGGCGTGGGCTCGTGCAAGATCGAGCTGAGGCTCGAGGGCGACGGCCGCGTGCTTGATATGGGATTGAGCGCGGAGGACGGTAAGCGCTCGTTTAGTCGCAACGGCAAGAGATGCTCTGCCGCCGGTGTGCGCGGGATTCTGCCGAGCGTGCTGTTTTGCCCCGACCATCTGGACATGGTTAAGCGAGGCGCCAGTGTGCGCCGCGCCGCCCTCGATGACTTTGGCATGCAGCTGAGCGCGCGTTATGCCGATCTTGCGAGCACCTATGGGCGCTGCGTGACCCAGCGTAACGCCCTGCTCAAGGAGACCTGGTGCTGTCGCGAGATGCTCGGCGCGTGGAACGATTCGATTGCTCGCGCGGGCTCGGCCCTGCTCGTGCACCGGTTGGCCCTACTCGACCGGCTGGCGGGCCATGTGCACACTGCCTACGGGCAAGTGGCGTCCGGCGAGGCTGCCAACGTGACCTATGCGTCCACGCTGGGGGATTTGCCCCAGGTCGAGGATCGCGAAGAGCTGAAGGGTTGGGCGTACGAGCGCATGCTGGCCGCCCTTGACGAGCATGCCGACGAGGAAATTCGCCGCGGCGTGACGTTGGTGGGACCGCATCGCGACGAGATCGAGTTCACCGTGGCGGGTCGCTCCGCCCGTTCATTTGCCAGCCAAGGACAGCAGCGCACGCTGGTACTGTCCTGGAAGGTGGCCGAGGTGGCCGTGGCTCGCGATGTCCTGGGCACCGCCCCGCTGCTGCTTTTGGACGACGTGATGAGCGAGCTCGACGGCGAGCGTCGCGGCGCTTTCCTGCGGCTGATCGGCGATGATATCCAGACGGTCATAACTACGACCAACCTGGGGTACTTTACCGATGACCTGCTTGATCGAGCCAAGGTGGTGAGCATGGGTGAGACGTGCTAATTACGAGCGCGAGAGCGAGACAGTCGCCTTCAGTGGATTTTTGAACGCAGAGCGCCAGCGCATCCTGGCGGCTGCGACCCCCGAGCGCCGTGCGCAGATGGAGGCCGCCGAGGAGTCGCGCACGGTCTATCGCGCATGGAACGCGGTGTGCTCGGGCACGCGCGAGGGGCGGCATGTGACGGGACTGCGCTACCTGCCCGAGTCCAATGAGCTGCTGGTGTATCTCGACTCGCCCTCGTGGACGCAGGAAATGACGTTGTTGCGCGAGATCATCCGCGCGCGCATGGAGCGCGCCGGTGCGCATGTGGACGGCCTGGTGTTCAAAACCACCGCGCCCGGTCACACGCCGCCCGCCGCCAAGGAGCGCCTGCGCCCGGCGACGACCGAGCGCCCGCCGGCCCCGCACGCCGACCTAAGTGAGGCCGAGCGCACCGAGATCGAGCGCCAGGTGGCGCCCATCGAAGACCAAAAACTGCGCGAGGCCCTCGAGAATGCCATGAGAGCCAGTGCCGAGTGGGCCAAGGGCGTGCAAAGCAAAAAAGAGCCTTAAATCGCATCTGGTGGCCTTGTAGAGCCAAATACCCTCGGTCCCGAGGGTATTTTTTTACGATAAACTAGTAAGGCTGTACACATTTTCTTGACTGAAGGAGGACGTGTGGCAAACGAAAACGATTACGATGGCGGCGAGATTAAGATTCTCGAAGGTCTCGAGGCCGTTCGTAAGCGCCCGGGCATGTATATCGGCTCGACGAGCGCCAGCGGTCTGCATCACCTGGTGTGGGAGATCGTTGACAACTCCGTCGACGAGGCCATGGCCGGTTTCTGCACCGAGATCCAGGTGACGGTCCACGCCGACAACTCCATCACGGTCGTCGACAACGGGCGCGGCATCCCCGTCGACGAGCACCCTGTTAAAAAGATCCCGACGCTCGAGGTCGTTATGACGATCTTGCACGCCGGCGGTAAGTTCGATAACTCGGCCTATAAGGTCTCGGGCGGCCTGCACGGCGTAGGCATCTCCGTCGTCAACGCACTGTCCAAGCGCGTGGTCGTTCAGGTTCGTCGCGATGGCAACACCTACGAGATGGAGTTCTCGCGCGGCAAGACCGTCAAGAAGATGGAGGTCGTGGGCACCTCGGATTCGACGGGCACCACCGTCACCTTCTGGCCCGACGACGAGATCTTCGAGACCTGCATCTACGATTTCGATACGCTGCACAACCGTCTGCAGGAGACAGCGTTCCTCAATAAGAACCTCAAGATCGTGCTGACCGACGAGCGCGAGGCGACTCCCCACGTGGAGGAGTTTTGCTACGAGGGCGGCATCATCGACTTCGTCAAGTTCCTCAACGAGGGCAAGGACGTCCCCGAGGCCTTTAAGGAGCCCATCTACATCGAGGGCAAATCGGACCCGGACGCGCCTGTGGCCAAGATGGGCGAGGTCGAGGTTTCCCTGCAGTGGAATAGCGGCTACGGCGAGAACGTCATGTCGTTTGCCAACGACATCTACACCCCCGAGGGCGGCATGCACCTTGAGGGCTTCCGCACCGCGCTCACCCGCGTGATCAACGACTACGCGCGCAAACAGAACCTGCTCAAGGAAAAAGACGCCAACCTGACCGGCGACGATGTGCGCGAGGGCCTTTCGGCCGTTATCTCGGTCAAGCTGCCCGATCCGCAGTTTGAGGGCCAGACCAAGGCCAAGCTCGGTAGCTCCTATATGCGTGCGCTGACGCTCAAGATCGTGACCGACGGCCTTGCCGATTACCTCGAGGAGCACCCTAAGCCCGCTCGCGAGATCGTCAAGAAGGCGCAGCAGGCCTGCAAGGCGCGCAATGCCGCCCGCAAGGCGCGCGAGGCGACCCGCCGCAAGAGCCTGCTCGAGACGGCGTCCCTGCCCGGTAAGCTCGCTGACTGCTCGGTGCGCGATGCCGAGCTGACCGAGCTTTTCATCGTAGAGGGCGACTCGGCAGGCGGTTCGGCCAAGGACGGCCGTCGCCGAGACATCCAGGCGATTCTGCCCCTGCGCGGCAAGATTTTGAACGTCGAACGCGTTGGTGACCATCGCGCGTTCTCGAGTGACACCATCCAGTCGCTGATTACCGCGATCGGCTGTGGCGTCACGACGAGTGCCGGCGACGGCGGCGACTTCGATATCAGCAAGGCGCGCTACCACAAGATCATCATCATGACCGATGCAGACGTCGACGGTGCACATATCCGCATCCTACTGCTGACGTTCTTCTACAAGTACATGCGTCCGCTGATCGATGCCGGGTACGTCTATGTTGCCTGCCCGCCCATCTTCGGCATTAAGGTGCGCAACAAGATCCACTACGTGTATCCCAACGGCCGCCAGCCCGAAGACGAGATCCTGCGCGATACCATCCAGAGTCTGGGCCTGAACCCCGACGACAACGACGAGGACGGCAAGGCCAAGGAAGGCAAGATCACCAAGAAGCGCAAGGGGTATACCGTCCAGCGCTACAAGGGTCTGGGCGAGATGGACCCCAAGCAGCTTGCCTCGACGACGATGGATCCCAAGACCCGCATCCTGCAGCGCGTGTCGATCGAGGATGCCGTGGTGGCAGACCGCGCCGTGCGCGAGCTGATGGGTTCCGAGGTCGGCTATCGCCGCGAGTACATCGAGAAGCATGCACATGATGCACGCTTCCTTGACGCTTAAGAGGAGGTAACGTGGCAGACGATATCAACAATAACGAGGGTATGGGCGAGGCCGGCGATGCCGGCATGCCCGACGATCTGAAGCGCCTGCTTGCCCGTGCTGAGCAGGGCGAGGACGGCGACCCGGACGCCTATAACCCCGATGCCGATGATGACGAGGAAGAGGACGACGACGGTGAGCTCGAGGAGAGCTTTGGCGAAGTCGATCGTGGCGCCTCGGCCGGCGAGGATATAAACGGCGGCCAGCTCCAGATTTCGGAGTTTGGCCGCGAGATGAAGCAGTCATTCATCGAGTATTCGATGTCGGTCATCACGGCGCGCGCCCTGCCGGACGTGCGCGACGGCTTAAAGCCGGTGCACCGCCGCATCCTGTACGCGATGAACGAGAGCGGCATCTACCCCAACCGTCCGCACAAGAAGTCCGCTTGGACGGTCGGCGAAGTTATCGGTAAGTACCATCCGCACGGTGACTCCGCGGTCTACGAGGCCATGGTTCGCCTGGCGCAGTGGTTCTCCATGCGCACGCCGCTCATCGACGGCCACGGCAACTTCGGCAACATCGACGGCGACGGCGCGGCGGCCATGCGTTACACCGAGAGCCGCCTGGCAAAGCCCGCCATGGAGCTGCTGCGTGACCTGCAGAAGGATACCGTCGACTGGCAGCCCAACTACGACGAATCACTCGCCGAGCCCGTGGCACTGCCTGCGCGCTTCCCCAACCTGCTGGTCAACGGCAGCCAGGGCATCGCCGTCGGCATGGCCACCAATATCGCCCCGCATAACCTCACCGAGGCGATCGAGGCAACCTGCTACCTGATCGATAATCCCGACGCTACTGTCGACGAGCTCATGCAGATCATGCCCGGTCCGGACTTCCCCACCGGCGCCATCATCATGGGCAGCGCCGGCATTAAGCAGAGCTACGAGACCGGCCGCGGCTCCATTACCGTGCGCGCCAAGGCCCACGTGGAATCCACCAAGACCGGCCGCAACCGCCTGGTCTTTACCGAGATTCCCTACATGGTCAACAAGGGCACCCTGCAGGAGAAGATCGCCCAGCTCGTCAACGACAAGCGCATCGAGGGCATCTCGGATATGCGCGATGAGTCCAACCAGAAGGGTATCCGTCTGGTCATCGAACTCAAGAAGGGCGTCATCCCGCAGGTCGTGCTCAACAACCTGTATAAGTACACCTCGCTGCAGACGACCTTTGGCGCCAACAACCTGGCGCTCGTCAACGGCGTTCCCAAATGCCTGAGCCTGCGCGAGATGCTGCAGCACTACATCGATCACCAGGTCGACGTCGTCACCCGCCGCACCCGCTTCGACCTTAAGAAGGCCCAGGCCCGCGCGCATATCCTCGAGGGCTACCTGATGGCTCTCGACCATATTGACGAGGTCATCAGCATCATCCGTTCCTCGCAGACCGATTCCGAGGCCAGCAGCCGCCTGATCGAACGCTTTGGCTTTACGCCCGAGCAGACCACGGCCATCCTCGAGATGAAGCTGCGCCGCCTGACCGGCCTGGAGCGCGACAAGATTCGGGAAGAGCTGGACGGCCTGCGCCGCGCCATCGCCTACTACGAGGACCTGCTGGCGCACGAGGAGAAGATCCTGGGCGTCATTAAGGAAGAGATGCGCGAGATCTCCAAGAAGTTCGGCGATAAGCGCCGCACCGAGATCAGCCATGTCGAGAAGGACCTGGACGTCGAGGACCTCATTGCCGATGAGGACATGGTCGTGACCATCACCCACACCGGCTATGTCAAGCGCATCCCGGTGGCCGCCTACCGCGCCCAGAAGCGCGGCGGCAAGGGCGTGTCGGGCGTCAACCTCAAAGAGGACGACGTCATCGACGAGATGTTCATCGCGTCCACGCACGAGTACGTGCTGTTCTTCTCGAGCAAGGGTAAGGTCTATCGCCTGAAGGTGCACGAGCTGCCGGTGGGTACGCGCCAGGCGCGCGGTACCGCAATCGTCAACCTGCTGCCCTTCGAGGAGGGCGAGAAGATCGCGAGCGTCATCAGCTGCCGCGAGTTCCCTGCCGACGAGTACCTGATGTTTGCCACCAAGAGCGGCATGGTCAAGAAGACCGTAATGAGCGCATATGACCGCAGCCGCCGCGACGGCCTGATCGCTATCAACCTGCGTGACGACGACGCGCTGCTGAACGTGCGCCGCGTGCGCGAGGGCGACAAGATTATCCTGGCCACCACCGCGGGCAAGGCGATCATGTTCTCCGAGGAGCAGGTGCGCGCCACCGGCCGCGATACTAGCGGCGTTCGCGGTATCGGTATGAAGGACGGCGTGAGCGTTCTGGGCATGGAAGTCACTAACGGCAACGGCGATCTATTCGTCATCACCGAGCGCGGCTACGGCAAGCGCACGCCGGTCGCGGACTACCCGGAGCAGAATCGCGGCGGTCAGGGCGTCTACACCATCCAAATGACCGAGCGTAAGGGCAACCTCGCGGCCATGAAGACGGTGGGCCCGCAGCACGAGTTGTTCATCGTGACGGAGGGCGCGACGGTCATTCGCGTCAAGACCGATGAGATTAGCCAGACTGGCCGCGCTACCCAGGGCGTCAAGATGATGACCGTCGACGACAACGACCGCATCTGCGCCGTAGCCCGCATGACGGCCGCCAAGGAGAAGCCCGAAGGCGAAGGCGCCGAGGCCGCAACCGACGCCGAAGAGGCCCCAGTCGACCTAGGCGACGGCAACGACATACCAGAGGATCTCCTAGACGAGTAAGAGGCCCTAGCTGGTAAAAATCATCAGACCTCTTATATCGGCGGTCGGCGCACCTGCGCGCCGACCGCTTTTTTGACAAGCTTGGAGCCCCGTGTCAGACGGCTGGGCGAGATGGGTTAGGTTTGTCGCGAGTTCCGCACGCAAAGAAGGCCACTTAATGTGGCCTTCGTCTTGCGCAGG